>ERZ1106951.1734-NODE-1734-length-18593-cov-13.214586_pt1 | contig 18593 bp, 21 predicted proteins | sample MGYA00403676_ERZ1106951 | MGnify/ENA primary metagenome ERZ1106951 (study PRJEB35170, sample SAMEA104062398) | human gut metagenome | biome: human gut; feature: human-associated habitat; material: faeces | place: Denmark | collected 2012-04-23 ...
AGAGAGAGAGAGAGAACAGAAAGTAAAGACTGGATAGGCAACCAAAACAGTATTTACACTACCTTGGGGGCTTCCAACCATACCGACAAGGAACGGCAGCAGCATGATTATTATGCAACCGAACCGAAAGCAATGGAACTTCTGCTTGCAGAAGAACACTTTTCCCCGGTCATTTGGGAATGTGCTTGTGGTGAAGGGCATTTGTCAAAAGTACTTGAGCAGCATGGGTTTGAGGTTATCAGCACAGATTTAATTTACCGGGGGTTCGGTGATCCCGAACCGCTGGATTTCCTGAAAGAATCCCTTGAAGATTTTGAAGGGGATATTATCACAAACCCGCCGTACAAATACGCCCTTGAATTTGTTGAACAGGCGTTGAACAGTGTGCAGCCGGGAAGAAAAGTTGCAATGTTCCTAAAACTGCAATTCCTTGAAGGGAAAAGCAGGAAACAGTTCTTCTTACATAACCCGCCGAAAGTAGTTTATGTGAGTTCTTCCCGCCTGATATGTGCAATGAACGGGGAATTTTCAAAGTACCCTTCAAGTGCTGTTGCTTATGCGTGGTTTGTGTGGGAAAAGGGCTTTCAAGGTGATCCAATCATCAAATGGATAAACTGAAAGGGGTATGTATGGAGCAATTACATTTCAAAGTTAAATCCCCCGCTGATTTTGTGAAATTGGCTTGCACTATTCTTTTTGAAAGAAGTGAAAAGCTGATAGAACTTGGATATGTGTGGCGGGAAGTTTTCAATGAAACGGACGGGGAACAGCTTTTTCAAAATTTTATGGAAGAACTTTTTCCTGAAGGTTGCACCATTGGAGAAAAGGAACTTATCCAAATAACAAATAAAGCAATCCGATTTTTGGAAACAGACATTTCTTGTCTTGACATTAAGGCGAACCATGATAAGACACGATTTACTTATTATGTGTATTTTGCCCCAACTCATAAGGTGTTTGAATGCGGATTTGCACAACATGAAGATACAGTTATTAAAATTCTGAAAGATTTCTTTGGAAAGTCTATCGTTGATTATGATACCGAAAAGCTAAAACGATTCATAATCAATTCTTTTGAAATCCGTTCAGATAATACAACAGTATCTTCCATTGCGAAAGATGCTGATTTTATCCAAAGGTCGGTTTATAGAGAAAGTAGAAATTGAAAGGGGTGCAAGATGAGCAAAAATAATCCTTATTACAACAATGAAGGGTATGCTGACCCTACTGCATTTTACGGAGCAAAACAGATTGTGAAGGAAGAAGCAGAAACAGAACGGCGGGCAAATGAATTGATAAAAGTTTTGAAGTTCATTATTCGTTCATGTGGTTTTGAACTTATTGAACGGGTGAAAATCAAGGACACAAAGACAGGAAAGGAATTCAAGTGATGGATGGGAGATTGTGCAAGGATTGTATTCATTGCAAGTCAAAAATGGTCGGCTATGTTTCTTCCGTGTCTTGGTGTGACATTAGCAAGAAAAACAAAAACGGTGAAAAATTGGGCGTGAACCCTTGGTATGGTAGACCACACCCGAAATGCCCGATTAAGAGAGGTAAAAAGCATGAATAATTTTACTACGGCTGAACGCATTGAACAGTTTTCAAACCTGATGAACCCTTATGTTTCGGAAGAATTCAAGGGATGGCTGATTGAAAACGGGTTCTTCACAGCCCCGGCTTCCATTCACCACCACGGGGCTTATTCCGGGGCATTGTTCGATCATAGCTTTGCAGTAACCAAAGCCCTTCTTTCCTTTACGGAACGGCTTGAACTGAAATGGCAGCTTGAACGCAGCCCCTACATTGTGGGTATGTTTCACGATCTTTGCAAGGTGGACAACTACACTTGCACGAAAAAGCCCGCCCTTTCCCCGCTGCTGGAAGGTGACAGTTGGGAATATAACAATGCAACCCTTCTTCCGGGGGCATGGTGATAAATCCGTTATGATGTTGCAGCAGCACATTCAGCTTACGGATGAAGAACTTTACTGTATCAGGTGGCACATGGGGGCTTTCGATGATAAAGAAAATTGGAACAGCTACGGGCGGGCAGTAACCAACTTCCAGAATGTGCTTTACACCCACACCGCCGATATGGTAGCCGCCCGGATTTTGGGGGTATGAGCATGAACAACGATGATAAGGAACAGCTTGAATACATAAGGGCATGGGTGCAGCAGAAGAAACAGCGTGAAGCCCATAAGCAGATTGCAAAACGGAAAATCAAATATCATTTCCGAATGGCGTTTCATTGGCTGATTGAACTTTTCAAGAAAGGACGGTAAACAGGTATGAATAAAATCTATAACGGAATTATGGGGCTTGTTGTCGGGGATGCGTTGGGCGTTCCCGTGGAATTCAAGGAACGGGATTCCTATGAAGTAACTGATATGATGGGCTTTGGAACTTACAATCAGAAGCCCGGCACATGGTCGGACGATAGTTCAATGACCCTTGCAACCCTTGAAAGTATGGGGCGCATTGGTTCATTTGATGCCGTTGATATTATGAACAATTTCTATCAGTGGTTGCAGAATGACAAATTTACACCGTGGGGCAAGGTGTTTGATGTGGGCGGTGCAACACGGCGGGCAATCGTGCGATATGCAAACGGAACTTACCCGGTGAAATGCGGTGGTAAAACCCGCATGGATAACGGCAACGGTGCGTTGATGCGTATTCTTCCCGTGGCTATGCTTGCGGAAGCTGATCCACATGACAAGATGGTGACGGTGAAAAGCATTGCAGGACTTACCCACAACCACCCAATTTCACATATCGCTTGCTTCATTTATGCGTTCATGGTTGAAAACCTGATGAACAATGTTGATAAGCGTTCAGCCCTTTCCAATGCAATTCAGGTTGTGGGCGGGCTTTACGGTGAAACTGAAATGTGGCAGGAATTCCGCTTCCTTGCTGAAATTGATAAGTTTGACCGTGACGAAATCAAAAGTTCCGGCTATGTGGTGGATACGCTGGAAGCTGCTGTTTGGTGTTTCCTGAATTCATGCAGCTATCGGGAATGTGTTTTGCTGGCGGTGAACTTAGGCAGTGACACCGACACAGTAGCGGCGGTTGCTGGTGGGCTTGCCGGGATTTATTACGGTTGCGGTGGTGAAAGCGGTATTCCTGATGAATGGATTGCACAGATTCCCCGGAAAGACTGGATCAAGGGTTTATGTGATAAATTTGAAAGTTAATTTTCAAAACTGAAAAACATTCAAGTTTTCATTCCAGTTACATTCAAGTTGTAGTTGTGGGAACTGGAATGCAAGGAAACGCTGACTATACGGGGCTTTTCATTCAATTCATTCAACTTCTTCAACTTGTTTTTGAGTTCTTTATAAGATAGAAAAAATCAATATCAATTTACAGTATTTTTCTAAAAATAGAGTAATAAGAAACAACAAGTTGAAGTTGAATGAATTACCCGGTGATTATTTGTAAACCCGCATAAATACAGACTTTTTCTTCATTCCACTTTCACATTCAAGTTAGAAAGGCGGTGCTTCCATGAAAGCGAAAGAATATTTGCAGCAGTTGCAGCGATTAGATACGATGATAAATCAGAAAATCAAGGAATTAGGTGATTTACGCCTGATGTCGCAAAGTGTCGGCGGCATTGATTATTCAAAAGAGCGTGTGCAGTCCAGCCCTTCCGGGGATGCCCCGTTTGTAAAGCCTGTTTTGCGTATGATCGAACTTGAACAGGAAATCAATGCAGAGATTGACCGTTTTGTTGATGAAAAGCATGAAATCATCAATCAGATTCAGGCTTTGCAGAACCCGAAACACATTGATATTCTGTATAAGCACTATGTTGAATTCAAACGGCTTGAAATCGTTGCCGTTGAAATGAATTTTACATATCAGTACATTGTTGAATTGCACGGCACAGCGTTGAAGGAATTCCAGCTTACCCATGAAAACCTATTGAATTCCAATGACGAACCCTGATATAATGATAAAGTGAAAAATCAGCGGGAACATAGTTCCTTGCTGATTTTTTCGTTTTCCCGATGGGGTACTCATAGCCGAATGAAAGACAGGTCGGTGAACTCCTACCCACCGGGAAAATCTTTTTATGCACATGATTATGTGTTTTTGAAGGATGATTTCATTGAAGTAAACCTGACTGAAAGGGGGTTGCTGCTTATGAACGCAAGGCAGAAAAAGTTTTGTGATGAATACCTGATTGATTGCAACGCTACACAGGCGGCAATTCGGGCAGGGTATTCCCCAAAAACGGCTTACAGTATCGGAGAAGAAAACCTGAAAAAACCTGAACTGAAAGCCTACATTGACGAACAGCTTGAACTTCTGCATAGCAAAAGAACGGCTGATGCACAGGAAGTTCTTGAATATCTTACTTCCGTAATGCGTGGCGAACACACGGAACAGACATTGCAGCTTGTCGGTGATGGCGTACAGACCATTACTGATATTGATGTTTCTGCAAAGGAACGGTTGAAAGCTGCTGAACTGATCGGCAAGCGTTACGGTATGTTCAAAGATAATGTTGGAATTGACCTTGAACCCGTGGTTATTGTAAATGACCTGAAAGAATAAGGCGGTGATTGCGTGAAGGTATCATTGCAAGAAACCGTTGGCAGGAACTACGCTGATTTTTGGAACACCCAGAAAAGATACCGTGTGTGCAAAGGAGGCCGTGGTTCAAAGAAAAGTAAAACAACAGCGTTGAACATGATCCACCGCTTGTTTCAGTACCCGGAAAGCAACGGCTTATGCGTTCGCCGTTATTCAAATACCTTGCGTGATTCAGTTTTTTCAGATTTGAAATGGGCTATTCACCGCTTGGGGCTGGATGGATACTTTGATTGCACCGTTTCCCCGATGCAGATTATACGCCGTTCAACCGGGCAGAAGATTCTTTTCCGTGGGTTGGACGATGGCTTGAAAATCACTTCAATTTCGGTTGATTATGGCGTTCTTTGTTTCGTATGGATTGAAGAAGCCTATGAAATCACGAATGAAGATGATTTCAACAAACTTGATATGTCAATCCGTGGTGAAGTGCCTGACGGGTATTTCAAACAGATTACATTGACCTTCAACCCGTGGAGTGCTACAAGCTGGCTGAAAGCCCGGTTCTTTGATACACCTGATGAAGATGTATTTGTAAAAACTACCACATGGCAATGTAATGAATGGCTGGATGAAGCTGACCGCAACATTTTCTTGAAGATGAAGCAGAACAACCCCCGCCGTTACCGCATTGAAGGTGATGGTGAATGGGGCATTGCGGAAGGGCTGATTTACACCAATGTTGTTTGTGAAGATTTCGATATAAACGAGGTTCGCAAAATCAGCGGTATCAAATCAGCGTTCAACCTTGACTTTGGTTTTACTGACCCGAACGCCTTTGTTTGTGAAATGGTGGATAACGCTGCAAAGCGTATTTACATTTTCGATGAATGGTATAAAACAGGCGTAACCAACAAAATCATAGCTGAACAAATTAAGGCTATGGGTTACGGCGGGCAGAAGATTATTTGTGATAGTGCTGAACCGAAATCCATTGCGGAGTTGCAGGAAGAAGGTATTCAGGCAGAACCTTCCCGGAAGGGTAAGGACAGCGTGAACCACGGTATTCAGCTTATACAGAACTATCAGATTGTGGTTCATCCACGATGCACAGAGTTCAAAAAAGAAATTGACAACTATTGTTGGAGCAAGGACAAAGACGGCAAACCAACGGATAAACCGGATCACGAATTTTCGCATGGTATGGATTCCATGCGGTACGGTGTTTCCAAAATCCTGTTGCCGGATGCGTTCAGTTTCGACTAAAAATAACACATTAGTAACAAGAAGCCTTGAAATCATAGTATTTCAGGGCTTTTGTCTTTATTATGCGATAGAAAGAAGGTGAAAAGGGTGAGCCTGATTGACACATTGGCGGTCAAAGTATCGAACCTGATTTTGCAGGGTGCAGATATGAGCGATAAGCAGTTCTTTGAACGGGAAATTCAGAAATGGAAGAACAGCCCGCAGCGTATTATGCAAATCAAGGGGCATTTGTACTATGACAATGAACACGATATTTTGCACAGAAAGCGAATGATGATCGGTGAGGGTGGCGAACTGCAAGAGGTTGACAACCTACCCAACAACCGCCTGATTGATAATCAGTATGCAAAGCTGGTGAACCAAAAAGCAAACTATCTTTTAGGTCAGCCCTTTGCCATTGATGGCGAAAATCAGCAGTATGTTGAACTTTTGAAAAAGGTGTTCAACAAGCGTTTTATGAAAACCCTGAAAGCAGCAGGAAAGGCAATGCTGAACAACGGTATCTGCTGGTTGTACCCTTATTACACCGAAACGGGCGAATTTTCCTTCCGAATGTTCCCCGGCTATGAAGTGCTTCCCTTTTGGAAGGACACGGAACACACCATTCTTGAAGCGGCTGTCCGCTTGTATTTAGTAGTTGGGTATCAGGGTACAACGCCCGTGCTGATTGAAAAGGTTGAAATATACGATTTGAACGGTGTTCACCGCTTCATTTTGGACGGTTCAACCCTTATTCCTGATTTGCAGGGTGTTGATGATAACACTTCCCCGTACACAACAACCACGGGTGAGGACGGGAACACCCTTCCCCTGAATTGGGCGAAAGTTCCGCTGATCCCGCTGAAATACAATGAATGTGAAATCCCGCTTTTGAAGAAGGTGAAAACCCTTCAAGACGGTATCAATGTTATGCTGTCCGACTTTGAAAACAATATGCAAGAGGACGCACGAAACACCATTCTTGTATTGAAGAACTATGACGGAACGAATTTAGGGGAATTCCGAAAGAACCTTGCAACATACGGTGCGGTGAAGGTTCGCTATGACGGGGAAACCAAAGGCGGCGTTGAAACCCTTGAAATCAAAGTCAATGCTGAAAACTATAAGGCTATCATTGAAATTTTCAAGAAAGCCATTATTGAGAACGGCATGGGCTACGATGCAAAGGATGATAGGCTTTCCGGCAACCCCAACCAAATGAATATTCAATCCATGTATTCAGACATTGATTTGGATGCTAATGACATGGAAACAGAGCTGCAAGCAGCCTTTGAAGAAATCCTTTGGTTTGTGAACGCCCACCTTGCCAATACCGGGCAGGGCAACTTTGACGGTGAGGAAGTCAACATTATCTTCAACCGGAATATTCTTATCAACGAGAGTGAAGCAATAGATAATTGTCAGAAGTCCGTTGGTATTCTTTCCGATGAAACTATTGTTGGTATGCACCCGTGGGTTGATGATCCGCAGCTTGAACTTGACCGCTTGAAAAAGCAGAAAGAGGAACAGCAGGCAGAATTTGAAGCCCAGCAATTCAACCCGTTTGCACCACAGCAGCAGAAGGGCAACGCCCCGCCTGATGATGAAGGGGGTATGGTGAATGAATAACGCTGAATACTGGAAGTTGCGGTTTGAACAGCTTGAACAGGCGCAGAACCAAAAGGGCGTGAAAGCCTATGCTGATATTGAACGGCAGTATAAGGAAGCCCAAAAGCAACTTGAAGGGCAGATTGCCCGCTGGTATCAGCGTTTTGCAACCAACAACGGAATTTCCCTTGCGGAAGCACGGCAGTATTTGAAGGGTGCAGACCTGAAAGAATTTAAGTGGGATGTGCAGGAATATATCAAGTACGGACAGGACAACGCCTTAAACAGTGGTTGGATGAAAGAACTTGAAAATGCTTCTGCAAAGTACCACATTTCAAAGCTGGAAGCCCTGAAAGTACAGACACAGCACAGCCTTGAAGTTATGTATGCAAAGCAGTTCGGCACTATGCACGGGGCTTTGTCGGATGCCTTTGAAAGCGGGTACTATCACACAGCGTATGAACTTCAACATGGGTTTAATGTTGGTTGGGATATTGCCGGACTGGATCAGGCACAGATTGAAAAGGTGCTTGCTAAACCGTGGGCGGCTGACGGGTACAATTTTTCTGAAAGAATTTGGGGAAACAAGAACAAGCTGATTTCGGAAGTTCACAACGAACTTTCCCGGAATATCATGTTGGGTGCTGACCCGCAAAAGGCTATTGATTCCCTTGCAAAGAAGATGAACACTTCTAAAAACAACGCCGGAAGGCTTGTAATGACGGAAGAAGCCTATTTCAGTTCAGCCGCACAGAAGGATTGCTTTGAAAGTTTGGGCGTTGAACAGTATGAAATTGTTGCAACGCTGGATTCCCACACTTCCGATATTTGCAGAAGCCTTGACGGGAAGCATTTTCCAATGAAGGACTATCAGCCGGGAGTGACCGCCCCGCCGTTTCATGTTTATTGCCGTTCAACAACCGTTCCATATTTCGATGAACAGTTTGACATTGGTGAACGGGCGGCAAGGGATGAAGAAACCGGGAAAACCTACTATATTCCCGATGATATGAATTATCAGGAATGGAAGGAAACCTTTGTTGATGGCGGCGACAAGTCCGGGTTTGATGTGCTGGACGATGGTTCAGCCCTTCACTACACCCACCATGAAGAACCTGAACCGCCGAAACCAAAGAAGGAATATCTGACAAAGAAGAAGCTGCAAGCGAAAATTGCTGATGCAGATGTTCAGCTTGAAGATTTGGAAGCCCAATTCAAGGGCGTTTCCGGGGGTTGGACATTCGATGAAGTCTTGAAGGACTTTGGAAGCCTTGAAGATTTCACGGATGGGGATGACCTTGCAAAGCTGAAAGACATTCATTCACAGGTGGAAGCCATTGAAGTCCAAAAAGCAGAGTGGCAGCAGAAGTTGAATGAAAAGCTGATTGCAGAGCAGAAGAAAGCCCTTGCAAAACAGCAAGTGGAACTTGAAGCACAGAAAGCCGCCGTTCAGCAACAGCTTGATGATTTCGAGGTCAAGACCTATTCCGGCATTTGGTACAACAAGGATGTGACAACCGCTGATTGGGCGGGGCTGAACATTGAGGGTAAGAAGAAGTATTATGAAGGGAAGTTCATTACTGAAACTGACCCCGATTTAATGCAGAAGTATCAGGATTTATACAAGCAGTTGGAAGAACTTGATACAGAGGGCAAAGCCTACGCTGACATTCAGAAAGAGTTGAAGCAAATTCAAACCCAAATCACCAAAGTTCAAGCCGATTTGAAAAAACTTGAACAAGGTGATATAATTGATTCGGTGGACGATGCCTTTTCGCAGGAACGCAAGGATGCCGCTATTTGGGCAAAAACAACCAAAGAAGCGGACGATGTTTTGCGTGATACTTGCGGTGAGGTTTGGCGCACTTCCCCACCGATTCAGAAAAATGCAATTTATGACTACACCCAAAGCTATCATAAATTCAACGAACCGTTGCGTGGTATTGAATACGGCAGCGAAAAGTTCTTAGGTGTTGGAAATGTGGATTTAGACCAAATCGGCGTTTCCTATCAGGGTTGGAAGCCCGGTCAGATGCGGAAAGAAATAAACGCTATGACCGACATTATTTCCAAATCGACATATAAGGAAGATTTTTGGTTGCAGCGTGGTTGTAGATTTAAGGGTATGGACAAATTCTTCAATGTTCCTATGGATCGCTTGCAGAGTGCAACACAGGCAGAATTGGAACAGTTGCTTTTGAATACAACACCGACTGAATACGGCTTTTGTTCTTGTGGCGTTGCCAAAGGCAAAGGGTTCAGCGGTGATATTATCCTGAATATTTACGCCCCTTCCGGCACACAAATGATGTATGTTGAACCGTTTTCGGCTTTCGGAAATGGCGGGGGTAAGAATTGGGATGGTATTGCAAAGCAAGGTTCTTTCGGTCAAGAATCGGAAATCATATTGCAGCAGGGAACAAAGTTCCGTGTGACAAAGGTTGAAAAAACACCCGGCATGATTTACATTGATCTTGAAGTGATTGAACAGACCCCGCAACGATAACAGAAAGAAGGTGGCTACATGGAAAAGAAAACATTGTCTGAACGCTATGCGGATGAAGTTCTTACCGACAACACCGCCCTGAACCACTATTCACAGTGTAAGGGATGTATTTTCCGTGACAAAACCACCGTAAGCGGTGAAGAATGTGGATGGCAAAAAGCCGTGTGCCACATTTACGGAAGAAGTACCGCTTCCCGGTTGAAGTATTCAAACGGTGAATTGGTATTTCCATACACCCCGGTTGAACCCGGTGATAAACCGAATGAGGTTTACAACAACACCGCAAATTGTGAGTATTACGAACAGGAAAAGCGGAAGAAATAAGCACTTTTGAAAGTTTATTTTCAAAGGTGCTTTTTTCATGCCATTTTTCAGGTAACAGCTATATCAAAGACCTTGAAAACAACGGTATATGCTGATTATATGAGGTCGATTTTTTAGAAAGGGGGTAACAAAAATGATTGATTTGACAACCGTTGCACAGGCGGCACTTGTTCTTTTCGGTGCGGTGATTACAACCGTAATCGTTCCGTGCGTGAAGAAGAACACCACCGTTCAGCAGCAGAAGGAAATCATGGGTTGGGTGAAAATCGCTGTTGCGGCAGCAGAACAGCTTTATAAGGGTTCTGACCGTGGCGAGGAAAAGAAAGCCTATGTTTTGGACTGGCTGAACAAGCAGGGTATCACGATTGATACCGATAAGCTGGATGCCATGATTGAAGCAGCAGTTCACGAAATCCAATAACCCCCGCAAATCGTCTTTTTCGTATTGCAGACGGTAAAGAACAAGGTTCATTGCGTGGTTCGTCACCCACGGTAAACAACGGAAATGAAAGGATGGTACAAAACTATGAAAAAAGAAGATTTGATTGCAATGGGGCTGACAGAGGAACAGGCAAAGAAGGTTATGGATTCCCTTGACGGGAGTTTCGTTACCAAAGCCCGTTTTAATGAGATCAACGAGGAAAACAAGACCCTGAAACAGTCTGTTGCTGATAGAGATAAGCAGCTTGAGGATTTGAAGAAGTCCAGCGGTGACAATGCCGAACTGAAAAAGCAGATTGAAACCTTGCAGCAGCAGAACGCCGATCAGAAGAAAGCCCACGATGCGGAAATGGCACAGTTGAAGCTGGATAACGCCATTGATGCCGCCCTGACCGCAGCCGGAGCAAAGAACGCAAAGGCAGTTAAGGCGTTGCTTGACACTTCCAAAGTCAAACTTGGTGAAGATGGCAAGCTGACCGGGTGGGATGAACAGCTTACCGCCATTCAGAAGTCGGATTCTTATCTGTTTGAAGCAAAGCAGCAGGGCAAGCAGACCTTCAAGGGATTTCAGCCGGGTGCTTCCGGTGGAGTAAAGCCGGGAACGAAAGTCGATATGTCCAAAATGACCTATGAGGAACTGGCGAACTATATCGAAAACAACCCTGATGCTGAATAACAAAATTCAAAAAAGTTCAAGAAAGGATTGAATAACGATGGCAAAATTTGATGCGAAAAGTTTTAACGAAAAGGCTTTCGGAAAGTATATGTCCGCTATTCCGAATGTTAAGCTGAATAAGCTGAAAGAGAGTAGGGCAATCGTTGCGGATCAGCGTTTGCGTGAAACCTTCGTCAGCAACGGTCAGACGGGTACTGTTTATGCAGTTCTTCCCTATTTCGGACTGATTGGCGGCGATGCACAGAACTATGATGGTGTTTCCAACCTTACCCCGGACAGAACGGACACCTTTGAACAGGGTGTTTTCACCTATGGTCGAATGATGGGCTGGACGGAAGCGGATTTTTCCTATGATGTGACGGGCGGTGTTGATTTTATGGCGAATGTTCGTAATCAGGTAAACCGCTATTGGAATGACAGAGATCAGGACACTATTCTTTCTATCCTGAAAGGTATCTTCGCTATGGCTTCCACTGGTACGGGCAATGTAAAGACCGCAAACGCCGCCTTTGTTTCTGCTCATACTTACGATATTTCCGCACCTTCTACGGATGCGGTAACTACGGATGCTATGAAGGTTAGTGCAACTACGCTGAACAGTGCGATTCAGCAGGCTTGCGGCGATAACAAGCAGAAGTTCAGCCTTGTTATTTGTCATTCCACGGTTGCAACCAACCTTGAAAACATGAAGCTGATTGCATACCTGAAATACACGGATGCGGAAGGCGTTGAGCGTGACCTTGGTATGGCAACTTGGAACGGCAGACTGGTTCTGATTGATGATTCCATGCCTGTTGAGGTCAAGAATGTGGGTTCTACGGGCGGTGATGTTTCCCTTTACACCACCTATATTCTTGGTGAAGGTGCAATCGGCTTTGAACCTGTCGGTGCAAAAGTGCCTTACGAAATGGTTCGTGATGCAAAAACCCGTGGCGGTGAAGATACCCTTATTTCCCGTAAGCGCAACGCCGTTTCCGTGGCTGGTATTTCTTACCTGAAAGCAAGTCAGGCAACCAACAGCCCGACTAATGCCGAACTGGAAAACGGAAAGAACTGGTCGCTGGTAAGCAACGGCACGGATTGTATTGCACACAAGGCAATTCCGATTGCCCGCATTATTTCCCGTGGTTAAGTAAGGCGGTGATTCCCAATGCTGGATATGGTAAATGAACGGTTGCAGTCTTTCGGATATGAAATTCAGGATGGTGATGAAATCATCCTGAATTTTTCTATTCAGAAGGTGGAAAACACCATTAAGAATGATTGCAATGTATCTTCTGTACCTGACGGATTGGTGAATATCGCTGTTGATATGGCGGTAGGTGAATTCTTGACGGCAAAGAAAACCTTTTCGCCGGATAGCATTGCAGGGCTTGATTTGGAATTTGCGGTAAAGCAGATACAGACGGGTGACACCAACACAGTATTTGCAACCGGGGAAGGAAGTTTGACCGCTGAACAGCGTTTGAACAATTTCCTGAACTATCTTCTGACTTACGGCAGGGATCAGTTTTCTTGTTACAGGAAAATCAGATGGTAAAAGCAGTTGCAGCCGCCCGAAAAGCGGCACGGAAAGCGATTGAAAGCACCTATGAAGGTGTTTGCACCATTGTTGAACGCCGTGATGTGCGGGATGAAGTAACCAAAATCACCCGCAAATCAGAAGTAACCGTGATTGAAAATCAGCCTTGCAAATTATCCTTTGAAAAGTTGAACGCCGTTGTTCAAACAGATGCAGCGGCGGCAATTTCCCAAAGCACAAAGTTATTCATATCGCCGGAAATCGTGATAAATGGGGGTTCAAAAATCATAGTGGAACAGGACGGAAGAAAAGCCGAATATTCCGCAAGTGGTGAACCCGCCGTTTATTCCAGTCATCAAGAAATCATGCTTGAACTGTTTAAGGGGTGGGCTTGATTGGGTAAGATGGGCGGTTTTACGGCGGCAGATTTGAAAAAACTTCAAAAGCAGTTGAACAAAATTCAGCAGGGCAATGTTGAAGCGTTCATTGATGCTTGTGCAAAGGAACTTGCCGCCCGCCTACTTGCTAAAGTTATCAAGCGAACACCTGTCGGGCAGTACCCGAACAGTTCAGGTAAAAAAGGCGGTACACTTCGCCGGGGCTGGACTTCCGCAACCCATGAAGAAGCCGCAAGCGGCAGCGGAAAAGGCAATGCGAAAGCATACGCTGATTCCCTGAAAATAAATCACTTTGGAAATACCGTTGTGATTGAGATTGTCAACCCTGTTGAGTATGCAAGTTATGTGGAATACGGACACAGGACAGCCAATCATCAAGGGTGGGTTCAAGGTCGGTTCATGCTTACGATTTCGGAACAGGAAATTCAGAACATAGCCCCGAAAGTGCTTGAAAGCAAAATCAAGAAGTTTTTAGGGGAGTGCATAAAATGATAAATTCTATAATTGAAGGTATCAGCATTTCCTTAAATGCTGAATTTGGTGATAACTACACCACATATACAGAAAGCGTTGAACAAGGTTTGAAAGAGCCTTGTTTTTTTGTGTTCTGTATCAACCCGACAAACCGTGTTTTCCTTGGGAAGCGGTATTTCAAGACCAATCAAATGTGCATTCAGTATTTCCCGGTTGACAAAGACCGCAAGAAAGAGGAATGCAACGCCGTTTCGGAACGGCTGTTTGATTGTCTTGAATATATCACCGTTTCCGGGGATTTGGTACGGGGAACAAAAATGAATGCTGAAATGGTGGACGGAGTTTTGAACTTCTTTGTGAACTATGATTTCTTTGTTTATAAGAAGGAAGATACCGTTCCTATGGAAGAACTTTCGGAAAGCGTTTCCGTGAAAGGATAGGTGAAATAATGGCAGCACGAAAAAGCGCAAAACCCGCTGACGGTGAAGCGGCTGTTGTTGAAAGTAAATTTTCAAAAGAACAGTTGCTTTCCGCAAAGCGTTTTCAGGGCAGAAAGGACATTGTGAACGCCCTTCTGATGAAATACCCTGACACAGCCACTTTCACGGTGAATGCCGTGGAAGAAATGATTGAAAACTACATGAAAGGACAGGTGAAATAATATGGCTTTAGGCGGTGGAACTTTCGTGGTTCAGAACAAAAAGTTGCCGGGTGCATATATCAACTTTGTTTCGGCAGCTTCCGCTTCTGCAACCCTTTCTGAAAGAGGTATCGCAACGATGCCCCTTGAACTTGATTGGGGTGTGGATGGTGAAATTTTTGAAGTAACCAACGGCGATTTTCAGAAGAACACCCTGAAAATTTTTGGTTACGGCTATACCCATGAGAAGATGAAGGGGCTTCGTGATCTGTTTCAAAACACCAAAACCCTTTATGCGTACAAGCTGACTTCCGGGGGTACAAAGGCAAGCAATACTTTCGCAGAAGCCCTTTATTCCGGCGTTCGTGGCAATGATGTGAAAATCGTTATTCAGAAGAACGCTGACAATGAAAAGATGTTTGATGTGAAAACGGTGCTTGACGGTGACATTGTGGACGAACAGACCGTTGAAAAGGCGGCTGAACTTGTCGCAAATGATTTCGTGAAGTTCAAGACTTCCGCAACGCTGGCGGTTACGGCAGCAACCCCGCTTGCGGGCGGTACGAACGGCACGGTGAACGGCACGGCTTATCAGAAGTATCTTGATAAGATTGAATCCTACACCTACAACACTATGGGCGTTGTGGTTACGGACGATACCACAAGGGGGCTGTTCAATTCCTTTGTGAAGCGTTTGCGTGATGAAATGGGTATCAAGTTTCAGCTTGTGCTTTATCAGTACGCTTCCGCTGACTATTATGGCACAATCAGCGTTAAGAACAAGGTTCTTGATGATGGTTGGAGTGAAGCAGCCCTTGTTTATTGGGTGACTGGCGTTTCCGCTGGTTGCGAGGTGAACAAGTCCAATCAGAACAAGAAGTATAACGGCGAATTTACCGTTGATACTGACTATACGCAGACTGACTTGCAGAAAGCGATTGATGCGGGTGAGTTCATGCTTCACAAGGTCGGTTCTGATGTGCGTGTGCTTGAAGATATTAACACTATGGTTACTACTTCCGACACGCAGGGCGATGTATTCAAGGACAATCAGACCGTGCGTGTGATCGATCAGATTGCAAATGATATTGCGGTTCTGTTCAACACCAAATATTTGGGTGTTGTTCCCAACGATGCGGCGGGGAGAACTTCCCTTTGGTCGGATATTGTCCAGCACCATGAGCAGCTTGAAGAAATCAGAGCGATTGAAGATTTCTCTGATTCTGATGTTGTTGTGGAGCAGGGCAACACAAAGAAATCTGTTGTTGTGACGGATGCAGTTACCGTTGTGAATGCAATGTCTAAACTGTATATGACCGTCACTGTTGCGTAAGGAAAGGGGTGAAAGAGCATGATTCAGAATGTGACTATGAAAGCGAAAGATACCGTCTTTGCGGCTTTGGCTGAATGCTTTGTTACTATCGGCACACGCCGTTATAACTTCATGCAGGCGATCAACCTTGAAGCAAAGTTTGAAAAGACGAAAACGGAAGTCCCCATTCTTGGCAAGACTGGTAAGGGAAACAAGGCTTCCGGGTGGAAGGGTACGGGTTCGGCAACCTTCCACTATAACACTTCTATCTTCCGTCAGATGATGGTTCAGTACAAGGACACGGGCGAGGATATTTATTTTGAAATTCAGATTTCCAATGAAGATCCTACTTCCGGGGCTGGTAGACAGACCATGATTCTGATTGACTGCAACATTGACGGCGGCATTCTTGCAAAGTTTGATGCAGACGGTGAATATCTTGATGAAGATATGGATTTCACCTTTGAGGACTTCAAGATGCCGGAAGCGTTCAAGGACTTGGACGGCTTTCTTACTAACTAATCACTGACACGGCAGGTAATAACCCCTTGTGTGGGCTTTATATAGGCTCATATAAGGGGTTTTATATTGCCCTTGATAAATGAGAAAGGAAGAATGTAAAAATGTCTAAATTCAGCAAATTTATGAAAGCCAATAAGAAGGTAAAGGCTAACGAAATGCACCCTGTCACCAAATCCCTTTGTGATGAACAGGGCAACCCCCTTGATTGGGAGTTCAAGCATATCACTTCCAAAGAGAACGAGGAAATCAGGGAGAGTTGCACCATTGAAATTCCCGTTACTGGTAAGCCGGGTATGTACCGTCAGAAGATGAAGTCCAGCCTTTACATTCAGCGCATGATTGCGGCTTCCGTTGTTACCCCTGATCTGTACGATGCAGAGCTTCAGGACAGCTACGGCGTAAAGACCCCGGAGGAACTTCTGCTTGCTATGGTTGATGATCCGGGTGAGTATAACGAACTTGCCGCCTATGTGCAGAAGTTTCAGGGCTTCAATGTTTCCTTTGAGGATAAGGTTGAAGAAGCAAAAAACTAATAGAAGAAGGGGATTGGGAAGCGAATTATGCTTACTATGCCCTTCTGAAATTGCACATTCTACCTTCCGTTTTCCTTGCTATGGATGAACAGGAAAAAGCCTTTGTTGTAGCGGCGGTAAAGGTCAAAATCAAAAATGACAAGGAAAAAGAAAAGGAAGCAAAGCGAAAATCTAAAAAGAAAGGTAGGTGATCCACATGGCTACAATCAGAACCGCTATTGAATTGCAGGACAATTTCACAAGTGTTCTGTATCAGGTTATCAATTCCGTAAATCTTGGGCTTTCCGCTATGGAAGATTTACACCAAAGCATGAACGCACAGGTTGACACTTCTTCCATTGAAGCCGCACGGGATTCTATCAATCAGGCTACGATTGCAGTTCAGGAATTGGATGCAGCTATGCAGGGTGTAGAAGCCCCCACGATTCCAACACCTACCGCCCCAGTGGACATTCCAACGCCGCCTGTTGAAATCCCTGTTGTTTGGAAAACGGACAGTTTGGAAGTTTTTACTTCTACGGGTGTAGATAGATTTCAACAGGAAGTTCAAAGTGCAAATAATATGTTGAACACTTTGAACGCCACACAGGAACGCATTGTAAGCACAGCAGCACAAACCAACCTGTTCCCGGAGAATGCTGTTGCTGATATGGGGAGAATGGGAAGCCGTTTACAGGCTATCCAGCAGCGTATTCAGCAAATAGAAAACAATCCCCTGAATATTGGAACGGAAACCGCAAATGCGGAACTGGAACGGTTGAGGGGGCAGTTGGATCAGGCGGTTCAGGAACAGGAGAATTTGAACCGTGCTGTTGCTGATATGGATGTTCAGGCGGCGAATGAAGCCTATTTGCGGTTGTCGCAAACAATCGGCAACACTGAACACTATATCCGTGACAATGTGGACGAACAGGGGCGTTTCAATCAGGAAATCAATGAAGGTGTTGTGAACGCCGACAACCTGATGAACACAATTAAAGGTGCTGTTGCGGCTTACGCTACGGTTCAGACCGTGGGAAAAGCCCTTGACCTGTCTGACACGCTGACTTCAACAACCGCCCGTTTGAACCTGATGAATGATGGATTGCAGACCACACAGGACTTGCAGAACATGATTTATTTGTCCGCTGAACGGGCAAGGGGTTCTTATCAGGCAACGGCTGATGCTGTTTCCAAACTTGGACTTATGGCGGGCGATGCTTTCGGCAGTTCGGAAGAAATCGTTGCGTTCATGGAACAAATCAACAAGCAGTTCACCATTGCCGGAACGGAAGCGGCGGGCATTGATGCCGCTATGTTGCAGCTTACACAGGCTATGGGTTCGGGTGTTCTTCGTGGTGAAGAATACAATTCCATTTTGGAGCAAGCCCCGAATATTATTCAGGCTATCGCTGATTATATGGAAGTTCCCAAAGGTCAGTTGAAAGATATGGCGGCAGACGGTGCAATCACGGCTGACATTGTGAAAGCGGCTATGTTTGCGGCGGCTGATGAAACCAATGAAAAATTTGCGAGTATGCCGAAAACATTTTCGCAGATTTGGACTTCGTTTCAGAACACCGCTTTGATGGCGTTTCAGCCTGTTTTGAACAGATTGAACGAAATTGCAAACAGCGATGCTTTCCAGCAGTTTGTGAGTAACGCCATTGAGGGGCTTTCCGTTGTGGCGGGTATTGCCCTTGAAATCTTTGATTTGCTGGTAAGCGTTGCGGGTGCTGTTGCTGATAATTGGTCGTGGCTATCCCCTATCATTTACGGTGTAGCCGCCGCCCTTGCCGTATATTACGGTTGGCAGCTTGCGGTGAACATGATAAATGCTATCAGCAAGGGAATTCATGTTGCAA
>ERZ1106951.1748-NODE-1748-length-18516-cov-3.206056_pt1 | contig 18516 bp, 14 predicted proteins | sample MGYA00403676_ERZ1106951 | MGnify/ENA primary metagenome ERZ1106951 (study PRJEB35170, sample SAMEA104062398) | human gut metagenome | biome: human gut; feature: human-associated habitat; material: faeces | place: Denmark | collected 2012-04-23 ...
TATTCTATTTCTTATTTGGATATTTTTTATTGACGTAATTCGAATTATTCTATATAATAAATATATGTATTTCAAATTTAATATATTTTCCCGAGCAGTTGGGGGACGTGCTCTCACCCATCCGAGTTTTATGGAGGAGGTGATACTTATGTCAACCTATGAAGAATTTATGGTTATTTTAACCGCAGGTATTTTACTTGTTTCTATTCTGGAATTCGCCATACATAAGAAATAGCCGTCCTAACCCTGGAAAAGTTGCGGAACGGCTATCTCAATAGTCAACACCCAATATAACAGGATCAGGTAGAGAGCATCTACCTTCCAGCTGTTCTGGTGAGTATATTATATCTATTCTATATGATTTTGTCAATCAATAATAGAAAATGGAGGGATTTTTATCATGACTTTTGGAAAAAGACTTATGCAGCTGCGTAAAGAACATGGTTATCGCAATCGCGACGCTTTCGCTGCCGAGCTTGGCATTCCTGCCAACACTTTGCGTAATTACGAAATGGACATTCGGGAACCAGGCTTTCCATTCCTTATAAAGATGTCGCAGCTTTTTCATGTCTCTACAGATTACCTGTTAGGGTTAACAGAAGAAAGAGCGACTACAGCTGTCAATGTTCAATCCATCTCCGAACAGCAGCTTATCGAGAAATATCGTCTTCTCGACTGCACTGGAAAAGAACTTGTAGATTACACAATTGCCATTGAATTAAAGCGAACCACCTTATTGGAAAATCAAAAAAACCGCATTCTCCATTATGAGCAGGCGTTTAATTTCTTAAAACAGTCATAATCGTTTTATGCATTTTCTATATACTTCTATAGCCAGCAGTGGACTATCTCTGCATTTTCTCTGGCTACGTCAAAACTCCCCGCCAGCTTCCTGACAGGGAGTTTCTCTATTCCAGTAATCTTTATTTCGCAACAAAGTTTACGATCTTATTCGGTACATAAATCTCTTTCACAAGAGTCTTTCCTTCCAGGAAGGAAGCCACTCTCTCATCCTTCTTCGCCAGCTCAAGAGCTTCCTCTTTCGCACAGCCGTTCGGGATTACGATGGTTCCACGAACCTTACCGTTGACCTGGACACCGATTTCTATGGAGTCCTCTACAGTCTTACTCTCTTCATATTCCGGCCACTGGGAAAGGGAAAGTAAGCCTTCTCCGCCGATGGTCTCCCAGATTTCCTCGCAAAGATGAGGTGCAAACGGGCAAAGGAGCTTGATGAAGATTACAAGGTCATCCTTGCTGATCTTGCCAACTGCATAAATCTCGTTGATAAGAGTCATCAGGCAGGCAATTGCAGTGTTGAACTTCATAGCCTCGATATCGGAGGATACCTTCTTGATTGCCTTATGGATCTTAACCTCCATATCCTTGGCTGCCGGCTCCTCTGTCATGATATCGGTCAGTCCTGCAACTCTCTCAAGGAAACGCTTGCAGCCTCTTACGGAGCTGTCGTTCCACGGAGCAGCTGCGCCGTAGTCACCCATGAAGAGAACGTAGGTACGAAGTGCATCTGCACCATACTCATTTACAATGTCAAGCGGGTCAACAACGTTGCCCTTGGATTTACTCATCTTGTCGCCGTCTGAACCAAGGATCATACCCTGTGCAGAACGTTTCGCATATGGCTCCGGAGTATTAACAATTCCCATGTCATACAGGAAATGATGCCAGAATCTGGAGTAGATCATATGTCTGGTTACATGCTCCATACCGCCGTTGTACCAGTCAACCGGCATCCAGTATTCCATCTTCTTGCGGTCTGCAAGAGCTTCTGTATTGTGTGGATCCACATAACGAAGGAAATACCAGGAAGATCCAGCCCACTGTGGCATGGTATCAGTCTCTCTCTTGGCATCGCCGCCGCATTTCGGGCATTTGCAGTTTACGAAGGAATCGATCTTTGCAAGTGGAGACTGTCCGTCCTCACCTGGCTGGAAGTCTTTGATCTTCGGCAGACGAAGCGGAAGCTCCTCATATGGAACTGCTACATCACCACATTTCGGACAATGAACGATCGGGATTGGCTCGCCCCAGTATCTCTGACGGTTAAATGCCCAGTCTTTCATCTTATACTGAACGCCAGCTTTACCAATGCCCTTCTTCTCAAGCTCTTCCAGCATGCGCTTGATGGAATCCTTCTTATTTGTATAGCCATTCAGGAAATCGGAGTTGATCATCTCACCGTCACCTGTGTAGGCTTCTTTCTCAATGTCGCCGCCCTTGATAACCTGGATAATGTCAATACCAAATTTCTTGGCGAAATCATAGTCTCTCTGGTCATGTGCCGGTACCGCCATGATCGCGCCGGTACCATATCCCATCATTACATAGTCTGCAATGTAGATCGGGATCTTCTTGCCATTTACAGGATTTACGCCCTCAAGTCCTTGGATGCATACACCTGTTTTCTCTTTTACAAGCTGGGTTCTCTCGAACTCAGTCTTCTTCGCACACTCTTCACGGTAAGCCTTGATCGCATCCATGTTGGTAATGCGGTCAGCATATTTGTCGATCAGCGGATGCTCCGGTGCGATAACCATGAAGGTTACACCGAACAGGGTATCTGGTCTGGTGGTGTAAATCTGCAGTGTCTCATCAATTCCGTCAACTGCGAAGTTTACGAAAGCACCTGTGGATTTACCGATCCAGTTTACCTGCTGCTGCTTGATGTTCGCCGGATAGTCCACATCCTCCAGTCCCTCAAGAAGCTTGTCTGCATACTGGGTGATTCTTAAATACCAGACATCCTTGGACTTCTGGATAACGTCGCTGTGGCAGATATCGCATTTTCCTCCCTGACTGTCCTCATTGGAAAGAACAACCTTACAGGATGGGCAATAGTTAACTAATGTCTTATCACGGAAAACAAGTCCGTTCTCAAACATTTTCAGGAAAATCCACTGAGTCCATTTATAGAAATCTTCCTGTGTGGTATCGATCACACGGCTCCAGTCAAAGGAGAATCCAACACTCTTCAGCTGATTGGTGAATTTCGCAATGTTCTGGTCTGTGATCTCACGAGGATGTGTATTCGTCTTAATCGCATAATTCTCAGTAGGAAGTCCGAATGCATCGAATCCGATGGGGAACAGTACATTGTATCCCTGCATTCTTCTCTTTCTGGAAAGTACCTCGATACTGGAATATGCCTTAATATGTCCAACATGCATTCCCGCACCACTTGGGTATGGGAACTCTACAAGGCCGTAGAATTTCGGTTTATCACTTCCGTCAACAGCTTTAAACGCCTGCTGCTCTTCCCACTTTTTCTGCCATTTCGGCTCAATTTTCTTAAAATTGTGTTTCATTGATGGTTCCTCCACATTTATTGTGCCTGTCATAGCTGTTCAATGCCTTCACAGCTATTGCCTGTCAACAAAATAACTGTCGGCTGATTCGCCTGTTTATCGCGCAGATCAGGCGCGTTATTTTGCAAAAATCCTTTTACCATTCTAATCCAACATAGTGGTTTTGTCAACGAGAAACCGCCTCTATTGCGGCCTGAAGCTGATTATCCTCGTCATGGGTATAATCCGTCCGATTCAAAAGGCTGGCATCCAGTTTTACCTCCACATCCGGCGTGATTCCCACCTTGTGGATATCATTGCCCTTGGGGGTAAAATATTTCGCCGTAGTCAGCTTCACCGCACTTCCATCAGAGAGCTGGCGGATGCTCTGAACGATTCCCTTTCCATAAGTGGTGGTTCCCACAATCGTTCCAATCTCATAATCCTTCACTGCCCCGGCAAAAATCTCTGATGCACTGGCGCTGTTCTCATTTACCAGCACTGCCAGCGGAATGTCGATCGGAGTGTCACCGTCACACTTCATCTCCTGTTTTTCCCCATATTTATCCTCTGTATACACGATCAGTCCTTCGGGCAAAATCTGGCGCAGCACATCGCACACAGAAGAAAGCACACCACCTGGATTGTCACGAAGATCCACGATCAGCTTCTCCATGCCTTTTGCCTGAAGATCTTTGTAAGCATCCTCAAACTGCTGGGGTGTTACCATGGTAAACTCTGTAATTCGCAAATATCCTATAGAATCCTCCAGCATTTCATAAGAAACAGTGGGCAGCTCCACATCGCTCAAAGTCACTGTAATTTCTTCCGGTTCATCTGCCTCCTGGTGATAAACGGTCAGGATAGAAGTACCGTCCTCCTTTTCCCGTATCATCTTTGAGACCTCAGCTGGCGTCATTTCCGTTACATCCGTTCCGTTCACGGCCGTGATCACATCATTCGCCTTCAGCCCGGCCTCATCTGCCGGACTGCCCTCATAACAATCCACCACCAGAATACCACCCTCCGTATTCTGGGTAATGCTCACACCGATTCCAGAGTAAGAGCCCTCGGTGTCTCTCATCTCCTCCTCGTATTCTTCCTCCGTATAATATCTGGAATACGGATCCCCCAGCCCATACAGAAGCCCGGTATAAATCCCCTCCTTCAGCGAATCCTCATCCACATCTTCCAGATAATTCTGATCTATAATATCTTCCAGATACTTAATCTTCTGGGTAACCACCACATCCGACAGTACATTACTTCCCGCACGTCCCGCTTTCTGAAGACCCACATATCCCCCGCCCAGCACCAGGGATGCGCAAAGCACACCAGTTACAGCCCCCTTCATAAATTGTTTATCTGCCATATATTATCACTCCTCACCATACAAGTTTCATCCAGTTTCCAGCTAGCTCACCGGAGCGTTGCACCGACTTGCGTGGAATATCATTTGCCCAAATGCGTCCGCCCTGAATCCCCTCTCTATCTCTTTATACAAAAGGACTGCCAGATCTCTCCAGCAGCCCCCATATCCTCTTCTCATATTCTGGCGGAATGCGAACAACCGCCCTTATTGTAAAACAGAACTCTCACACCTTCAAGTGTTTTCTTGTAGTAATAAAGCTTCCCACAAGACCAATTCCAATTCCCAGAGCCAGCGCCACCGGAACCAGGGTCTGGTAGATCTGTCCAACCGGAATGAAATCTACAACACCCAGAAGTACGCTGAACTTGGTATATACATAGGTTACCACATTATTGTAACAGAAATACAAAATGATCAGTGGAATTCCCGCACCGATCAGTCCCAGGATCATACCCTCCAGAAGGAACGGTGCACGTACAAAACTATCGGTAGCACCAATATATTTCATAATTCCGATTTCGTCCTTACGAACTGTAATACCAACGGAAATGGTATTACTGATCAGGAAAATGGCGATCAGCAGCAAGATCACGATCACTGCCACAGATACATAGGAAACAATACGGTTAATGGAACCAAGAGTCTTGGCAGCCTGCTCAGACTGATTGACCTCTCGTACATTATCCAGTGTCTTGATGTAGGCAACCAGCTCAGACTGTTTCTCAATGTTGTTCATGTACACACGGTAGTTGGATGAGTTTGCCAGCGGGTTATCATCCTTGAAACCGTCTGCTGCCTCAGAGTCATCACCGAAATATTCCTGCTTCATCTTCTCCCAGGCTTCATCACCGGACTCAAATTCAATCTTGGAAACCTCCGGGCGCTGCCTGATCAGTTCTCCAACTGCATCCATCTGCTCCTGTGTGGTTCCTTCATTAAAAAGCACTGTGATCGGCACATCTTCCTCAACCTTATGCGCCAGCGTATTCACATTATTTACAATGGAAAAGAAAATTCCGAAAAGAAAAATACATGCTGCCATCGTAATAATAGAAGCAATGGAAAACATGAAATTTCTCTTGATGTTCTTGATACCCTGCTTCAGAGTATACCAGATGGTACTAGGCCTCATAATATTCTCCCTCTTTCTCGTCGCTGATGATCACTCCATTATGCATGGTCAGTACACGCTTCTTCATGGAATTGACAATCTCTTTATTGTGGGTTACTACCAGAACGGTGGTTCCACGCTGGTTGATCTCCTCAAGGAGCTTCATGATCTCCTCGGATGTCTTCGGATCAAGATTACCAGTAGGCTCGTCTGCAAGAAGGATGTCCGGGCGGTTTACAATCGCCCTGGCAAGGGCAACTCTCTGCTGCTCTCCACCTGACAGCTCGTCCGGGTACGCCTTGTATTTCCCTGCAAGTCCAACTTCCTGAAGTACCTCCGGAACTCTCTTGCGGATAACTCTGGTAGGACGGTTCACAACACGCTGGGCAAAAGCTACATTCTCATACACATCCCTGTCCTTCAGAAGACGGAAGTCCTGGAATACGACGCCAAGCTTACGGCGGTATTTGGCCACACGGCGGTGCTTCATTCCCTCAAGCTTCTCTCCGCTTACGATAATCGTACCGGATGTGGAATCCAGTTCCTTCAAAAGCAGCTTGATCAGCGTGGATTTACCAGAACCGCTGTTTCCTACTATAAATACGAATTCACCTTTATCTACATGGAGATTGGCGTGATTCACTGCCGGCAGTCCCGGTCCATAGGACTTGCTCACATCTATCAGATCAATCATGATATCCTCCTAAATTTTTCATGTAAAAATTCAATTCAGCAGTTTGCTTAATTTTTATGTAACATTATTGTAATATATGTCTGATGAAAATGCAACCTTATTTTTCCCGAAAGCATAAGCATTACCGGTTACTGGTTACTGTGAACTTCGTTCACAAAAAACGCCTCGCGGAATGTTACCAGTGAACAGTAACCATTACCGTTCTATCGTTATCATATCTTCTTCCATACACAGTAACATGCCATCTTTCCAGCTTCATTTTCAGGCAGTACTTTATTATAACAGAGAAAACTAAGAACGCAATAGATTTCACAAAGGAAACACAAAGCAGATCCAGAAATATTTCCAAATACCACGTTCAGAGTTCTCATACTGATAAATCACAAGAGATAAAATATGCCTGCCACAAACAAATGCAGCAGGCACAGAAATTACAGATATGAAAATTAATACTCCAGAGTCTCCATATACTTCATGTATCTTACAACCATCAGCGCGATCTTGAATGTGATCGCATCCTCGAATACACGAAGGTCAAGTCCGGTGCTCTTCTGGAGCTTGTCCAGACGATAAACCAGAGTATTACGGTGAATGTAAAGCTGTCTGGAGGTCTCGGATACATTCAGGCTGTTCTCAAAGAACTTGTCGATGGTAACCAGAGTCTCCTCGTCGAAATCATCCGGGGACTTGCCGCCGAAGATCTCCTTAATGAACATCTTGCACAGCGGGATCGGAAGCTGATAGATCAGACGGCCTATTCCAAGAGAGCTGTAAGCAATAACGTCCTTCTCAGGTGAGAAAATCTTGCCTACATCAAGAGCCATTCTGGCTTCCTTGTAGGAACGGGAAACTTCCTTCAGCTCGCTTACGATAGTTCCGTATGCAATATGTGTAGTATTCTCTTTCTCAAGTCCTAAGGTATCAAGGATGGTCTGGGCAAGCTTGTCCATCTTCTCGTATCCTTCGTTCTCCTCAAGTTCCTTGACAATGATAATGCTCTTCTCATCAACAGCTGTGATAAAGTCCTTGCTCTTGCCGCCGAACAGACTCTTCACGCTCTCCATGGAGCTGTGCTCTCTCTCCTGCTCAAGCTCCAGGATCATAACCACCCGTCGAACATCAGCATCAATATGAAGCTTCTTCGCACGATTATAAATATCTACCAGAAGCAGGTTATCAAGAAGCAGGTTCTTAATGAAGCTGTCCTTGTCAAAACGCTCCTTATATGCAACGATCAGGCTCTGGATCTGGAAAGCGGCAAGCTTTCCTACCATATAAGTATCTTCATCTTCTCCGTGGGCGACCAGAATGTATTCCAGCTGGTAATCATCACAGACCTTGAAATACTGATAACCTTTCACAAGCTGGCTGGCAGCCTGGGATTCCACAAATGCCTGAATATCCTGTGGCTGAATCTCAAATTCACTGTAGGTGGACGCCAGTGTCTTGCCATCTGTGTCAATAATGCAAAACTCCGTCCTGGATATCTCCCTGAGCCCCTCAAGTGTATTCTGCAGTACCTGATTTGATATCATTACCCTTCCGTCCCTTCTTGTAAATTATAGGGCTACTGGTCTCACAGCTGTCAATGTATTCCAGGATAGTGAAAACATTGTCAAAGAGAGCAGTAACATTATATGTTCGCCGGTATACCCGGCATGAATCGCTGTCCATTAGTGCCAAAATTCGCGGTCTCAAATCTGTAATATTGCACAAAACCTCAGACAGTCTTAGGAAAATCTACTGATTCCAAAAATTCATGAACCTATTTTAATACAAAATCACCAAAAAAGGAAGAGGAAAGTAGAAAAAATTTACAAATTTCCAGCATATTTTTTTAACTTTTTCTATATCACTCCAATTTCAAGCCCTATTTTCCCCTTTTTTTGCGGTGCGCAGAAGGCTTTGGTAAAGTTTTTCTTTTTACTTACGTTCAATAAATCCCTCACCATGGACTTCACGCACGTCAGACACGATTACAAAAGCATCCGGGTCAATATGGTCTACCAGCTCTTTCAATGCCACGATCTCCTTGCGTCCCACAACGCAGTAAAGAAGCAGCTTGTCCTGGCCGGAGTACATTCCCTTTCCGTGGACTCCGGTCACGCCGCGATCCAGTTTGTCCATGATTTCTCTGGAAATCTCGTCAGGCTTGCTGGTAATGATATACGCCTGTTTTGAAAATTTCAGACCTTCGATCAAGCTGTCAGATACCTTTGTTACAAGATAAACGGCGATGATGGCATAAAGTGCTTTCTGCACACCGAACACATACATACCTACAAGTACAATGGCTCCGTCAATAAACTGCATAATCTGGGCAATGGAGTAATGGCGGAGCTTCCGCTGCAGCAGTGCCGCCATCATGTCTGTGCCCCCGGTAGTTCCTCTTCCAAGAAACACAAGTCCGATTCCAATCCCCTGGATTACACCACCATAAACGGCTGCCAGCAAAAGATCATTTCCTGCAATATCAAATGCCGGAAGAACCGCCAGCCAGAATGACAGGCAGATTTCTCCCACCAGTGCCCTTTTCACAAACTGGAATCCACTGAGCTTCATTCCGATCAGAAACAGCGGGATATTCAGACTTAAGTTCGTGATCCACAGCGGGATGCCTCCCGGCACGACTCCCTCCGTCCACTCTTTTACCAGGATCGCAATACCGGAAAAGCCTCCGGTTACCATACCGGACATATCGAAAACACTGTTTATGGCAGTTGCCATAAGGGCTGTACCCACAATGATCATCAGGTAGTCCAGGAAGGCAGCTTTTTTGTTATTTTGGAACATGGCGTTACCTCCGTATTCTGCTTTCTTATTCATCATCCTCCAATTGCTTTGTAAGATATCTTCCAACGATTTTGGAAAATCCGGTAATATTTCGGATATATGCAAAATCCTTTCCAAAAATCTTCTTCTCCGTCGCCAGATCTTTCTCTTCCCCGGCGAAAACACCCAGCACGCTCACTCCCTGGCTGCGCAGCTTACGGATCTGGGCTGCAGTATCGATAATTGCGTACTTCCCATGATACGGTGCCGGATTCTTTGCATTGGGACGATTGACAATAACATCGTAAGGACGTCCATCACTGAGAATGATCAGAATCTTTTTCTCTTCCTCCCGGTTCAGCAGACCATATCCTGCTGCCCGGATGGCAAGTCCGTCACGGTTGTTGGATGATGTTACATAGTTAAATATATTTTCATTTGCACTTCTTGGGTCGTCATATTCTCTGAAGCGGTGGAGAATGGTATAATCCCAGAAAGTGCAGTAGCTCATCACTCTGTGGGGCAGCTCTGCATTGCTAAGTGCCTCGCTGATAATGTATGCCTGCAGCGCTACCTCGCCCTGGCGGCTCATCTGGGAACCACTGGCATCGATCAGCACATCTACCACAAAATCAGAAGAATCTCCCTTCAATTCCCGCCTAAAAACCTGTGCATCACTGCTTCTTCCAAGCCGCCACAGCCTTGATGGAACAATCATTCCTCTGTCTGAAAGAATCTCCTGATTTTCACTTTTGATGACCAGTGACTTTTTCAGCATTTCTGTGAGAAGGGCGATATTCCGCTTCACAATGCGGTGTTTGTCATGATAAAGCCAGATATTCTTATTTTTCAACCTTTTTGCATATTCATACTGGTAATTTCGTTTTACCGGACTTTTCAGAATTCCCTCAGTAAAATACAGGCTGCAGTCGCTGTGAATGTCACGGCACATCAGCTGGTTCATCCGCTTCTCTTCCAGCTCGCTCAGATAAGTTTTTCCAAAATTCAGTTCCACATAGGTGTGGGCTTTTTCCAAAGCCTCCGGAGGCAGAACTGTAATTTTCTGTTTCGATTGCCGTTCCTCTTCCATCTCCCGGGTGACATCCGCATTCTCCATACCCGCCACATTGGAGGTAAGCTGCTCCATATAGCTTTCCAATGCATCCTCATACATTTCTTCGGAAAGATAGTCGTGCCAGTCAAACTCCGTCAGATCTTCCATAGTGACAGCAAGCACCTGCTCAAGGGTTGCCTTTTGGGAAAAGTCGGGGTCAGCGACTTCATTGTATACTGTGTCTATGATGCGGATTAAAGACATTGTATCCGTAGTCTCTGCTGCGCCAGAAATTAAGTCAATATAGTGATAGATTCCTTTGTGTTTTCTATCTTTTTGTTTGTTTTCTGTTATATTTGTTATAGTTTTGTTTGATGCATCCGCATTTTCCCCTCTGTCAATCCGCCTTCTCAGCAGATTCACTCTCAGATAGCCCAGCTTATCTGCTGCCGACGGCATAGTCTCATATTCCTGATCCAGTATGTCCTCGCAGGCTTTCCTCTGCATCTCCCAGATCCCAGGGCGCTGTTCACAGATCCGTTCTCCGATGGCTTCTTCAATACAGAGCTGCGAAACAAAGGTAAGCGCAGCTTCATCCGCGCCCATGAAGATTTTTTTCACCAGATACATTCCCAGAAAATCTTTATCGAAGAATTTCGCCAATGCGCCCTGCTTAATTCCATCATACAATGCAATATCCTTTGACCTGAGGAACAGGGAAACATCCGGCTTCATCTGCTGGGTGTAGTCCCCACTGATGGTCCAGAGCAGATTTCGGATACGGTTTTCCTGCTCTAATTGATAATCCTGGAGATTCAGTTCTTCACAGTTATCCTCTCTTGCCTGAAAATTTTCGCTTTTCTCCGCTACAGGTACTTCCATTGAAACTTTTTCTGATTTCTTATCCCCAGCTGCAATTTTAATTTTTTCTTTCCCAATAGCTGATTTCTTCAAAAATTCCTCTGCATCTTCAAGATCAACCAATTTGGCAGAAATTTTTAAAGATTCGTTTTCCTTATTCTCCATAAACATCTTCCCGTGTCCAGCTTTGCGGAATTCTGGTTCGCACCACATCCTCCACGATTTCCTTCTCAAACACATCAAATGTTTTATTCACAATTCCCATGCGTACCGCCTGCCATGGGGAAAGCCCGGTACGCACAATCTTCATGGCAGCAAGCAGGCCGCGAAGATCCAGCGGCTTTGTGGAAATTTCACTGTTCATGGATTTCTGCTGCAGATCCAGAAATACTCCCATAAACTGCTCCACAGCCTCTTTCTTTGCATCCGGGAACATCCTGTTGAAAATAAATCCAAGCGTTTCCTCATTCTGCGCCGGCATGTCGATCACCAGGAAACGGGAAACCAGAGCCTCATTCAGCTCCTTGGTTCCAGCATACCCGTAATTCATGGTTCCAATAAATCTTGCCGCCGGGTGAAGGTCTATTTTGTCATATCCTGGCACATCAATAGACCGGCGGTAATCCAATGTGGCGTGAAGTACAGAAACCGCATCATTCTTCGCCATATTGATCTCATCCAGAATACCGAATCCGCCTTCCTCTGCGCACTGGTAAATGCTTCCCTTACGCAGCTTCACCTGATTATCCACGAAAGTATCTGTTCCAATCAGGTCACCGCTGTTTGTATTCACATGGAAAGACACGTTATACACCGGTCTCCCGAAAATATATGCCAGATTCTCTGCCAGCACATTCTTTCCCGTAGCCTTCGGTCCTGCCAGAAGCAGATTCTCCTGCTCCAGCACCGCTGCCATGGCCATCTCCAATGTTTCCTTCCCATAAAATGGCAGCGCCGGTTTTATCCGTCTGTGCTTCGCTTCCTCTGAAACACCATATTCCTGTCGAAACTCTTCCGCCGCCTTAATAAGCGCCGCACTGACACCCTGTTCCTCTAAAAAATCAAATTCACTCATCTTATTCCTGCTTTCACTTTACCTCTTTATTTTTCCTGCTTTCACTTTATCTCTTTAATAGAAAAGAGGACTGCGGCTGCAGTCCTCCTGATCACTTTACGGCTCAAACACCAGATCTCCATAAGATGGCATCGGCCACATATCTTTATCCACTAACATTTCCAGTTCGTCAACCGGCTCTCTTAATTTCTCCATTGCCGGAACCAGTTTCTCTCTGCAGAACACTGCTCTGTCACGTCCTTCCGGATGCGTCTCGATCTGATCTACCAGCTTGCTCAGCTTATTCATGGTACTGTTCACTTCTTTCAGAAGCTTGCTTGCTTTCTTCAGAAGATCCATCTGAACGCTCACGTCAATTGGTCCAACTGCCTTCACCTGATTGATGGACTCTGCCAGTACAGTTGTATACTTGATAACTGCCGGAATGATCTGCTTGGTTGCCATGTCCACCATGGTTTTCGCTTCGATGTTAATTGCTTTCGCATAAATCTCATACTGGATCTCCGCTCTGGACTCCAGCTCAGTCTTTGTAAATACTCCAAATTCTCCAAACAGTTCTACAGCCTTATCTGTAGTAAGTGCCGGAATGGCATCTACCATAGATGGCAGAACAGGAAGTCCGCGGCGGCGTGCCTCTTTTTCCCATTCAGGAGCGTAGCCATTGCCGTTAAATACGATTCTCTGATGCTGGGTAGCATATTCCTTGATCAGATCATGGACTGCCAGGTCAAAGTCTTCTGCGCTCTCCAGAACATCGCAGGCTTCCTTAAACGCCTCAGCAGTAATGGTATTCAGCACCACATTGCATGCGGAAATGGAATCCTTGGAACCAACCATACGGAACTCGAATTTATTTCCGGTAAAAGCAAACGGTGAAGTACGGTTACGGTCTGTAGCATCCTTCATGAAATCCGGAAGCGTCTTAACGCCTGTATCCATTTTCTCCCCTGTCTTACTTCTTGTAGCAGTACCAGTGCTGATCAGCTGCTCCAGCACATCCTCAAGCTGCTCTCCAAGGAAAACCGAAATAACAGCTGGCGGAGCCTCATGGCCGCCAAGGCGCTGGTCATTTCCAACATCTGCAGCGGACTCACGAAGAAGATCTGCATGCTTGTCAACTGCTTTCAGGATACAGGTCAGAACCAGAAGGAACTGAATGTTCTCATGTGGTGTCTTACCCGGCTCCAGAAGATTGATTCCGTCATCAGTAGTCAAGGACCAGTTATTGTGCTTACCGGAACCATTCAAGCCTGCAAAAGGTTTCTCGTGAAGCAGACAGCGCATGCCGTGACGGCTTGCCACCTTTTTCAGGATACGCATCATGATCTGGTTGTGATCTGCTGCAATATTAACAGGTGCATAGATTGGCGCAAGCTCATGCTGTGCCGGTGCAACCTCATTGTGCTGGGTCTTGGCTGTAACTCCCAGCTTCCAGCACTCTTCATTTACTTCTTTCATATATGCGGAAACTCTCTGACGGATGGTTCCGAAATAATGGTCATCCATCTCCTGTCCTTTCGGAGGCATGGCTCCGAAAAGAGTGCGTCCGGTGTAAACCAGATCCTTTCTCTGCATATATTTCTCTTTATCAACAAGGAAATACTCCTGCTCTGCACCAACAGATGGTGTCACCCGTTTGGAGGTCGTATTTCCGAAAAGTCTGAGAAGTCTTAATGCCTGTGTATTGATGGCTTCCATAGAACGAAGAAGCGGTGTCTTCTGATCCAGCGCTTCTCCTGTATAGGAACAGAAAGCGGTAGGAATGCATAAGGTTCCACCTGCTGCATCATGTCTTACAAAAGCCGGTGAGGTACAATCCCATGTTGTATAGCCTCTTGCCTCAAAGGTGGCACGAAGTCCGCCAGATGGAAAAGAAGATGCATCCGGCTCTCCCTTGATCAGCTCTTTACCGGAAAAGCTCTGAAGGACTTTTCCATTCTCCATAGGTGCGGTGATAAATGCATCGTGCTTCTCTGCAGTTACGCCTGTAAGGGGCTGAAACCAGTGACTGTAATGAGTGGCCCCCTTCTCGATGGCCCATTCCTTCATCTCGTGGGCAACCACATCTGCAACCTCCATGGAAAGCTCCTTGCCCTCTTCAATGGTTTTCTTCAGCTCTTTGTAAACCTTCTTCGGCAGACGGTCCTGCATGACGGAATCATTGAATACATCACATCCGAATAATTCCTTCACATTAACATAATCTCCCATTGTTCCTCTCCTCTCGTTCATCTCGCTGCTTATTTCCCCAGGCTGCCATTTATCTGCGGTACCTTCTCTCCATAAACAACGATTCATCACACATTACTGGTTCTTATTTTTTCACATGTAAGCACTCAATGCTTTCACAGGTGCAAGGCAAAAAACGCGCAAAAATTCTCTCTGGTGATACCAGCCGGTCTCACCCTGTTTACTTGTCGCTCTTCAAGCAAAGGTTCAGCGCCTGCTGCAGATTCTCAATCTCTACCACCCTTGGGCTTCCGCCGTATTCTCCGTCCAGCGTCCATGCTACTTCTTCCTCTGCTTCAACTGTAAGCTTCCGTGCCTTGAAAGAATAGATCAGGTCAGAATTGTCCTCCATGTTGAGAAGATTCCGGACAATCTCCTGCATTTCCAGCGGGTTCTTAGGCTGTACGATCAAAGTGACCTCAAAAAGGCCGTCGTTCATATCCACATCCTTGGTCAGATTCTTAAATCCGCCCACAGACCTGGAATTGGTGATCATTCCGTAGATAAAATTATCTTCGATCACACCATTCTCTGTTGTCACTTTCATATGGTAAGCCTTGATATCCAGAAGTCTCTTGGCACCTTCCAGGACATAAGCAAGATGGCCCAGAATGTTCTTCAGATCCTGACTTGTCTCATAAGACACATCTGTAAAAAGACCAAAAGCAGCTACATAAGCAAAGGTCTGGCTGTTGAATCTGCCTACGTCGCATCTGTAAATCTCTTCCTTCATGATCATAGATGCCGCATCCAGCATATTTTTCGGCATAAAAAGGCTGTTGGCAAAGTCATTGGTGCTTCCTGCCGGTATGTATCCGACCGGAACCTTGCTTCCCACCTCGGTAATGCCTGTAACCACTTCATCCAGCGTGCCGTCGCCGCCGCTGCAGACGATCAGATCAACCTTGTCTGCATATTTCTTCACCTGTTCATAGGCATCCTTCGGGGCCTGAGTTGCGCGGATGATCACCTCATAACCGCCTTTATTAAAGATATCTACTATATCCATCAGAGATGTCTTGATCTTGCCCTTCCCTGCTTTGGGATTAAAAATAAATACCAGTTTTTTCTCCAACTTCATTCCTCTTTTTCATTACCATTTATTTTACACATAAAATTAATTCACATATGATACTATAAAAAAAAGAGGGCCAAATGTCAACGCTTTTGCCCTCTTTTATAGTCTTTTTAGAATTAAAACAAGCTAAATTTTTTTGGTCTGTTCTGCTTATTTTTGGAAAAACTGAAGCATTTCTTTTCCATTTTTTATATTCTTCCTGCTTAAGTCTCACGCACAGCGTCCTTCATGGACTTCACATAGTCCTTTACATATGGGACGCAGTTTTCTCCATGTGCGGCACAAATTTTCACAATGGCGGAGCCTACAATCGCACCGTCGGACTGGGCAGCCATTTTCTTTGCCTGCTCCGGGGTGGAGATGCCGAAGCCTACTGCACAGGGAATGTCCTTTGCAGCTTTTACCAGCTTCACCATCGCTCCGATATCAGTGGTGATCTGGGTTCTGGTTCCGGTTACGCCAAGGGAGGAAACGCAGTATACGAAGCCATTTGCCTCTTTTGCAATCCGGGTGATCCGGTCGTGGGATGTGGGGGCGATCAGGGAAATCAGCTCCAGACCATACTGTTTGCAGACCACATCGAACTCCTCTTTTTCCTCAAAAGGTACATCAGGAAGAATCAGTCCATCCATTCCAATTTCTGCTGCTTTCCTGATGAAACGCTCTGTTCCATAGGAAAAAACAACATTTGCGTAAGTCATAAATACCATTGGGATACTGGTTTTTTTACGGATTTTTACCACCATGTCAAAGATCTTGTCTGTGGTTACTCCGCCGCTCAGTGCACGCACATTGGCTTCCTGGATCACAGGACCTTCTGCTGTCGGGTCGGAAAACGGGATTCCAAGCTCGATAAGGTCTGCGCCTGCTTCCTCCATTGCATAGACAAGCTGCTCGGTGATCTCCAGAGATGGATCTCCGCAGGTGATAAATGGGATAAATGCTTTTCCTTTTGCAAATGCTTCTGAAATTCGGTTACTCATGGATATCCTCCCCTCTGTATCTTGCGATTGCTGCACAGTCTTTGTCGCCCCTGCCGGAAATGGTAATGACTACGCACTGATCCTTGCCCATCTGCGGCACGATTTTTCTTGCATAGGCAACAGCGTGGGCGCTTTCAATGGCAGGAATGATTCCTTCTGTTTTGGAAAGATATTCAAAGGCTTCTACTGCTTCTTCATCTGTTACAGGTACATACTGGGCACGGCCAGTGTCGTAAAGGTGGGCATGCTCCGGTCCGATTCCCGGATAATCCAGTCCTGCGGAAATAGAGTAAACCGGCGCGATCTGTCCGTACTCGTCCTGGCAGAAATAGGATTTCATTCCATGGAAGATTCCAAGTCTGCCAGTGGCAATGGTGGCTGCGGTCTCTGCAGTGTTTACGCCGCGGCCTGCTGCCTCGCAGCCGATCAGCTGTACATCTTTGTCTTCAATAAAGTGGTAAAAGGTTCCGATGGCATTGGAGCCGCCGCCTACACAGGCAAGGACTGCATCTGGAAGCCTGCCTTCTTTTTCCAGCATCTGTTCTTTGATTTCTTTGGAGATAACTGCCTGGAAATCGCGAACAATGGTTGGGAAAGGGTGAGGGCCCATAACGGAGCCCAGTACATAATGGGTATCTGCTATACGGTTGGTCCATTCACGCATGGTCTCGGATACGGCATCTTTCAGGGTGGCAGTTCCGGAGGTTACAGGATGAACTTTTGCTCCAAGGAGACGCATCTTATATACATTTAATGCCTGGCGCTCGGTGTCTTCTTTTCCCATGAATACCTCGCATTCCATTCCCATAAGGGCTGCTGCTGTGGCTGTGGCTACACCGTGCTGTCCAGCTCCTGTTTCCGCGATGACACGGGTTTTGCCCATTTTTTTTGCAAGAAGCACCTGACCTAAGACGTTGTTGATCTTGTGGGCGCCGGTGTGGTTTAAGTCTTCTCTTTTTAAATAAACCTTTGCGCCGCCAAGGTCTTCGGTCATGTGAGCTGCGTAGTAGAGACGGGATGGTCTTCCTGCATATTCATTTAAAAGTTCTGTAAGCTCCCGGTTGAATTCCGGGTCGTCTTTATAGTGGTTGTAGGCTTCTTCCAGTTCGATCACCGCGTTCATCAGGGTTTCGGGAATATACTGGCCGCCGTGGATTCCAAATCTTCCGTTTGACATAGTGTTGGTTCCTTTCGTTTCGCTGTTTTGTATATGAATTACTTTTTTCACTCTAAATCTGCTTCTCGCTCTTTTCTGTATGCTTCCAGTGTATTAATCTGCTTCAGCATACGGGCAATCTGCTGGATTTTCGCCCGGTCTTTTCTTCCATCGGTTTCCAGGCTGCTGCTCAGGTCTACAGCCCATGGGTGTAAGGTTCCGATGGCGCTGCGGAGGTTTTCGGGACCGATTCCTCCGGCAAGGAAGAATGGGCGGCGGACTGGGGGAACCAGGGTCCAATCAAAAGGTTCGCCGGTTCCTCCTGCGCCCTGATCTAAGAGGATGTAGTCGGCAGGGCTTCGAAGAGCCCGCTGAACATCTTCGGGTGTTTTTATGGAAAAGGCCTTGATTACAGGCTTTCCGGTCATATTCTGGATTTTTTCGATATAGTCTTCGTCTTCATCCCCGTGAAGCTGGGCTGCCCATAGGGTGCCATCTCTTAATAAGGAAATGGGGAGTTCCGGGGCAGCGTTTACGAATACGCCTACGGGAAGGATTTCCTTGTCCAGTCCCTTAACCAGGACTTTGACCTGTTCTGCCGTAAGGCTTCGTCTTCTTCCTGAAACTTCAATTATGAATCCCGCAAAATCCGGTTTTGCTCCATTTACAGCTTCAATATCCTCTTTGCAAGTCAGACCGCAAATTTTTAATTTTGCCATACTGTTTCATTCCTTTTCTTTAATTTTTTATTTTCCAACTATTTTATCAGCACATTATACATCTCCGATTTCCAGAGCATGTTTGAAAAAGGCTTTCTGCAAGATGT
>ERZ1106951.1761-NODE-1761-length-18437-cov-4.851213_pt1 | contig 18437 bp, 16 predicted proteins | sample MGYA00403676_ERZ1106951 | MGnify/ENA primary metagenome ERZ1106951 (study PRJEB35170, sample SAMEA104062398) | human gut metagenome | biome: human gut; feature: human-associated habitat; material: faeces | place: Denmark | collected 2012-04-23 ...
GAATCTTTTTCGAGTCGACCTCACCCTTGTAAAGCAAGACAACCGTCTCCTCATGTGAATTATTGTCCAAACTGATATTCATATCTTCCTCAATGATAGGCAGCTTGAACTTGATGGATTTCAACCACTGTCCATTGGGCTGACGCTCCGGGTAAATCTGAATTTCAGAAATCAATGATTCCATAATTTGTCGCTTTTCCTGCTCGTTCATAACGGAATAAAGCTTATCAAAGTAGATTAACACTTTATAAATATTATCGCCGGTAAGCTTTTCTGCTTCGATTGACATTTTCTTTGCTCTGGCGGCTATCAGCAGATTTTCCGTATCTTCTATCTTATCATACATCTTGTAAAGGCGATCATCAAGGTCTGCCTTGCGCTTGATATAATGCTTATCGTCCGGATCAAGGGAATCTATTTCTTCCATCAATCTTGATTTTGTTGAATAACTCTGACGAAGTAATTTTTCATAGGCTGAGATTTCCTGTTCAATAGCAGTAGTATCTACTTTCATATTGATCTTTTCCTGCATCATAGCTGCGAATTTTGGATTGCCGACCAATTTAGCAATTACTTCTGCAACTGCATCGTCCAACAGTTCTTCATTAACCTGCTTTTTATAATCGCATTTATGTCCACGAGTCATAGTACGATGCTTGCAGCCATAGTAAAAGAAATCCTTGTACTTTGTGCCATCTGATTTATGTTTAATACTCTTATTACCGTACATTCCGGCTCCACAAATTGGGCACTTCACAATACCGGACAGCAGGTGAATCTTATTATCTTTTCCATGATTCACTTTTTCGTATTTTTTCGCCTGTGCCAGTAACTTTACCTGCGCTTCATGCCAGAGTTCCTCTGTTACAATTCCTTCGTGCAGACCATCGACCAGCAAATAATTATCCTGTTCTACAAGTTTATAATCACTTCTTGTTCCATGGACTTTTTCCGTTCTGCGTCTGCCATAAGCTATTTTCCCACAATATACGGGGTTTTTCAGTATTCTTCTGATTAATGAAGCATCGAATAATGGATTTTTTCCGTTTTGTCGTTGAATTTTATGGATACCATGATTTTCAAGATACTTTGCCAGTCCATTGGCTCCCATATCAGTATGCACATACTGATCAAAAACCACACGAATGGCTTTTGCTTCTTCCTCATTGATAAGAAGCCGTCCTTTTTCCAAACTGTATCCATACGGAGCAAATCCTCCGTTCCATTTTCCTTCACGGGCTTTTTGTATTCTTCCCTCCATTGTTTGTACACGGATATTTTCACGCTCAATTTCTGCAACTGCTGACAAAACAGAAATCATCAATTTACCGGCATCTTTAGAAGAATCAATTCCATCCTCTACACAAATCAGATTCACACCAAAATCCTGCATAACCTGCAAGGTGTAAAGAACATCTGCCGCATTTCTACCAAAACGGGATAACTTAAACACCAGCACATAAGACACGCCATCCTTACCAGACTTGATGTCCTCCATCATTCGGTTAAATTCTAATCTGCCCTCAATGGACTTTCCCGATTTACCGGCATCTTCATATTCTCCAACAATTTCATAATCATTAAATTCAGCAAATGCTTTCATTCTGGATTTTTGTGCATCCAGAGAATATCCGTCAATTTGCATGGCAGTGGATACTCTCGTATAGATGTATACTTTTTTCTTTTCTTTTTTCATATCACTATCCTCACTTATGCCACAGCAATGACACCATTATGTAGCCTTACTCTGAATTATTCTTCAGAGTAAGTTTGGACAAATAACTCATGATATATTGTATCATGCAGCAGATTTATTTTCAATATCTGTGTCATTTGAAATTGTCTTAAAACAAACACTCTTATCCAGTTTTTCTATTCTGTTTGGATCGGGCAAGTTATCAATATTCAAATCTGCTGCATACTTCTCAATTAGATTTGCCAATAACTCTGCAAAGCCGCTCCATTCATCTACCATAGGCTACCTCCATAGAAAATGCCAGACAAAGGATACTGGCAACGAAGTCCGGCAATAGACCTCAAAAAACCTGTAAACAATCGTCTGGCTTGTGATTCTTACTTTTCATTTTTTCTTATAAAATATCGTTGCTTTCGTTGCCGGAAACATAGATAGATAATAAAAACCCTTTATTCACGGACTTTTTCTATATCAAAACCATAGATTTACCAGCAATGAACCCGGCAACCAACTGGCAACCATCCCAGCAACAGACCGTCATTGTCAGGCGATCCATTCCTTCGGAAGTTCCAGCTGGCGGCATTCTTCCTCACTCAGTTCCACAAATCCACCTTCGTTGCCGGGCAGTTCGTTGCCGGAAGTGTCCCGTTCCCAGCCCTTTTGTCTGCCATATCCGGCGAACATCCGGGGATTGGAAAAAGGCTTCCAGCCGGTCACGACTGTGTTCATGATCTCGTTAATATTGTGCAGCTGCCACCGCTTCGGCTCATCAAAGGTATGTCCCAGTGCCTCCTTGAACAGTTGTTTGGAGCAGACCATGTTCCCGGTGTAGTGTTCCAGAAAACCCTGTATCTGTCCGGCTTCGGTGTCCTCCGGCATGAAGTCCTTCTGCACCTCCACCAGTTGGTGCTGAATAGTCTTGCTGAATTTCATGGAATACTTTCCGCTGCGGTAAATACTCATGGCTTCTGCCCACACCTGCAAGAGATAAGCTCTGGAAGCGTCCTCATCCTCCAAAATGTGAACCTCTGCATTCTCCGGATAAATCATGATTGGGAGAAAGCGTCGGTTCCCGGCTCGATCCAGCGGCAGGAAGTCCAGCGTATTCGAGGAACCACCGAACACACACTGTCTAAGCCGATCTTTCGGCTGTGATTCATAAGGTGTCCGGTAGGTTTCCTTCTGTCGGCTAATAAAGGAGCGGATTTCTTCAATGCTCTTTGCACTGCTGGTGGCAAGCATCTCTGACATCTCGATGATCCAGTGACCTTGCAGCTTTTGGAATACCCGGTCGTCATCCAACTTCTTCAAGTCATCAGAGAACCATTCGTCCCGGATTGCCAGCAATCGGAAGAAGGTGGACTTCCCGGCACCTTGACCGCCCACCAAACAAAGCATTTCCTCATATTTTGAACCAGGACGGAATACCCGGCGTATAGCACCCAGCAGGAAATGTTTCAGCATTTCTTCCACATAGTCACTTTCATCAGCACCAAGAAAATGGTGCAGACAGGCTCGGATGCGTGGTGTACCGTCCCAGACAAGGCTGTTCAGCACATCCTGAATTGGATGGTAACAATTTTCGTTTGCTACGATAGAAAGTGCAGCCATGATCTTTTTCTCACTGGTCAGCTCATAGTTTCTCTCAAAATAGAGGAGAAGATATTTCACATCAGTATCCGTCAGAGCACTGGTATTCCTGCGCCAGCCCAAGTCCTGCACAATGTCCACCCTGTCTGTCAGGAGATTGAGCCGGATAGCATCCCGCAGGAGTGGATCGCAGCAGAACACAATCCGGCAGTTGTCGATGGTGTTGGCTGTTTTTCCCTTTTCGGTAACAGAAAGGCTCTGCCGCACCTCATCAACGCTCTGTTCCGGCGCTATGGCTTCGGCTGCGCTCATCACAGCCTGCTGGGTGGCTGGCGGTAAACTCTGATATTCGCTGTTCAATTTTCCTCACCCCTTTTCCATACTCAGCAACTACAAAAGCTCGTTCTTCTATACTATCAGACAGAAGAAGATCCAGCAGATATTCGATATATGGCTGCCTGTGCAGAGCCTCCACAAACAAAGGATTCCAGTCTCCCTCCGGCTGTTTGGGCGCATATTCTTCTTTCCATCGTTCCAGCAAATGCAGGTAGTCGCACAGCACCCAAAAGCATTTCTGCTCTGCCTGCCGGTATCGCATTTCCTCGCTGATTTTTCTTTTGATCACTCTCTTTTGTGGTGGATCGTGGCCTTTGCGGTCAAAGCTGATTGAGAAGTCCTCTGCCAGCTTTAAGGCAGCTTCTTTACTGCTTAGTCCAAAAAGACGGGAAGTGAAATCAATCACATCTCCATCTGCCTGACAGGCAAAACAATGGAACCGTCTGTCAACCTTCATGCTGGGATGCCTGTCATCGTGAAACGGGCAACAAGCCATCCCGTTGCGTCCTGCTGAAATTCCATAAGCCAAAGCAGCCTGCCTTGTGGTAACAGACTGTTTTACTGCTTCAAATACATTCAATTTTCGCACCTCCAATCCAAAATAAAAGGCACCCAATTTCTTTCAAAATCAGATGCCTGTCAAAGTTCCATATTCTGTTTTTTCTGTTTCTCCTGTGCCTGCTTTTCACTATCTTTTTTCCGTTGATCCTCCATTCCTCGACGAAGCGCTTCCACAATGGAAGGCTTTGTCTGTTTTTTGATTTCTTCTGTGACAGCCTTCTTCTTATCCGCATGAAGCAGCGTAGCCTTCATTTTTTCCAGTGTAGACTGCATTGCTTTTCGGATTCTGCGTACCACACCATCCAGCCTTGCCACCGCATAGTCCCGTTCCTTTGTCGGCGCTTTTCGCTCTGGGGATTGCAACCATGCTTTGGTGTCCTCGATCATATCAATATCTTCCTGATGGGTCATGGTTTTTACCTCGTCTGTTACCAATTCCACCGCCTTGTCATAAGCAACGCTGGACACCTCATCAATCAGGCTGTCCACATCCTCAATTTTCAGAGTCAGTTCTTCCAGCTTCTGTTCCTGCGCCGCAAGTTGCTCCTTCTGCTTCATCAGGATATAATCCTGCTTTTCCAAATACGCCCGCCCGCCATAGGATGGCTCCTGCTCCAGATGCACCCCATGCTTGCGGCTGATGTCAAAAAGCATCGTGCGGCATACTGCATCAAAAGTCTGTTTACGATTATTGTGTTTGCCCTTGGGCTTACTCGGATCAGGCAATTCAACCCCCAGTTCCTCCAGCGCCTTTTCCTGCTGGGGACACAGCTCCCCATACCGGTTTTTACAGTCAAACACATGGCGTTCATGAATATGGGGTGTACCCTCATCCAAATGCAACGCCCAGTCCAGAATGTGGATATGGGAACCAAAGCGTCGTTCAAACTCCTCATAAAATTCGCTGACGACAAGAGCTAAAGTTTCCGGTGGTACCGATTCTTCCATGGTGCCAATCTGGTAGATGCTTTCCTCTGGGCAGGTCTTGCTATTTTTCAAAAGATTTTCCACTGTGCGGTTGCGCTCGATGTGTCGAGTTTTCTCGTTCCGGGCGTTCTGAGCATCGACATAGTCAGCATAATGCTCATAGTAGTACATCCTCTCAATTTCCTCAAAGCTGAAATCCGGTTGCTCTGGGTTTTCCCGAAAGTCGTGGGTTGTAAAGCCCCGGTAACAGTCCCAGTACATATTTTTTCTGGCACGCTCAGAATCAATATGTTCGCTATTCTCCAAGTCAAACCGACGGTCATTGTGCCGGGGATTATAGGTGCCATGCTTGCCAGAGCGTCCATTGTGCCGTGTCAGTTTCAATTTTCATCCCTCCCAATCTTTGTTGCGTTTCCCAAAGGGGCGTAGCGGCGAAGCCGCCAAACCTGTGAGTTTCTGCGTCAGGTAATACTCAGTACGAATTGACGCAAGCATCAACTCTCCCTGGGCAAGGCGTTTCACCCTTGACCCGATGGGGCTGGCTGCCCCGGGCCCGCCAATGGGCTTTGCCCCTTGACCTCAACAGGGCGCTGCACCCCTGTACCCAGCACAAAGGGATTGCGTCCCTCTGTACTCCTGCCCGAAAAAGCTGACTGCCCAAAACATAGCCAGCCAGCTTTTCCGATTTTTGAAGAAGGCTTCTCAATCGCCTTCTTCAAAAAGAAAAACCGATGCATTTCTCTTTTACGAAAAACACATCGGTTCTTTCAATAAATTTTATCGTGTACTGCTGTTCGGAATCATTCCGGCAGGCTCAGAAAACCTTGTAGTATTGCACCGGGAAACTGGAACTTTTTCTCCGTCCCTCCAAACAATACAACAATCAAGCCACCTTGGATTTCTTTTACCGTCCCCATACCGAATGCTTTATGCCGAAGCTGACCGCCAACCACAACACAGGACAAATCCACCAGCTTTTGTGGTGCAGGTTCTGCCGGTTTTGGCACTGGCGGAGTGTAGCGTGGCTTTTCTAAATGCCGCCCATACGCAGCCGGTTTTTCTGCAACTTTCAGTTCTTTTTTGGGCTGATCCATATCCCGGACAGCTTCCGCAAAATCCAGAAACGGTTTTTCCGGCAAATCATCTGCTGAAGGAATCGGTGCTTCCATCGAAGCCTGTTGCAGAGCAAACATACTGTTATAATCAGCATCCGAGATAACCGTATCCCAACCGCCACGGTTTTCACCCTCATGCCGGTCAATGCCTGTGTAGCTCAAGCTGGCATCTTCGTATCTCTTGAACTTGTAAACAGCATCATTCATCAGCGAATCATTGAACACCCCGAGAGATACCAGCAGCTCGAAATCTTTAACATCCAGACCTGTTACTTTTTTGAAAAGTCCCGGTTCCAACTGTGTAATAACATCCTTCAGGCATCGTTCTCGATAATCGGTCAAGTACATAAAAACTGGAATACGGGTAGCAAACTTAATCAGCTTTTCCTGAATCTGTTTGCGTTTGGATTTGTACTCTTTTTCTTCCTCGCTCAACTCTTTTTTCTCTTTTAGCGTGAGTTTTTCTGTACCCTCTTTCTTTGCCTTTTTTACAGCTTCGGACTTATTGATAATGGTCTGTATATCCTCGTTCAGACTGCGGAACCCTTCAATTTTCATCAAAGCATCCATCGCCGCTGGATTAGCCATCAAACGAGAAAGCGTATCGTTGTCCACATTGACAAGCAGCGCACTTTCCCATCGTTTGGCAAGCAGGGTAGCAGATGTACCTGCCATAGCGATGTCCAGAACCTCGCCTGCATCAATCTGCCGCATGGTGCTGCCATCGTAAGCGATGACCGGCAGAAAGTTGATAAACTCTGCTACCTTCTTTTCCGGGTTTCCTTCGTCAATGTTCAAACGGCAGCTGTAATCGGAAATCTGTTTGAGCGCTCGGTCAAGAGCAAAGTCAAACACATAACATTCCTGCTTGACAATTTCCTTTTTGCCGCCGTCTGTCGTGATCTCCCACGGACTCTGCACTCGGAACGCCGCCTGGAAATAGGTTTCCGGACTGGACAGATTGCGTAGCATAAAAATGCCTGTCCATGGCTTGATTGTAACACCTGTTGTCAGCTTGCCGCAGGAGAGGGTGATGGTCTTACTTTCCAATGGGTCACGCATGGATTTCTGAACCGGCTCCAGAGCCGCCGCACCAATTCCAGCTCCTGCACCTGCACAGACATTGATGGTGTAATCATGATAGAACGTATTCTGTTTCTGCATCAGCAGATTTTTCATCGCATAGCAGGAAGCTACATTGGGGAGAAACCAAAGCGTATGCTGCAAGACATTCAGCAAGCGCACATCAGCATACGGCATGGCAGGTTTTTTGGCTCCCAGCTTCAAATCATCCACGCTGGTTTCCAGATAAGCACCTCGAATCAGATCCAGCCACTTCTGCACCTCGTTTTCATAGACAAAGCAAGCGTCCGCACCTTTGCCTTTGGCAGAAAAAAACACATTCAGGTCAAACTCGTTGAACTCTCCCTGCATGGCGATCTGACGGATACTGTCCGGGATGCGGTAAGTCATCATCACCATGCGTGGCAGTGCGGCATAGGGATTTTGGTCACCCTGCCAATTTTCCTTTGCCCGCTGTTCATCCGAGTATGTCCAGTTGTAAATCTGATCCTCGATAAATTCACCGGAATTTAGCGCCCGAAACGGCGTACCGGACAGATACAGATAATACATGGTTGTGATGGGCAGAAACGTTTCATCGTAGGCGTTGCCACGGTCATATTTATCCATATCCTCACTGTCGTAGCTGTCCTCGTCCTCCTGCTCAAACAGCTTTTTGGCTGTATCTTTCCATGCTCCGAAGTGGTATTCGTCAAAGATAACCAAATCCCAGTTGGTGGAATGTACCCACTCGTTTTTTGCCTTGATACCGCCGGTTTCCTTATTCACTCCCAAATAGTCCTGAAATGAGCCAAAGCAGACGATAGGGCGGGACTTGTCCGCTGTTTCATAGGTCAGCTCTGTGTTGCGGCTGATAAACTGCCAGCCCTCAAAATCAATGTGGCTGTTCAAGTCCTCCTGCCATGCGCTGACCACAGCAGGTTTAAAAGTCAGAATTAGAATCCGCTTGAAGCCCATCCGCTTTGCCAGTTGGTAAGAGGCAAAGGTTTTGCCGAAGCGCATTTTGCAGTTCCACAAAAACTTAGGGTAGCGAGTGGAATCCTCCTCATAAGCACTCTGAAAATAAGCAGCGGTTTTGTCTACGGCTTCCTGCTGTTCCGGGCGCATGGAGAAGCTGTTGACCCGGTTTTCCACATTGGCAGTATGGTTTTTGACGGCCAGCACAGCCGCCCGAACATCATTTACCGTACAGCGAAACCATTCACCGCCCATACCTGTAATCTGCTTCCGTTTCAAGACACGATGAACGTCATGGTCAGTGAACGAGGAACCATCTGAATACATAGCACTTTCCCGGTAGACAATTCGATAGGGAACGCTGCCGTCCGGTCGTTTGGTGGGGTACTGCTGGGCAACACGCTTGTCCACATCAATGGCAGTATATCCCACCTTCAGAAGTCCTTGATACTGTGGATTGGTGTCCTCATAGGCGTAAATCATCGGGTGGGCATTAGGGCGTTGCGGGAAGAAATCATGACCTGCCATTATTTATCACCACCGTTCACATCGAACTCATGAATCAATGACTTGATGAAGTTGATATTATCAGCCGAAAGCTGGTATTTTTTGTATAACTCATCTTCTGATATTTCATGTGTGAAACTTATCATTGGAATAAAACTGAACTTATCTTTTGAAAGATTAATAGCTGATAATGTTTGTGATATCAAAAATCTCGCAAACTTTGTTCTCAAGTAGTTTGCTAAATTTTCTGCCTCAATACTGGTTTCAAAAGATCCAATAACAAGATACGAATCTGTACACACTTCTTGCGGTTGTAAAACTTCTATTTTAGAAAGAACTCTTAATTTACCATCCTTATCGGGTTCTCCGGCGTGTTCATATGTTATTCTACTAACCATTACTTTGTATTTTGAAACCAGTTCAGTTCCTTTTATAACATCTGAAAGGGGAATATATCCAATTCCTTTGCTGGAAATTAGTTTAATGTATCCTGTTTTGGGTGTTTCGTCACCTCTTGCCGCAGTAGGAATCCCGAAGGGATTACGAGATGAAACAACATTTGATAAAGGTACAAAACTGGATGTATGAACTTTATGAATAATTTCTATAGCACTGTTGTACCGCACAAATGTAGGAAACTCATCCAATTTCCGCATCTGAGTATCTTGTTCGTTACCCAGAATAGTCGTAAATTCACAATCACCTTCATAATCTCTATTCCAGAGAAAGTAATTAACCCCACCACTAATACTGTTTTGAGGAAAACAATCTTTCGCATTAATAAAATCAACTATTTTACAAATTCGACGATCACTTAACATTCTTTCTCTGAACGAGTCCAAACCTTTGCCTCCAGCAAAGTATCTGGACGGAACAATCATAGATAAATATTTTGGTTTTAATTTTATTGCCTGTTCAATAAATTTTTGATAAATAGGACTTGCACTTACTCCATTTCCTCCATCACTCAACTGATACGGCGGATTGCCGATTATTACATCAAATTTCATCTTGAATATCTCCTCCGGTTTGATCGTATGTATCCACTCATAAGCGTGGGTTTCCAACTCGTCCCCTCGCTCGTATTCACTCTTGGACGCACCGCAAAACAGGCACTTGCCGTTCTGCCACCGATGCGGTATCCGCTTGTATCGGATGTTACCGCTGGTGTCCTCAAAAAGCGTGATGGAATACTTACTGTTGGGATACTTGGAACAATACACACTTCTTCGGGAGAGAAGGCTGGTCAGCTCGGTGATTGCGATACCATACAGCTGTTTGTGAAAAATGTGGTCGATGCGTTCCTGTAAATCCGGTATTTCCTTTTTCAAGCCCTCAATCAGGCGTTTGGCAATTTCCCGCAGGAACACCCCGGACTTACAGGCCGGGTCGAGAAATGTTGCGCTGCTGTCATGCCACAGTTCTTCCGGCAGCATATCCAGCATCCGGTTTGCCACCTCCGGCGGCGTGAACACCTCATCGTTGGACAGATTCGCTAGACAGGTGAGGACATCCGGGTTATACATACTGCTGTAAAAATCACTCATAATCCTGCACCCTCCTGTAATCGGTCAACGGATATTCCCTGATGGGCGATGGGATAAATGCCTGAACTTCTTCGTCATACTCCCAGCCGATCATGAAAATATTCATCTGCTCCTCATGTCCGTTCAGAAGCTCATCGAGTGCAAAATCACGGCGCTTTATCTGATTGCCTGTAACAAGGCTCCACTCTGCAAAAACAATGGGGGAACCGTCTGTCTGAAGCATGGTAAGCGCATCTCCGCACAGAATATTTTTGTGCAGGATAAACCGTACCGCTTCCCGGCACTGTTCGTTTGCCTGGGCTTTGGCATTGGCGGTATATTCCTTGTCCCAGATGTCAAACAACCGCTGACGGCATTCTTCTGCGTTATCCTCCAAAATGTCAACTCCGTACAGGCTGGTCATTGCCAGTACCGAGTACCGTTCATAATCAAAGGGGCTTTTCCAATAACGACTTTTTACCACTTCCAGCTTCCGGCGGAGAACTTCCGCAAGAAAATTCCCGTTTCCGCAGGCAGGCTCCAAAAATCGGCTTTCTATTCGTTCTGTTTCCTGCTTTACAAGGTCGCACATAGCTTTTACTTCACGCTCGGCAGTGAATACCTCGCCGTGATCCGCCACACGCTGCCTTGATTTCACCTGTTGTTCTGCCATTTCTTTACACCTCATATATCCATGCGCTGACAGAAAGGCAACCACCTGCAAGATGGTGTACTTTTTCGCAGAGGCATTTTCTGGTGTTTAAAAATGGGCAAAAGAGCTTTTGTTCATAGGTTTTGTATAGAAAAAGCTGGTGTTCTGTGGTATCATTTTCTTATAGCTAAAAAACAGGCGTTTTACAGAAAAGTACAGGTTCCTGTAAAAACACCCGCTTACAACAACTTGGCTTTTTCGTAAATCTCCGCACGATAGCGGAAGGTGGAAAGCGGCATACCACACAGCTTTGCAGCAGCTGTTCCGGTGATTTTTCCATTTTTCCATTGTTGGTATAGGTGGTGGAAATTTTCCGGTAAAGGCTTTGGTGGGCGACCAAAGCGGACTCCTCTTGCTTTGGCGGCGGCAATTCCTTCTGCCTGACGCTGTCGGATATTGCTTCGCTCGTTTTCTGCCACAAAGGACAATACTTGCAGCACAATATCACTGAGGAATGTCCCCATCAGGTCTTTGCCCCGACGAGTATCCAGTAAAGGCATATCCAGCACCACAATATCAATCCCTTTTTCCTTGGTCAGTATCCGCCATTGCTCCAGAATTTCAGAATAGTTACGCCCCAGACGGTCGATGCTCTTGATATAGAGCAGGTCGTCTTTTTTTAGTTTCCGTACCATTTTCCGGTACTGCGGGCGTTCAAAATCCTTGCCAGATTGCTTATCGATAAACAGGTTTTTCTCTGGGATAGAAAGGTCTTTCAGTGCAAGAATCTGCCTGTCCTCATTCTGTTCTCTGGTGCTGACACGGATATATCCATACAAATTTCCCATTGCTTTTTCCTCCTTTCTTCTGACCGGGAAAACAGCTCCCGAACCGGATATTTTTCATCTTCTATGGTACTGGATACTTTTACCCCTGAATAAGCAGCCTGTGAAAATGCCAGGTGCAGACCCGGCATTTTGCAGTCACTTGCCCTGTAATCAGGCACTTTCCTTTTCTGTACGCAAAACCTGAAATCCATGTTGTTTGGCGTACTTTCTGGCAGCCGCCAGCCTTTCCTCACTGTATGGTGGAATCAAACGGACAGACAGCCGAGACTTTTCAATCACATAGGTCACGCTGCCCTCCGTGGTACTGCGCTCTAACCAACACAGTTGGGGATATTTCCGACTGAATTCTGCCAATCTGCGTTTCAGATCAGCGTTGAACGTATATATGCTGGCGGTGCTTTCCGCTTCGTTCCAGTTGATAATGGTTTCTTTCTCATACTTAGACAGCTTCATCATAAAAATCCTCCTCATATTCCATTTCACGGTTATGCTGTTTTCTTTTTTCGTTCTCGTGGGAATTGCCGCCGCTGTCCAGCCAATTAAAAAAGGCTTTCTTGCTGATTTTAATCAACCGGCCACTGCGCACCACCGGAAACCCCGGTGTGTGTACCAGCTCATAAGCACTGGCTCTGGAAATTCCCATGATATGCTGAATATCCGTAACATCCAAAATCAGGGGCAGCGAATCGTAATCATTCCACTTCATTTTTTCTTTCATATCGGTGTTCCTCCTTTATTTAAATTGATTGATTTTCATTTTCCGCATATTTGCCGTTCTACCTGTTCCGTTTCCTTCATGCTGCCCTGCTCGACATACATGAGTCATCAGTTTTTTCGATGCGCTCGCCCTCCGTTTTAGGAGAGGTCATGGCGGTTTATCTCGGTTCAGACGGTCATTCAGTTGTCAAGGTACACGATGGAACGAAATTACCATCTGATGCCATCATATCGCCACAAACTTGACAAAACAATAGTTTTGCAGTACCATAAGTGTAACTAATATAACAGAATTACAAAATTACCATAAAGCGAAGCGAGGAAATTGTATGGATTTTGAATTTGTGCGGCATGAACCGCTTTATGACCGTATTCTGCTGGTGCTGACGCTGGACAGGCAGAAAATGAAAGAGCGTATTTTAATTGGAGAAGAACTGCAAATCCGATTTCGTTTACAGGGATATGACGATACAGAGGTGCTTTGTGATGTTACACGCCCTTTGGGAACTATGCTTTCAGCCTTTGAGCATGATTCGGGCGGCGAATGGAACCGTTTTGGTTTAATACCACTGAGAGAAGCCCTGCACTCCAATCGTTGGAAACAGCCCGAACTGGAACAGGCTTCCGGTGATTTTCTGGCAAAAAAATATCTCACCGGTGATCCGGTGAGAATGTATGTGGCACTTCGTATCTGGAATGAATATTTGAAGGCAAGAGAACCACGAGATCGGGAATCTGCCTGCGAACGTTTTATCGAAAAAATGAATGGCTTTACAGCCTTATTTATGGGCAATCCACCCCTTGACTTTGACGAGGATACAGGGAAGCCAAAACGACTAAATATTTCCACACATATTTATGGCTCTGTGCCACAGGAAGATACCCGACTTGACCTCTGGTATCCAGACAGCAAACGAAAAGTGGAGTGTGTTGCCGCCTATTCGTCCCTGTATCCGCTGATGATCTATTATCTGAACCGACTGAACGATTGGGGGCTTTATTTCCGGAAATGCAAAATCTGCGGGAAAGTATTCCTTGCCAAAAGCCAGCGGTATGAGCTGTGCAGTGATAAGTGTCGTAAAAAGCAATCTCTCCAGAACAAGCGTGAATTTGATGAACGAGCCAGAGAAAACAATTATGATCTGCTTTACAAAAATGAGTGTCAGAACTGGCGAAACAAAATCAATAAGGCAAAGAAAACTTCTGGTTTTCCTTCTGAGTGTCTGGAAGAAATGCTGGCTGCTTTTGAATCCTTCAAAAAGGAAGCCTTGCAGCGGAAACAGGCTGTGAAAAAGAAAGAAGCCAGCCCAAAGGAATTTTCGGACTGGCTGCTCCTGCAGAGTAATGTTATTATGAATTTTTTTGATTATAACAATATTCTACAGCAATAAAGCAAAGCGTTTCTTGCAGTTCTTACTTTTCGTAGAGTTCATGTATAACTTCCGACTTCGTTTTTTTCGACATAGCATCCAGCACATCTTGTTTATTATATGGATGCATATTATCTAAAACCATAGGATAATTTAAATAGAATATCTCTAAGTAATGTTCAACGCACCCTATGTAAATATTCGCAAATTCTGCCAAAAGCTTTTCGTCATATTCCGGCAACAATGATAAAGCACTGAGCGGATGCATTACAGAAGTATCACCGTGTACTGTATGGCATAAAATTGTATAAGTGTTACGAATTTTTTGTCGTACTTTATCACCTGTCACCGTGGCAAAATGTTTATCTTTAGTTGCCGCATCAAAAATTGCATACACACTGGTTTCAACAACAATTTGGGGTGTATCAATCATTATTATAGCTTTAATAAAATTTTCGATTCCACAGCGCAATTGAAGCTTTGCGGGTTTATACATTCCCTGTATAGCACAAAAAAGTGATAACATAAGATCTGAAGATACTTCCGAAAGAAACTTATCGCTATTCTTATTGATGCTTTGTCTTTCGAACTCTGCTACAAAAACTAAGAATGCGTATAATTTTTTATGCATAGATTTATATTTCTCAATTTGTTCTGGATCGGAGTTATATTTGGAAAGCTGATAGTTTGTAATAAAATCTTCTAATAATAAAAAATCATCATTTATACGTCTACTCATTTGTTTCTCCGGTCAGTCTTTGAATTGCTTCATTCCATGAAAAAAGATTACCAGTTTTTTCAGCGTTTTCTTGCATATCTTTAACTTGAACTTTATGATTCAAAATGTTTCCTACCCATTGCGACAATTGATCTATGCGTTGCTTGTTAGTATCCTCTACCTCACAAATAATTAATCCAATGATTTCATTTCTAGATCTTTTATCCCACCTAAGAATGGACAACGATAATACTTCCTCTGAAAACTGTGCTAACTTTGCATTGTTGGGAAAAAGTTCCTTATCCTTTAAAAGAGACGGCAATACACCTATCAGGCTATAGGATTTTTCTACCTTGTTGGTCTCGCATTCTCCATGTATCATTAAATTTCGCCATTGTTTTAAAGTCTTGCTTGCGTCCTTAAAATTTATATCTTTATTAGAATCAAGCAACCAACATAACTCTTCAAAAAAATTTATTGATCGTTGAAAATCGCCATCTATTATTCGTCTTTTTTTATCGTTTACCATTATTGCATCCCCAATCTTTTTAAAAATTCTTGAACCACCCCAGAAAACTGAAAGTTGAGTTTGTTATCATCGATATCAGAAATAAAAGTCCCATTTAATTGCCCTTTTGCTACAGATGTACGCTTCAGAACATCACACCTATATAAATATTGTTTCCACTTACCTGTGCTTGAAAAATATTTTCTTGTATCATGATAAATTGTAGTGTTAGTTTCAACCATAGTAAGTACTAACCCAAGACATTTACATGTACAACCATAATTCTCTTTTCGTTCTCTAATGATACTATCAAGAAGATCCAAGCCTGTCATACTGATTGGATCTGGTTTAGATGGAATAAGGTAATAATCTGAGGCAATTATAGCACTTGTCATCCAAACTGAAGGTGTTGGCGGACAATCAATAATACAGATATCATATGCATCATTTTTTCTTATATGATTCAAATAATTTTTTAAACGTAGCTCTGTTCCTTGACCAGGCGCCATTTCAAATCGAAATAAATCAAGTTGTCCTGGAATTAAGTCAAAAGATCTGTCGGTAGTATATGGGCGAATATTTTCATAAGGACATTCAACAGAAGATGACACACCACCCACTACTGATACATTAGCTATATTTACATTTTTAAATACATCAACAACCGTAGTTCCACCATGGCTTAAATATTCAATATAATTTTCGCTACTCATTAAACATTGTGTGGCGTTAAATTGTGGATCCATGTCAACAAGTAACACTTTTTTTGAATGACGTTTGGCAAGAAAATCAGCAACATTAACTGCTAAGGTAGTTTTCCCTACTCCACCTTTCATATTCACAAAACTAATAACGATCATTAAACAATTCCTCTTTTCTCTGTAGTATATTTTTACGAAACAATAAGGATTGACCTCAGCAAACCATACACATATTTTAATCAAAGCATTTTAAAATACCTGAATGCATCTATTATAGCTATTTCCTTTTCTAATGGACACTGGGGCTGTCTAGTATCCTTAGACTTTGGTTTATTATAATTTACACGCTCTATTATACCACATTTCTGCTTTACCTGTGCAATATATAAGCTACTAACCTTCAACCCATGTTTTTGCAGTATGTATGCCTTAATTTCATCATAAGTAGCCTTACTCTCCACTGAAGTCAGATCCAGCTCATCCATCTTAATCTCAACCTCGATATGTTGCTTCGCATTGAGTTTGGACAAAAGACATACCGTCTCGACCTGTGTCGTCCCCGGGAACATGTCGACACAGCATACTCTTGTGACCTCATAACCTTTTGCCTGCAGCACAACGAGATCTCTCGCAAGGCTCGTTGGTTTGCAGGAAATATAGATCATTTTTTCGCATCCATAATGATCGATGATCTTTGGAAGCGCCTTCGGATGGATTCCGTCTCTCGGCGGGTCCAAAACGATGAGATCCGGGCGTTCCTCTAAGGTATCTAATACTTTTAAAACATCCCCTGCGATGAAGTCACAGTTTGTCAATCCATTCTGCGCCGCGTTCACCTTCGCCGCCTCAACAGCTTCCTCAATGATCTCCACGCCGGTCACATGTTCTGCCGCCGGAGCCAGGATCTGGGCAATGGTACCGGTTCCGCTGTAGAGATCGAAGACCTTTCTTCCGTCTGTCTCACCGATGTATTCGCGGGCCGTCTCATAGAGCACCTCCGCACCGAGAGAGTTGGTCTGGAAAAAGGAGAATGGAGTGATCTTAAATTTTAATCCGAGAAGCTCTTCCATAAAGAAGTCCTGTCCATAAAGGATCACCGTGCGGTCATTCTGTACCACATCCGCGAGGCTGTCGTTTTCTGTGTGGAGGATTCCGGCAAAAGAACCTTCCAAATCCAATTCCAGAAGTTTTTCTTTCCAGCCCTCAAGCAACGCTTCCTCATTCTGTTCACTCTTCCAGGTTCCCTCCGTCTGGGTGGAGGTCACAAGATCCACAAGGATCTCCCCGGTCTTCACACCGCGGCGGACAAGAAGATGTCTCAGATAACCGACATGCGCCATTTTTTTATAGAAGACTGCTCCGTGCTCCGTAAAATAATCCAACGTCGCTCTTAAGATCTTACAGCAGTCCGGGTGCACCAGCACACACCGGTCCACGGTCACGATATCATAAAAGCTGCCGCGTTTATGCATTCCCAGAGTCATGGGACCGTCCTTAAACTCATCTCCGAAGGAAAATTCCATTTTGTTGCGGTACGCCTTTGTCAACGGACTACCTTTGATCCCCTCAAAATTGTAGCCGGCCGGAAGAACCGGATCTAAAAGAGCCCGGACCTGCTGCTCCTTGATCTTTAACTGTTCCTCATAAGGAACCGTCTGGTACGTACATCCGCCGCAGTCCGCACGATGAGGACATGCACCCTCTGTGTTTTCGTATGCTGCGGGAGTCACGACCTTAAGGAGTCTTCCCTCGCATCTTCCTTTGCGCTGCTTGGAGATCGCGATCTCGACGGTCTGCCCCGGGAGCGCGTTCTTTACAACTACCTTTTCCTCTCCGATATGGAGGATTCCTTTATTTGGAAAATCCATCTTTTCCACTGTACCGGTGTAGATCTCACCTTTTTTCATATAATTTTTGTACTCCTTTTTCTGCCGGGAATCGGATTTTTCCGTTTCTGATCGCACAGCGCGTAAACGATGCCTCGTTCCCTGATATGTTTTTATGCACAGAAAAAGGCTGTGCAAGCGATCCCTGCCACAGCCTCGTTCTCATTGTGTTTGTAAGCATTTCGGCTTAAGCTTCTTTCTCGTCATCCTTCTCGACAGCTTTTTCCGTTTTTTTCGGAGCTTCTTCCTCTTCCTCGAAAAAGTCATCGTCGAAATCATCGTCGAAATCGTCTTCAAAATCTTCCAGATAATCCGGTGTAAAGAAGCGATATACTGCGTATGCGATTCCGGCTACAGCAGCAACAGCGCCGATGATAGCAAGCACCCAGAGGATACAATTCTTTTTCTTATCCTCTTCTTCTTTTTTATGAAGCAGTTCATTCAGCTTGGACGCGTTTATAAGCTCTTCCATTTTGCTGAGTGCGTCTTTACTCATCGTATCGAATTTGTTCATCCTCACACATCCTTTCTGTTTCACAGCCGCCCCGGACAAGAATGATCCGCACGGACAGATACTTTGTAATAGTATATCATGATTTTATGGTTTTTACTATCCCTAAATTTTCACAGTTTTATGCATCTCTTTTTTATACTTCGATATATGGAGTTTCACAAGCAAACATGTTCAAGTCGAACGTCCGTGAGACTTGGCGCGTGATTCTGGTCAGCAAAGCTGACA
>ERZ1106951.1763-NODE-1763-length-18422-cov-4.663799_pt1 | contig 18422 bp, 15 predicted proteins | sample MGYA00403676_ERZ1106951 | MGnify/ENA primary metagenome ERZ1106951 (study PRJEB35170, sample SAMEA104062398) | human gut metagenome | biome: human gut; feature: human-associated habitat; material: faeces | place: Denmark | collected 2012-04-23 ...
GCAAAATAGAAGCATCGAAGATGCGATTTTGCGAATGGGGTTCTGAATAGTTACGGAAATTTTACGAAAATGAGAGGATAAACAATGCTTTTATATTTTATCAGACATGGACAGACAGACTGGAATAAAGACATGAGAATGCAGGGACAGTCCGATATTCCACTTAATGAAAATGGACGCGAATCTGCAATTGAGGCTGGAAAAACACTGGCAAATACCAATATTGACCTCGCCTTTTCAAGCCCATTAAAGCGTGCAAAGGAAACGGCAGAGCTTGTATTGGCAGGAAGAGATATTCCGATTATTGAGGATAAAAGAATTGAAGAAATTTGTTTTGGTATTTGTGAAGGCATGAGAGGAAGAGATGAAAATGGGCAGCCGGTTGGATGCTTTGCTGAGTTCTTTGCACATCCAGAGCAGTATAAGGCACCAGAAAACGGTGAGGATGCGAAAATGCTCTGCGCGCGTACGTGGAACTTCCTTGAGGATATCACAACAAGAGAAGAGCTTCAGGACAAATCTATTTTAATTGCAACACATGGTGCAGCTTTGCAGTCAATGATGCTGTGGGTGAACAAACAGCCAATTTGTGATTTTTGGAAGAGCGGTCTTAAGAAAAATTGTTCTGTAACAAAGGTAGAAGTAAAAGATGGTCAGATTAAGGTACTAGAAGAGGGAGAAAAACAGTATACAGCATAAGAAAAAGTCTTCTGTCGATTGTGACAGGAGACTTTTTCCTTATAAAAATAATTTTTTTGCATCATTTAGGCGCATATAGAATTGATCATAAAAATCAGATCCATCCTGATATGGTGTCAGGTAAAAAACTTTTAAAATATAGGAATGAAGAGTTTTTATTAGTTCTGGCGATAATCCCTGTGATGTTTTGGCAAGATCCTTTAAAAAGTAGTGCCAGTCACATACAAATTGCTCATAGCGCTTTAACTCTGGAATATTAATCCATTGGCGTACCTTTACTTTAGCTAAGCGTTCTTTTTTACATTGTCCTGTCTGTAAAAAGTAGGAAAATCCAGTGCCGTCATAGACGCGTCCTAGAGGAAACAGGCGGCAAAAGCCAGGGCGAAACATATGAATAGAGCAGCGCCCAGCTTTATTTAAAAAAGAACACTGATCCTTATCAGAAGTCATGGCAATTGCAGGTAAAACAATTCCATCAACAGGAGTCAATTGCAGCTGACCATTAAAAAGAGCAGCCGCAGGAACATGCAGTCCCTGAGACATCTGGTAAACATCAAATGGGTCTAATAAGATCGAATTGCCCATATGACAGCAGCATTCATGGCAGCCATCGCAGCCAAGACTGTCAGCACGCACCATATCAGAGGACGAGTAAAGCTTACCGTCCGAAATTTCATCCATAGAAACAGATCGAAGCATAATAATTAAAATCCTTTTCATTTATCTTTTCCTTAATAGTACAACAAAACAAGCGAAAAATCCATCATTTCTGTAAGAAAAATGTAAAGTTAATATCCTTGCAAATTAAAAAAAAGTCTGATATATTAAAAATAACAAGTGCTGTGTAAAAATAAGAGGAGGTTAAAAAGATGTTATCAGTATTTATTTTGGCGATTTTAATAATTGCACTATTAGCATTTTTGTGGTATGGGTGGAAGAATCATAAATTCGGTGAACATTACGGAATCTACTTGATAGCGAGTGGACTGGCGATTGTTTTACTAGTGATTCATATTTTCAAGAGAGAGCAATATCAGAATCTTATGCCTATTGTAACAGGTGATGTGATTATAATATTGGCATTTGTTATGGCGGGAATTATTGGATATAAGCAGAAGAGTTAATATTGTGCTTGTATAAATTTGGTTTGTGCAGTACTATGAAGAAAATAATTAGAAAAAGGAGCAGCAGTGCTATGGAATATATTTTAATGCACCGCACAAAAGAGATAGCGCGAATTGAGCTTGATGAGTTTTCAAATATCGCTTCGATTTATGAGGTGTATGATAGCAAGCATCTTCCAGTGGGAACTGTACAAAAAGAAATAGTAAACAAGAGGGCATTGGCGAAATGGTGGTCAGGAAGATCAATTCCGGCAAGCAGGCAGGGTTTAAAAGAAGCATTGCAGAAGCTTGGAATGACAGTATCTCAGGAGCTTCTTGATAAATGCTATGGACTTAGTCTTTCTGATCAGTATTGGATTTTACCTAAAGGTGAACGAATCGCATGGGAAGCAATTAACTTTTTTGATCATTCCTTTTCAGAGGATGTTGGAAATCTTCTGTTTGGTCATGGCAGTGCATCTACGAGTATGAGTCTTGTATCTCCTGATAATACCTCAGATGGACAATTGATGAAAAAATGGAAGATTGCAGATGGAAAGCGTATTCTAATGAAAGGTTCAAGTAAGCCATATTATCAGGAGGCTCTTTGTGAAGTTATTGCATCTCGTATCGCAAGTCGTCTTGGAATTAATCATGTAGAATATTCAGTGGTTTGGGAAAATGAGGAACCTTTTAGCCTTTGTGAGGATTTTATTACGAGGGATACTGAATTAATTTCTGCTAGCCATATTATGAATGCATTTAAAAAGCCCAATAATTTGTCAGAGTACGAATATTATATCCAGTGTGCAGAGAAGCTAGGCGTGTCGAATATACGAAAAGAAGTAGAAAAAATGATTGTATTGGACTTTATTATTGCAAATGAAGACCGACATTTCAATAATTTTGGATTAGTAAGAAACGCAGTTACGCTAGAATGGATTGGGGCAGCGCCAATATTCGACTGTGGAACGTCACTTTGGTATAACACACAGGAATCACGTATAAAACCACTGGCACCGTCACTGCAGGGAAAGCCATTTAAGAAAACGCATGCAGAACAAATTCATCTGGTCAAGGATTTTTCATGGATAGATCTAAGTGCACTTGACGGGTTTGAAGAAGAGGCAGATGCAATTTTTGCCCAGTCTGAGTACCTGTCAGATTCGAGAAGAAATATTCTTGTAAATGCGATTCGAGAGCGAATTAACTTGATTGGAGAACTAATTTAAAGCGAATGTAGCCATTTCCAATAACCTTCCGGAAGCATATATCTCTTGCTTAATTTCTACATCTGCGGTAAGATAAATCTGTAATGATGTAAAGCACAGAGTACAGAAAGGAAAGACTGCCATGGAGTATGACAGATTTCAGGAAATCCTGCAGGAAGAGGCAGAAAAGATACCGGAAAAGTTCTATGAGGGACTTAACGGCGGTGTAATCATCTCAGAAGAGACAAAGCTAAGCCCCTATGCGCAGAACAATGATTTGTACATTGCAGGCCAATATCTGCACAGCTACCAGATGGGAAAACAGATCGTAATTTATTATGGAAGTATGATGCGTTTATTCGGCTATCTTGACGATGAAGGAATGCGCCGTGAGATTGCACGTGTGCTGCGTCATGAATTAAAGCACCACATAGAAGGGCGTGCTGGTATTCGTTCTCTTGAAAAATGGGACGAAGAGCAGATTGCAGCTTATTTGCAGAGAGGGCTTTGTGCGGAAAGGAAAAGGGAAAAATGAATCAGGAATGGTCATTGGACGTACTGTATCACGGATATGAGGATCCGAAGTTTGACGAAGACATGAAGAAATTTGAGAGTGAGGTTGCTGGAATGAAGGAAAAAATCGAAGCAGCCAAAAAACTCGACCCAGTAAAGGGACTGGAAACATGTCTTATGGTAAAAGAAGAAATGGCAGCATTAGGAAGCCGTCTTGGTGAGTTTATTTCATTGAAGGCATCTGTTAATACGTCAGATAGTAAAACAAATGATATGGGGGCACGTTATGACCGTATCGCAGCAAATCAGACAGCAGCAAACGTTGCATTTTGCAAGTATGTAGCTTCAATTGAAAATCTTGATCAGGTGATTGCACAGAGCAGTTTGCTTACAGAGTATAATTATTATCTGACAGAGATAAAGAAAGACGCAGCTCATATGTTATCAGATGATATGGAAGATCTGATTGCACATATGGATATCACAGGCGGCAGTGCATGGGGCAAGCTGTTTGACTATTTGACATCCACATTAAAGGTAGATTATGAGGGAGAGGTTATTACTCTTCCGGCAGTCAGAAATCTGGCAACAAGTGAGGATAAGGAAGTAAGAAAGAAGGCATATGAGGCTGAGCTTGCAAGCTATGATAAAATTGCAGACTCTATTGCATTTGCACTTAATAATATCAAGGGACAGGTATCCATGTTAAGCGAAAAGAAGGGATATGAGAGTCCTCTAGCTATGACACTTGAACAGTGCCGTATGAAAAAGGAAACTCTTGATGCAATGTTCACTGCAATGCGCGAGTATCTGCCAAAGTTCTGGGAATATTTAAAGGCAAAGGCAAAATATTTAGGCTACGAAGGCGGACTGCCGTGGTATGAGATGTTTGCACCTGTTGGAAAGATGGATTCCAATTATACTGCAGAAACTGCAAGAGATACGCTTGTAGAAAACTTCAGCCATTTTTCAAAAGAATTGTCAGATATGATGGCACGCGCTTTTGCAGAGAGTTGGATCGATTTTTATCCTCATGAGGGAAAGGTAGGCGGTGCATTCTGCGCTAATGTGACAACCGAAAAGCAGAGCCGTATTTTGACTAATTTCAATGGTTCATTTGATTCTGTTGTAACACTTGCACATGAGCTTGGCCATGCTTTCCACAATAAGCAGATATTTGAGAATCGTATCTTAAATCAGGATTACTCTATGCCAGTTGCAGAGACAGCTTCTACTTTTAATGAGACACACTTTATGCTGAGTGCATATAAAAAGTCAAATGATCCACAGGAAAAGCTTGCTATTCTGGAAAATTTGCTGTCAGGAACAACGCAGATTATCTGTGATATTTATTCCAGATTTTTATTTGAGGATGCAGTATTCCATAAATGTGAAGCGCAGTTTTTGATGACAAATGACTTAAAGGAGATTATGCTTGATGCTCAGAAGCAGGCATATGGAGATGGTCTTGATCAGACAAAGCTTCATCCATATATGTGGACTTGCAAGGGGCACTACTATTCATCAGGATTAAGCTACTACAACTTCCCATATGCATTTGGCGGTTTATTTGCAATGGGTCTGTACACACAGTTTTTAAATGAGGGAGAGAGCTTTGTTCCGAAATATAATGCACTGCTAAAAGCAACTGCGACATGCTCTGTAGAGGACACAGCAAAAATGGCAGGAATAGATCTGACAAAGCCAGATTTTTGGAGAAGCAGCCTTCAGACATTTGCAAATCTAATTGATGAATATGCAGCATTGATCGGGTGAAAAATGCTCTGATAACTATTCAGAGCCGTACCTCGATTCCGCTGCGCTTCATCTCGTTATGGCTTCTCGCCATATGAAATTGTATGAAAAAGTACTCATTCATGCGAGCATGATTCGTACTTTTCCCTGCAATTTCGCATGGTTCTGAATAGTTAATAAAATATTTATTTTTGATAATGGTTTGGTAAGAATTCGTAAGATTTCTTTAAGACGATGGTCAAAATTTGGACACAAATAACATGTATTATATAGACAAAGCTTAGATGAAAGCTTTTGAAACAGTCGGCCATAGATGCATTATGAGTAAGTGCATTGGCTGTGAATTAGAGAAATCCACAGGCAGACAAAACATCAAGCCGGGTGAGTTACCGGCAGCCCTCCCCCTTTTTTAGTACCCTGGCGAAAGCCAGGGTATTTTTTTGTGCAACAGGTTACTCGTGGGCATAGATAGGAAAATCTCATGCTTGCATGAAGATTTTTCTATCTGAGTCCACGAAGGAAGCGCCCAGTCAATGAGCAAAACAGCTGCGAAGCAGCGAGTAAGCGCGAAGCGCGTTTTGCGAATGGGCGCGGTAACCTGTTTCGTGCGCGTTTTGCGGCGACGCACGGAACGTGCGGTTTTGTGAATGGGCGTCCCGTGAACAGCGGTGAAATCATTGCGCGAAGCAGCGAGTAAGCGCGAAGCGCGTTTTGCGAATGGGCGCGGTAACCTGTCCCCGATGCTCTTTCGTAACATAGCACCGAATGAGCTTTTGTGACTATTGTTCACTTTACATTCATCTCTATTTGTGCTAAAGTAATCAATGATTTTTATTGATTGCCTGTGAAGACTCAGGCGGAAGGAGAAAGAAAGGAATGAGTTTTAAGGAAAAGGCCGTTTCATGGCGGCAGGAGGTACATATCGGCAAGACAAAACCACGTCTGATCAAGGCGGCAATATTGTTGCTTTGTTTTGGCATTCTGATTGGCATGGCTTGGTATTACAGTGAATTTTCTGCAAAAGATTGTGCGATTCTTGCAGGTATTTGTGTGCTCACTCTCGCCATATATATGATTGATATGCCAGTGCATCCAGTGATCCGCATTCTATTTGCACTTGTCATCCCGTTAGGCTGTTTTTACACATTTGAGACGCTGACTCATCAGATGAGTACCATGATTGAGCTGGCAAAGCGGCTTAATATTGCATTTTACTATTGGTTATTTTTATTTGTGTTCTTTATAGCTGGGCGAACTAGCATTTCAATGGCCATCTGTGTGGCAGCAATTGCCATTATTGGTGTTGGCAACTATTTTGTTGTGATGTTTCGTTCAAACCCGATTGTTCCATGGGATATATATTCCTTTGAAACAGCAATGGGTGTGGCAGACAACTACGTCTTTTCAGTAGATTGGGCGCTTGCAGAGCACATCGCAATGTTTATTTTAATGTTAATTGTCGGTGTGAGAACCAATATTCGTCTGAATAAAAAAATTCTGCGTCCGATTCTTACTGTGGCTATGTGTATTCCGGCTTATTTTTATATTTCATATTTATGGCAGGATAATTTAGAGAGAAATACAGGATTAAATGATACTTTGTTTAATGCAAAGTATATGCACAGTAAGGATGGCTTTTTTGTGTCATTCATTTTGGACATCCATTTTCTTCAGATTGAAGAGCCAAAAAATTACTCAGATGAGTATGCATTATCTCTGCTAAATGAACAGGAAGTGGAAAAAGTGGAGACACCAGAAGAACTGCCAGATATCATTGCCATCATGGATGAGACATTTTCAGATCCGGCAGTGCTTGGTGAGTTTGAGACAAACAAAGATTATATGCCGTTTGTCCATAGCATCTTAAGAGGTGAAGTAGCCAATACAATCAGTGGTTATGCTGATGTTTCTGTTCTTGGAGGAAATACAGCAAACTCTGAGTTTGAATTTTTAACTGGAAATTCCATGGCATTTTTCCCAAATGGATCAGTTCCATATTTACAGTATATACGCGATGGTATCAGCACAATTGTTCCTCAGTTAGAGGAGTATGGTTATACGACATATGGTACACATCCATACCGCGCAAAGGGATGGAATCGTGAGTTCATCTATGATCTTATGGGCTTTGACTATCGTTATTTCCAGGGAAGCTTTCCATTTGAGGACAAGCTTCGCAACTATGTTTCTGATGAAGCTGATTTTAAGAGTATTTTAGAGTGGCGCAACAACACAGAAGGACCATTCTTTATGTTTAATGTTACTATGCAGAATCACAGCAACTATGGCGGTGATTTTGATAACTTTGATCCGCAGATTGTTGCTAAGTTTAAGAATACATATTCAAATAAATATCTGAACAAATATTTGTCTTTGATGTACGAAACAGATCAGGATGTTGCATCACTTTTAAGTGAATTATCTCAGTCAGATAGAAAGACTATTGTTGTGTTCTGGGGCGATCATCAGCCAAATGATTATGTGGTTCGTCCAATTTACAAAGAGTATGGCCTTGATTTTGACAATCAGACATACGAACAACAGCAGCAGCGTCAGAAGACGCCATTTTTCATCTGGGCAAATTATGATATTCAAGAGCAGACAAATGTAGAGATCAGCTTGAATTACCTGAATATTCTGCTGTTTGAGACTGCTGGATTACAGCTCGATGAATATCAGACATTCCGTAAAAATCTGTGGCAGGGTCAAATTCCAATGATGAATGCAGTCGGCTATCGAAATGATGACGGCGATCTGGTGGAGTACGACGATGCACCTGAGGAAATTCAGAATCTTTTGAATGAGTATCAGAATATTCAGTATTACCGCATGGAGCGTGAATATTCGAAGAAAAAGTGACGTTCTGTGTGTGGTGGCGGTATTTTTCACGTGTTGCCATTCCACCGCGTATATGACGCTCAGATTTATTGATATCGAGAATAATCCGTGTCTGGAAAGCCAGGCGCGGATTTATTTGTATCAAACGCTGTGTGACATCCTTGTGAACTGTTGATTTGCTGACACCAAACTGTCTGGCTGTCTGGCGAACCGTGGCGCCGTTGTCAACAATGTACTGTGCAATGTGAATGGCGCGTTCCTCTATGTAATCTCTCATAAAACCCTCAAAAAAATATTTGTTTTTACAATGTATGCATAGGCAAATGAGAATAGAAATGCTATAATGGAAAAATGGGAGATCATTCTAAATAATAGAAAGAGAGGGAATACAATGGAAAAAGAAAAAACAGTTCTCGAGGTATGTACAGACAGCATAGAGTCTGCAATTGCAGCCAAAAAGGGAGGCGCAGATCGTATTGAACTGTGCAGCAATCTGATCATAGGAGGAACGACACCAGATACGAAGATGTATCGTATGATTCAAAATGAGGCTGGGATTCCGGCGCGCATTTTAATTCGTCCAAGATTTGGCGATTTTTGCTACAGCAAATATGAAAAGGAACTGATTCTGGAACAAATTCAGGCGTTTCGCGAGGAAGGCGCACAGGGCGTTGTTATCGGTGCACTGCTGCCTGACGGAAGTTTTGATCTGGAGTTTATGGAAGAATGTATGAAGGCGGCTGGAAAGTGTAAGGTGACATGTCATCGTGCATTTGATATGTGCCAAGATCCATTTGAGGCACTAGAGGCACTGATTAACCTTGGTGTGGACACATTATTAACGTCTGGACAGGAGCCATCAGCGCTGGCAGGAGCAAATTGTCTTGAAGCACTTGCAGCAAAAGCAGAGGGAAGAATCCATATTTTGGCAGGAGCAGGTGTGTCAGATGCTGTAATAAAGCCATTATATGAAAAAGGAATCAGACATTTCCATCTTTCGGCAAAGATAGAGCTTGAGAGTGCAATGAAGTATCGAAATACAAGAGTAAGCATGGGTCTTCCGGGAATGAGTGAGTATATGATCTGGCAGACAGATGATAAGAAGGTAAGAAGTGCACGTATGGTGCTTGATGCATGCAGCGGCAAAGAAGTTTAATGAGTGTATATATTTTAAAGACAGCATTAGAAAAGGCCCGGCAAATCATTGAAATGCCGGACCCTGTATAGGGAGAATCACAAGTCTCTTGTCTTTTGAGGGGGGCCCGGTGCCTTACAGCACCGGGTATGAGTATGAAAAAGCTTTCAAGTGATGGGGAATCGACTTGAAGTACTTTTTAAGTACAGTTATAATGTATCTCAAAAATGTGACAGAAGTTTGTACGAAATCTGAATAAAGAAGAAAAAAAATTAAGGAATTATGAAACAAAAGAAGAACCAAACAAGCCTTAATAAATTCGTAAGAAGTATTTTTTGGGAAAATCGAAAAAAATACTTTCCCTTTTTCAAGATATTGTATATAATGATACTTGTGTAGGCATTTATCCGGGGGATACTTGTCTTGGGAAAGGAGTTTTAACCATGGCATTTGGCGTGTCAACTGATATAGGAATTGATTTGGGAACTGCCAGTATTCTGGTATATATAAAGGGGAAGGGCGTCGTCTTAAAGGAGCCCTCCGTTGTAGCATATGACCGCAATACCAACGAGATAAAAGCGATTGGTGAAGAGGCACGTATGATGATTGGACGCACCCCTGGAAATATCGTTGCAATCCGTCCGCTTAAGCAGGGCGTAATTGCTGACTATACGATTACGGAAAAGATGATCCGATACTTTATTCAAAAGGCAATCGGAAAGAGAACATTTAGAAAACCGCGCATCTGTGTCTGCGTACCGAGCCAGATTACGGAAGTAGAGAGGAAAGCTGTAGAGGATGCAACCTTTAATGCAGGTGCAAGAGAGGTTTATCTTGTTGAGGAGCCACTTGCAGCAGCAATAGGTGCAGGCATCGATATCACAAAGCCTTGTGGAAACATGATTGTTGATATTGGAGGCGGAACTACAGATGTGGCTGTAATTTCACTCGCAGGAACTGTTGTCAGTGAATCTATCAAGGTAGCTGGTGATGATTTCAATGAGGCAATTGTACGCTACATGAGAAAGAAGCATAATCTTTTAATTGGCGAGCGTACAGGTGAGGAAATCAAGATTAAGATTGGTACCTGTTATCCGCGCCAGGAAGAGCTTGCAATTGATGTAAGAGGCCGCAATCTTGTAACTGGTCTTCCAAAGACAGTTACGATTACATCAGAGGAGACTCTTGAGGCACTTTCTGAGTCAGCAAATCAGATCGTAGAGGCTGTACATATGGTACTTGAGAAGACACCTCCGGAGTTAGCAGCTGATATTTCCGACCGTGGTATTGTACTTACGGGCGGCGGCGCGTTGCTGACAGGACTTGAGCAGCTTCTTGAGGAACGTCTTGGAATCACGACGATGACAGCTGAAGAGCCAACTACTTGCGTGGCAGTTGGAACTGGAAAATATATTGAAGTTATGAACTCGATAAGAGATTAATAAGTTAGTAGGTAATATAGTGAGACAGACCGGCAAAAGAGGGCGAAAAGCAACATCTTTGCCGGTTCGTTTTGTTCATGCAGGAAAACTATGTAAGGGTGAGAAAATGGTAGAGTTACAGGGATATATAGACCGGATTGTCTTTCGCAATGAAGAAAACGGTTACTCGGTACTTTGTATGAAGGAGGGAAACAAGGAGGAGTTTCTTGTTGGCGTTTTTCCTGATGTGTCCGAGGGAGAATATTTAACTGCGCGCGGGGAGATGAATGTCCATCCGATTTATGGAAAACAGCTTCGTGTTCAGGAGTATGAATTTACCGCGCCGAGTGACGCAGCTTCGACATTAAAATATTTAAGTTCCGGTGCAATAAAGGGAATTGGAGAGGCGTTAGCGACAAGAATTGTTAAAAAGTTTGGTGATGATACATTTCGCATTATGGAAGAGGAACCGGAGCGCTTGGCAGAGGTGAAGGGAATCAGCATGAGAAAGGCGCTAGAAATTTCAGGTGCCGTTGCAGGAAAGAGGGATCTTCGTCAGGCGATGTTGTTTTTGCAGCAATATGGCATCACTCAGAACCTTGGCATGAAAATATACAATTTTTATCAAGGTCGTTTGTATCAGGTGATTCGTGAAAATCCTTATAAGCTTGCAGATGACATTGACGGTGTAGGATTTCGTATTGCAGATGAGATAGCATCGAAAGCTGGAATTTTGCCAGATTCTGATTTTCGTATCAGGAGTGGAATCTTGTATGTGCTTGAACAGGCAACAGGACAGGGACACACATGTCTTCCTATGGATCAGCTGATGCAGGAGGCTAGACGACTGCTTGGTGTGGAGATTGATTCTATGAATGACCGCATCATGGATCTGATCATGGATAAGAAAATTGTCGTTAAGACAAAAGAAGACATTCAGATGGTGTATTCCTCTGTAAGCTACTATACAGAGCTGATGATTGCACAGATGCTGAAGGATTTGAATATAAAAGATACGATTACATCTGATGAGATTGCGGCAAAGATTAAGACAATTGAAACAGAGCAGGATATTGCACTTGATGAGCGCCAGCGCCTTGCCGTATCGGAAGCAGTCAATAATGGTCTGACAATCATTACCGGAGGACCAGGAACAGGAAAGACAACAACGATACGAACAATTATTCGCTATTTTGAGAAGGAAGGTCTTGATATTTTATTGGCTGCACCGACTGGACGTGCGGCAAAGCGCATGAAGGAGGCAACAGGATGTGAAGCAAAAACTGTGCATCGTCTTCTGGAGCTTTCTGGAATGGTGGGCGAGGGTGCAACATCATTTGGACGAAATGAAGATAATCCACTTGAGACAGATGTTGTGATTATTGATGAGGTATCGATGGTTGATATCTTTTTAATGAAATCACTTCTTCGTGCACTAGTTCCTGGAATGCGTCTGATTCTTGTAGGTGATGTGAATCAGCTTCCAAGCGTAGGCCCTGGAAATGTACTGCGCGATATGATCTATTCAGATGCGTTTCCTGTTGTACGCCTTGAGAAAATTTTTAGACAGGCAGCAGAGAGTGATATCATCATGAATGCGCACCGAATTAATGCTGGAGAGATGGTGGAGCCAAGACCCGGAAGCCGCGATTTTCTTTTTATTAAGCGCGATAATCCAGGAAATATCATCGGCGCGACAATCACGCTTTTAAAGGATAAGCTTCCTAACTATGTAAACAGTAGTACACGTGATATTCAGGTATTAACACCGATGAGAAAAGGTCTTCTTGGTGTGGAACAGCTAAATGCTGCTTTGCAGGAAGCATTGAATCCGCCGGATCCTTCTAAGCAGGAACTTACTGTTGGCAGTTTTATTTTGCGTGAGGGGGATAAAGTCATGCAGATCAAAAACAATTACCAGATGGAGTGGAAGGTGTTAAATAGTTATCGTATGCCGCTTGATGAGGGTGTTGGCGTATTCAATGGAGATATGGGAATTGTGAGGGAAATAAATTCCTATACGGAAAGGATTACAGTTGAGTTTGAGGAAGGACGCCGTGTTGAATATGAGTTTAAGCAGGCAGAGGAATTGGAACTAGCTTATGCCGTTACAATTCACAAATCACAGGGAAGTGAGTACCCGGCCGTGATTTTGCCGCTTCTTGGAGGACCAAGGATGTTAATGAACAGAAATCTGCTTTATACGGGAGTTACAAGAGCGAAAAGCTGCGTTTGCATTGTGGGAAGTGTGCACACTTTTCAGGAGATGATTGCAAATGAACAGGAGCAAAAACGTTACAGCGGATTAAAGGATCGGATAAAGGAGGTATATGAGCTGGCTTGATGAGTTGTTTTTTCCAAGGCGCTGTCCTGTGTGCAGAGACATTGTAAGCCCATGGGGAGAAATGATTTGTGATACCTGCAGAAAAAATTTTCATTTGGTAGCAGATAAGGGCTGTTTAAAATGTGGCCGTCTGCTGCTTAATGAAGAAAAGGAATATTGTGAGGACTGCATGAGAATGAAACGCTGCATTGTCCGCAGCCTGACTGGATATGATTACAGGCAGGAATGGGTTCATAAAATGATCTTTCATGTAAAATATCATAATGAAAGACAGCTTCTTGACTACCCTTGCAGCGAGGCAGCTCATGAGTATCGAGATACTATTATGCGATGGCAGTGTGACTGCTTAATTCCTATTCCGCTTCATCCATCAAGACAAAAAAAGCGTGGTTTTAATCAGGCGGAGGAGATTGCTAGGCGAATAGGAGAAGATTGGTCACTTCCAATTGACACAAAAGTTCTAATTCGTGTCAAAAAGACACGTCCGCAAAAAGATCTCGACAGTGCGACGCGTCAGAAAAATCTTGAAGATGCATTTACAGCAGATAAAAAACGGGCACAGGCATACAAACGCGTGATACTTGTCGATGATATTTATACAACAGGAAGTACCATGGAATCATGTGCTAAAGCACTTCTCGCGGCGGGAGTACAGCAAGTCTACGGATTTGCACTCAGCTCAGGGCGGGATGAAGCATAGCATTTTATATTTTTTTTAGAATCATTCGCTCATTTTTTAGATACGCATTAGGAAGAATCTGATATAATAAGCTTATGGCATCCAGTTATCGAGAAAGCTCATAAATTTTGAGCAGACAAGCTGGTAAAACAAAAGAAAGGAGAGTGCCATGAAGCTGAAAAATAAGCTGATTATATCATTTTTAATGATTATGGCAATACCGTTGTTTTTATTTTGTGTATTTAGCGTTGTGTTAGTACGCTATCAGTTTGTAATCATTCAGAACAGCTATGGAGTGTCAGCAGAGCTTACGGATTTTTTTCCTAATAATAATAAATTATTTAGTCAGCTGATGAACAATGTACAGCTGAAATTGCAGGATGAAATAGAAGAAGACAGTCAGTTGCTGGAAGACAAAAAGATGCTGGAAAAGTACTGTGAGAAGGAGGCAGGAGAATTTATTAATGTAGTTGTTCTTAAGGATGAGGACATTTACTACAGCTATAAGCCTCTCAAGCAGGAAGAGATTGAGGCAATCGAAAGAGAGTCACAGGAAAAAATAGATGCAGCCGATGATACTAGTACTGTATATCTGAGTAAGGAGAATACTATACTTGGAAAGGCAGCTGACAGCAAATTTGCAGATGGAAGCCGTGCACAGGTATATACACTTGTAAAGGTTAATCAGTGGCTTCCAGAGTTAAAGCAGCTTGTCGTTCAGTTTGTGCTGGCGATGATTTTTATCCTATTTTTGACGGCATGTATTTTCACAACATGGATTTACCGCTCAGTTGTACAGCCTATTAAGGAGCTTCGTCTGGCCACTGAGAAAATTAAGTCAGGAAATCTTGATTTTTTGGTGACTGCTGCATCAAATGATGAGATGGGACAGCTTTGTACAGACTTTGAGAAGATGAGACAGCGCCTAAAGGAAAGTGCAGAGGAGACGTTTTGACAACGAAAATCGTGAGCTGATTAGTAATATCTCGCATGATTTGAAAACACCTATCACATCTATTAAGGGATATGTGGAAGGAATCATGGATGGTGTTGCTGATACACCAGAAAAGATGGAACGTTATCTTAAAACTGTCTACAACAAGGCAAATGATATGCAGCGTCTTATTGATGAACTGACATTTTACTCAAAGATTGATACTAATCGCATTCCATACAATTTTAGAAAAATCAATGTCAGCGATTATTTTGGAGATTGTGCCGAAGAAGTTGGACTTGATCTTGGTGCAAAAAATATTGTATTCCAGTATGCCAATTATGTAGATGAGCAAGTAATGGTTATTGCTGATCCAGAGCAGATTCGAAGAGTGGTCAATAACATCATAAGTAATTCATGCAAATACTTTGACAAGTCACAGTGCTTTATCAATATGCGAATAAAAGATGTCGGTGACTTTATTCAGGTTGAGATTGAGGACAATGGAAAAGGAATTGCGACAAAAGATATTCCGTATATATTTGATCGTTTTTACCGCACTGATTCATCGCGTAATTCGGCAAAGGGAGGAAGTGGTATCGGACTTTCTATTGTGCGCAAGATACTAGAGGATCATGGCGGAAAAGTTTGGGCTTCAAGTAAAGAAGGTACTGGAACAGTTGTGTACTTTGTTTTGAGAAAATATCAGGAAAATGTACAAAATGTAGAGTCAGCAGAGGCAGACGATACAGATGAAAAAACAAAAGTAAAAGAAGCCAAAACAAAAGAGCAAAAAGTGACGAAAGAAAGCGGTACAGGAAAGGTTGTATTTACACAGGATAATTCGTCAAAAAATTCAACGCATATAATGCAGATGCGCGGAAAAGAAAGGAAGGAATGACATGGCAAGTATATTAATAATAGAAGATGAAATTAGCATTGCAGAGTTAGAAAGAGATTATCTTGAGCTTTCTGGATTTGAGGTGGAGATTGAAACATCTGGTACTAGTGGACTTGAACGTGCACTCAAAGAAGATTTTAATCTGATCATTTTAGATCTGATGCTTCCAGGAATTGATGGATTTGATATCTGCAAGAAGATTCGTGAGAACAAGAATACACCTATTATAATGGTTTCGGCAAAGAAGGATGATATTGATAAGATAAGAGGTCTTGGTCTTGGTGCCGATGACTATATGACAAAGCCATTTAGCCCAAGTGAGCTTGTTGCAAGAGTAAAGGCACATATGGCACGTTATCAGAGATTAGTTGGCAGCAATGCACAGCAAAATGATATTGTGGAGATTAGAGGAATCAAGATTGACAAAACAGCGCGTCGTGTGTGGGTAAATGGTGAGGAAAAGGCATTTACAACAAAGGAATTTGATCTGTTGACGTTTCTTGCTGAAAATCCGAATCATGTTTTCACAAAAGATGAGCTGTTTCGTGAAATATGGGATATGGCATCAATCGGTGATATTGCAACTGTAACTGTTCATATTAAGAAGATTCGCGAAAAGATTGAATATGATACCTCCAAGCCTCAGTATATTGAAACGATCTGGGGTGTAGGCTATCGCTTTAAGGTTTGATTTTATTACGCTATTTTAAAGGAAAAGGAATAAGTATGAAAAAGTACATTTTATTTGATTTAGACGGTACGTTGACAGATCCGATGGAAGGAATCTGCAAATCAGCGGCAAGGGGACTGGCACATTTTGGGATTAAAGCTGATTACCATGATCTGACATTTTTTATCGGACCGCCGCTTTTAGATACGTATCGTGACAGGTATGGTATGAATGATGAGCAGGCAAGGGAAGCTGTTGCTGCTTTTCGTGAGTATTTTCAGCCGACTGGAATTTACGAAAATGAAATTTATCCGGGTATTGAAGAAATGCTAAAAGAACTTCAGGATAAAGGGTATTTTCTTGCGATGGCAACCTCAAAGCCAGAAGCATTTGCTGATATTGTGCTGCGTCATTTTCATATCCGTGATTATATAAAGGTAATGGCCGGCGCTACGATGGATGAGGGAAGAACTAATAAGGCAGAAGTTTTAGCATATGCGTTGGAACAGATGAGTATTTCAGATTTGTCTAAGGCTGTCATGGTTGGTGATCGAAGCTATGATGTAAAGGGAGCACAGGCAATGGGAATTGACAGTGTAGGTGTTCTGTATGGATATGGAAGCCGTGAGGAATTAGAAGAAGCAGGGGCTACGAAGATTGCTAAGAGTGTAGAAGATTTAAAAAATATTCTTTTGAATTGGAAATAATTGAAAGAAAATGAAGCTACGTTAAGTAGACGGAAACTAAGTTTAGAGAAGTATATAGGGCTTTGGTTCAAGGCATGGGCTGTAGAACCAAGGCTCTTTTTGCAACGATTCAGATTCAGAATAATGTAAAGTCGAGGTGTGGCTCTGAATTGCTGCTGGTAAATTTAAAAAGATTCAGTCAACAATGGAGTTGATACGCATTACAGCTAGTAAGTATTTTGAAACTGTTTGAATAATTCTATACAATTCACACAATTAAGAAAAGATAAAGAAAAATTTAAAAATATTTTTAAAAAGTACTTGACAAAATAGGAGACGTAGGCTATAATGAAGTCACAACAAAGAAATAAACATCCAAAAAAAAATAGGGAGGGAAACCCAGAAAAGGAGGTACGGTCCAAAGTACAATTAAACTTCGTTTCATTACTTTATAAAAAGTAGTTGAAACATAGGAAAAAGATTCGGCGCGGAATGGATTTTCAAATCTGCCAAAAGCAATCAAAGATTTCTTATTTGTGAAGAGAAAACAAATAAGAGGAACCCCAAAGAGAAAGAAAAGAATCGAAGGGAAGCCGATAGAAAAACGTGGTATTTATATTTCAGAAATATGATGAGAGGTATTTGTATCACAGAATAGTCTATCTTATCAAAGAAATGCAGGCAGACAAATAAAAATTAAAAAAAGAAAAAGATGTTCTTGCAGGATGAATCAACAAACAACTGAATAGTAAAAACAAAGCGGATAAGAAAGAGCGAAAAAACCAAAAAAGAAATCTTATTCCTAAACCTGAAAAGTTGACAGCCAAAGAAAGAGGTATTGTCCAATGGATAGCGAGGTTTGAGAGCGGGTATCGAAGAAAAAGAATCGGTACCCGCTTTTTTGGTGTTTGGGAATAAAGGCGAAGATATTATTTCTTTGTTGCTTTCAAGCTGCAAAAAAAAAGAAAAAAACTTGTTGACAAACTCTTGGAAGGGTGGTATTATAGTCAACGTCGCCGAAAACAACACGGACACAATAAAAACAATTCAGAAACAATAATGAGAATTGCAGTAATAATAAAAACAATTCGAAATTATTAAAAACAATGAATTGAAAAAGTTGAAAAAAGTGCTTGACAAACGCAAGCGACTGTGATATATTAGATGAGCTGTCGATGAGACGGCAAAGAAAAAATCACAAAGAACCTTGATAATTGAACAGTATAACCAACCCTGAAGATTTCTTAAAAAGCCAGATTGCGAAAGCAGTCAGGCGAGTGAAATTTTTAGCGTAGTATAAACTACAACCTATAAAAACAGTAAAGTCTTTTAAATAAGACACACAAACGGACAGGAATGCGTTAGCGCAGAACTGGACAGAGAATTGAACATGAGAGTTCGATCCTGGCTCAGGATAAACGCTGGCGGCGTGCTTAACACATGCAAGTCGAACGAAGTTTTTCTTTCGGGAGGAACTTAGTGGCGGACGGGTGAGTAACGCGTGGGTAACCTGCCCTGTACAGGGGGACAACA
>ERZ1106951.1766-NODE-1766-length-18416-cov-5.224389_pt1 | contig 18416 bp, 13 predicted proteins | sample MGYA00403676_ERZ1106951 | MGnify/ENA primary metagenome ERZ1106951 (study PRJEB35170, sample SAMEA104062398) | human gut metagenome | biome: human gut; feature: human-associated habitat; material: faeces | place: Denmark | collected 2012-04-23 ...
TCTTGCCATAGCGAGGTACATACCAACCTCGGAACATTCGCCGTTGAAGTTTGCTCTTAAATCTTCAAGGATATCTTCACTTACGCCCTTTGCAACACCAACTACGTGCTCGGAAGCCCATGTCATATCGCCGGACTGCTCAGTGAACTTGGAAGCCGGAGCGCCGCACTGCGGACATTTTTCCGGAGCAGCCTCGCCCTCATATACATAACCACATACAGAACATACAAATTTCTTCATAGTATTTTTCTCCTTTTTAAAATTTTATCAGGGGTCAGGGATCTTGAAATATAGAGATCCCTGATCAATTGACGGTTGTAATATGGATCACAGTTCTTTTGAAAGATAGTCACTGACGGATCGTAATCCGGTCAGTTGATCTAAATAATAGTAACTGTTATCGTTATTATATTCTAATTGACAACGAATGTCAATAGAATTTTAAACTTTTTCGTTTTTCTTTTTCAGGCAGTCCTCGCATTCACCGTAAAAGAAAACCGTGTGGGAATCAACCCGTCCCGGGAACGGAGCGGTGAGAAGGTCCGAAGTGTCACAGACCAGATCCAGAGGCATATCGATGATCGCCCCGCAGGCCTTGCACACAAAGTGGTAATGGGGATCGATATTATAATCGAAATGTTCCGATCCGTCTCCGCTGGAAAAACGCTGGATCTCGCCCATATCTGCCAGAAGATTTAAGTTGCGGTATACAGTTCCCAGACTGATCTTCGGGTAATCTTTGCTGATCGTCACATAGACGGCATCCGCGGTAGGATGATCCTTGCGGTTTTTCAGACATTCCCGGATAGATTCACGCTGGCGGCTGAATTTTAATGCTTTCATGGTGCACCTCCTTTCCGGAGTGTAGAGATCAAATAAACAATAATAATGATAATTGTTACTGAAATAATACCATCAGATACATCAACTGTCAAGTGCAAAGTGACAGATTCTTTTACCAGCCGCGGTTCGAGTATGATGTGAAAAGAAACGATCCAAGCACGATCTGAAAAGAAAAATCATCGGTGCACGATCTGAAAAGAAAATTTCTTGAAAACACCTCAGGAAATGTTTATACTGGTCTTATAATTGTGGACAGCCGGAAAACTCTCCCCAGCCCGTCCGATGTTCCCGGATTAATCCGGAAACCGATACAGCGGCAGGACAGAAATTTCCGCGCAGCCCGCCCTTAACATCCTCGAAACGGAGGTATATCCATGTATAACAGACACATCCGCCACCTTGTGACAGAGCTTGGAAACCGTCTGTCAGACAAAGAATTTTTAAAAAAGATCGGTCTCAGCCGCCGCAGCATGCAGCAGCTCTTTGATAAAGACCGCTGGGAAGTGATCTTCGAGAAGGCATTCCCGGTAACAAGACGTTTTTCCTGCGCGGAGATTCTGGAATTCTGCCGCGTAGATATGGAAAAACTCAGCAATGAACCGGAGGAGGGATGGCTTTCCTTCGCTTATAAATATTCGACCCACATTCTGTACCCGGATGCGGATTTCGCTGTGTCCGCAGCTCCTTATGCGCCGTCTGCGCTCTATTTCCTGAATGTTCTCCAGTACTTCTTTGATGAAGAACGGAAGGTTCTGCCGTTCGATCCATATGATGATTTCCGCTTTCTGACAGAAGAAGAATATGCCGGTTTTGAGCGTGCCGGTGAGTATGCCCACTTTATCCGTGAGTTCCGTGATCAGTACATATACGAGATGATGCGGTTAAACCGTGAGGCGACCCCGTTCGAGACGCTGGGACATATCGCGGGTGTCCACTATGTTGCGATGGTGGCAGCCCGGGGGCTTTATGAGGCGGGGGTGCCAATTGACCTGGCGTTGGCGTCGGGCGCAGCAGCGGGACATGACCTCGGAAAATTTGGCTGTAAGCCGGATGAGCGGGTTCCGTACCTTCACTATTTTTATACGAACCAGTGGTTTACCGCCTACAATATGGAAGGAATCGGCCACATCGCCGCGAACCATTCCACCTGGGATCTGGAGCTCGACAATATCTCTGTGGAGTCCCTGGTTCTGATTTACGCCGATTTCCGCGTAAAACAGATGCGCGGCGAGGATGGCCGCGAGATCACGAAGATCTACACGTTAAAAGATTCCTTTGATGTGATCCTGTCAAAGCTTGACAATGTGGATGAGGCAAAACGGAACCGCTACCGCGTCGTCTACTCCCGCCTCTACGAATTCGAGCGTTACATGCGTTCCAAAGGCGTGGATGTGGATCTGACAGGAAACCCGGATCCGGCGGAGCAGCCGGTAGATATTGTCGTACAGACCGGAAAACAGGTGGTCCGCTCCTTCGTATTCTGGGGAATCGAGCATAACATCGACGTGATGCATCGTCTCGGAACCGAGCGCCAGTTCGGAAATATCCTGGAGGCGGCGAGAAGCGAAAAAGACTGGAAGAATGTCCGCGCGTACTTAAATATGTTCAACGAATATTCGATCCACCTGAACCACCGCCAGAAAGAGCAGACCATCAGCTTCCTGTATGAGCTCCTCTTAAACCGCGAGGGCGATATCCGGAGACAGGCGGCGGCGCTCATCGGAAAAATGTTCGCAGATTTCAACGCCGGATACCGGAAAGAGCTGCCGAAAAATATGCCGGATCCGGACGCTAAGACGGCACTGACGCTCTGGGAGGAGTATCTTGGACAGCTCATATGCCCGGATTATCGCCTGACACTGCAGCAGAAGAACCGAATTCAGAATTCTCTGAAATTTGTCATGGTATCCGCCATGGACCGGAGTTCGGAGAAGGTCCGGGAAGAGCTGTTCGAAGTCTTCATGAAGTGGTTTGACGGACACCACCGCCTTGTGGGTGATCCGGTATTCTACCTATTAGACTGTATATTCTCCCTGCCTCTGGATCTTTGCAGCAAGGGGAGTCGTCTGGAACGTTTGATCTGCTTTGCCATCAGCCATATGGACGACCCGGATGAGAAGGTGCAGATCGCGGCCGTCCGCGTCTTAAAGGTTCTGACCCAGGCGGTGCCGCCGGAAAGCGCCTGCTACGAGATCGTCTGCGACGCGGCGCACCGGATCAATCCGAGGACGATCACGCTGCTGTTTTTACAGTACCGGATCTATACGAACCTGCGCCTGGACACCACTGCCCAACGGGAAGTTCTCTATGGACACGATGTGGTCAGCGATATCTTCCTTGAAAACTTAAAATCCGCGACCCCGTGGATCTTGAAGTCCGTAAATATCAAGCTTCTTGCGGATCAGGTCGATCACGGAAAGAGGGATCACCTGCTCCACATCTGCGCGCACTTTTCGAACCTTATTAAGGTCAGCGAGCAGGTCGGTGTCCGCCATGACGCGGGCCGCGCGCTCCTGCGTCTTGCCCATTTGCTGGCAACAGACCAGAGAAACGAGATCGCGGTGGAACTCTTAAAGGGACTGGAAGTGGGAGAGTACGAGTTCTCCAAATACATTCCGGAATACCTCGGCGAGTTCGCCTTATGGCTGCCGCCGGAACAGCTTGATGACATGATCGAGCGACTGCACATCCTGCTGGCGAACGGAAACGAACGGATCGTGTCCGTTGCCCTCGATACGTTAGGAGTCCTTTTGGAGTGCTATTCGCGGTATACCGTCCGTTTCCATGAGTCCGAGGAAGTATCGGAAGAACGCCGCATGAAGCTTCTCGGCCTGATTTTAAGCTGTCTTGCAAACTACCGGGAGCAGGTCCGTCAGGAGGCACTGCTTGTCATCGGACAGCATATTTTCGGTTCACAGATCCTTGCGGAGAGAGACAAGAGCAGGATGTTCTCCCTTTGCGCAAAGAAACTCCTGTTCCTGTTAAATGAGAATAAGGGCGGCGAGCTGAGTCTCTACTACCGTGCTGCGACCCTGTCCCATATCGACCGTTTTATCGCCCACTACCAGTTGTTCGGCGGTCTGGTGGAGACCAGGACGCGGGAGAAGATCGCATTTTTCCCGGGAACCTTCGACCCGTTTACCTTATCCCACAAGGAGATCGCAAAGAAGATCCAGGAGCTCGGATTTACCGTATTTCTTGCCATTGATGAGTTTTCCTGGTCGAAGAAGACCCAGCCGCATCTGGTGCGCCGCCAGATCGTAAACATGTCCATCGCGGATGAGTTTTATGTTCATCTGTTCCCGGACAACACGCCGGTCAACATCGCGAACCCGGCGGATCTGCGCCGCCTGAGGGAGATGTTCCCGACGGAAGAACTCTATATCGTTGTGGGATCCGACGTGATCCACAACGCGAGCTCCTACAAGAAGGATCCGGAGGAGAATTCCATCCATTCCTTCAACCACATCGTCTTCCGGCGCCCTGGTGAGGCACATCCGACGGAGGTTTACGAGCAGATCACCGGAAAAGTCGTGCAGCTGGAGCTCCCGCAGGAGCTGGAGGATATCAGCTCCACGAAGATCCGTGAAAACATTGATAACCACCGCGATATTTCCAGCCTCATCGACCCGGTAGTCCAGGAATACATTTACCACAAGGGCATGTACCTGCGCGAGCCGGAATTCAAGCCGATCTTACGGGCGAAAGCTATCGCCTTCGAGAACGCGGCGGGCAGGGACCGTGAGGTACTGGACGAGCTTGGAAACACCGTTCTCTACGGACATCCGGACGCCCAGGCGATCCTGACAAAGATCCAGGTGGAGAATGACCGCCTGCTGATCTTAAGAAATACCGTGGAAGGTGAGCGCCCGGCGGGCTTTGTGAGCTACCGGGAGATCGGAAACGAGGATCTGTTCGGCGTCTTAAAGGACATGGAGCTGGCAAACCTGGTCCGCGGAAAGAGCAGCCGGGAGATCCTTCTGATCACAGGCATCTATGCGAGAGAGGATGGCACCGGGGACAGCGGGGTGATCCGCGATGCCCCGCAGCAGCTTCTCGTTGAAGTGCTGGCGAAAGAGTTGGAGAAAAACTACAGTTTCGCATTGTTTGTCGCGGAGCGCGGCACAGCGACGAAAGAGGTCGTGTACGTGCTGGAGAGACAGGGCTTTATCCGTCCGCATATGGCGGACGAGAACGACAAGCGGACGATCTACATGGTCGACATGCATGAGCCGTTAATGTTCCTGCATAACCTGGATACTACGATCAAGGAGCCGTTTGCCAGCAATCCGGCGGTTCTGGATGCTGTGGAGAAAAACCACAAAAAGCTTCAGATCGCTATGACGAAGCTGTATCCGGGAAATCTTGTACTGTCCTTGTCATCCGGCATCATGTATCATCGTCTTGTGGACCGGATCACGGCGCTCAACGATGTTCCGAGAGAGCCGCTGGTGCCGAGAAGACTCGGAAAGAACATGTGCGTTCCGTTCGGTAAGATCCTGCGTGGAAAGGTTGTGCCGAATACGGTGACGAAGACGCTGCATACCGATAAGGTCTATGAGCCGGATCTGAACAGCTTTACGATCGAGCCGTTCCCGTACTACTCACCGTTAAAAAGCCAGATCGAGACCATCAAGTCCTTCGATCGGCCGGTGATCCTGGTGGATGACCTCGTCCACACGGCGAACCGGCTCCAGGTGCTCGTTCCGCAGCTCAGGGAAGACGGGATCCCGATCAAGAAGGTCGTCGTGGGCGTCCTGTCCGGCTACGGCCGCGACCTGATGCAGTGCCTGAAGGTGCCGGTGGAGAGCATCTACTCGATGCCGAACCTGCGCCAGTGGTTCGTGGAGTCTACACTGTATCCGTTTATCGGTGGCGATACCGTGCGCCGTGAGGAGATGAAGGTTGCGGGACTTCAGCCGTCCATCAACATGATCCTGCCCTACGCGACGCCGAGACTTTCCGGCTGCAGCCGGGAGGCACTTGTGGAGTTCTCGGCCTGCTGTATCGAGAATTCCAGGGATCTTTTCCAGGTCCTTGAGGCGGAATACCGGAAAATGTACGCGAAAAACCTTACCCTTTCACGCCTCTCCGAGGCCGTCATCCTGCCGCTCTGCCCGGATAAGGGAAGCTGTATGGAGTATGATGAGAACCTGGCGGCGTCAGTATATCTGGAGAATGATCTGGAGACGCTGTGGAGGATGAAAGAGTTTCTGATCAAGGGATAAAATGCTGAACGCCGTCTGGAATTTCGAGAGGCTGAGGGCTTAAAAGGAAGATCTGCGATAATCGTGGGCTGTGTATCAAAGCCGTAAGGTCGGCAGACCTGAATGGCTTTGGTTCATGGCAGTAAAATATGGAAATCAGGGGGAATGAAATTATGGTAACCTATTATAAAATCGGAGACATGTTTTGTGCGTCCGCGCACGGCGATCTGCCATATGAAAAAACGGAGAAACCGGCAGCAGGGACAACGCTCACCTGGCTCTTTACCGGAGAACCGGGCAGCCGCCGCGCATCATTTCTCGTAAACCATCCGGCAGAGCTCTTCATGGAGAAAGAGGATGTCAGCTGGTTAAACACAAACAGATTAAATGCGTCCGCATACGACGGACAGACCAGGGAACTCCCGGCGGATCTCCTCGCGCAGCTCGATGCCGGAACACTCCGCGCGGTAAACGCGTCCCACCCGAAATTTGAGGAGATCCTGGCATATAAGCCGAAAGAGGGCAAAAAGCGTGTCCATGTTCTGGCGATCGGCGATGTGGGCAGCATGCTCTTAACAGGTCTCCATCTTCTCGGCGGAGATGTGATCTCCTCCATCGGAATCTGTGATATCTCCGACAAGGTGACTGCCCGCTGGGAGTTTGAGGAGAACCAGATCGCCTATCCGTGGGACTATGACGCGATGCCGGAGGTGGACGTTGTGGACCAGGATCACCTCTTTGACTGTGATGTGTTCGTATTCGTGGCCTCAAAGGGAATCCCGCCGGTCGGTTCCGGTGTCAAGGATGTCCGCATGTACCAGTTCGAGAACAACTCAAAGATCATCGGACATTACGCGAAGATGGCGAGAGAAAAGAACTTTAAGGGCTTATTCTGCGCCGTCTCCGATCCGGTGGACCCGCTTGCGAAGACCGCGTTCCTTGAGAGCAACAAGAATGAGGCAGGAGAGTACGACTGGATGGGACTTCTCCCGGAGCAGATACAGGGATTCGGCCTCGGTGTTATGAATGCGAGAGCTGCATATTATGCAAAACGTGATCCGAGGTTTAAGCAGTTTTTGACGGAAGGCCGTTCCTTCGGACCGCACGGACAGGATCTCGTTATCGCGGATTCCATCGAAAACTACAACGATGAGCTCTCAAAAGAACTGACAAACCTCACCGTCACCGCAAACCTCCACATGCGCGCCATCGGCTACAAACCGTTCGTTGCCCCGGCGTTCTCATCCGGCGCGATCTCGATCCTGATGACGCTCAGAAAGCAGTGGCACTGCGGTTCCGTGTTTCTCGGCGGCGTTTACATGGGCGTGAAGAACCGCTATACAGAACAGGGCCTCGAGACGGAGGCACTGGCGCTGCCGGACGCTTTGTATGAGAGGATCGTGTTCGCGGCTGAAAATCTTGCGAAGATCGTGTAGAGGTTGTTTCTGCGGCGAAGGCTAGAATATAGAAAAATGCTGATCTGATTTGTCCCGGCAGGTTTCCCGTATGTCGGGGAGAACTGCCGGGATTTTTATACGTGCCGTGTTGAGGATGGAAAGCCGTTGTTATAAAAATATCAGTGATCATGTATATTGAGTGAAGCAGATTTATCAGGGAGAGTGATACATCATGGAGAGTGACAGATTGTTAGTTCTATATCCGCAAAAACGAGGCCCGGAGAAAGAACGGTCGCGTATGGACGAGGTTTTGAGGGCGGCGCTTGACGGGATCGATACCGAGATCGTGGAAGATATGGAAATTTTGGAGCAGGATCCCTTCAAATATCGTGGACGCAGACTCCTGTTTGCAGTTCCACTTGGGAGAAATGGCATCAACCGCGGTTACTACGAAGTTCTCGCCTGGCTGCGGGGCGGTGACCAGGTCCTCGCGGGGGCGACTGCTGGGATGATCATCGACGCGGAGAGCGAATTCTACACGAAAGCGACGGCAAGAGAGCTTGCGGTGGCGGCAAACCGCGCCGGATGTGCCTTTGTCGGCCGCCCGCTGGTGGAAGGAACCGCCTCCCTCGATAACTACCTGATCCAGGCTGCCAATATGAACACCGATCGGTTCGGCGCTTATAAAAAGAGCGCTGCGATCCTGGCACATCAAATTCTGGAAGAAACATGGCAGCCGAAAGAAGAATCGCACCTTCTGGTCCTTCACGCCTCAAACCACAGGACCTCCAATACCCTGGCGATTTGGCAGAAAGTAAAGGAGTGCCTGGATGAACGGATCAGGATTCAGGAGATCAACCTGCGAAACGGCACTCTCGTGGACTGTTCGGGATGTCCATACCAGATGTGCCTGCACTTTGGTGAGCAGGGAAAATGCTTCTACGGCGGAGCCATGGTGGAAAATATCTACCCGGCGGTCAAGTGGGCTGACGCGATCCTGCTCCTCTGTCCAAACTACAACGATGCCCTGTCCGCGAATATGACGGCGTTTATCAACCGCCTGACAGCCCTGTTCCGGACCACACGGTTCTACGACAAAGCCCTGTTCGGAATTATCGTATCCGGCTATTCCGGCAGTGACCTTCTCGCTGGGCAGCTCGTAACAGCCCTCAATATGAACAAGACCTTCTACCTCCCGGGCAATTTCTGCATGATGGAGACAGCCAACAACGCCGGTGCTGCCATGAAGCTTCCGGGTATCGAAGACAGGATCAAGGAATTTAGCGAAAAAATGACGCATATACTGATAAAAGAGACACAAAATAGCTGATACAATTTTTGAATTTCAAGCAATTGTGCGTCAAAACTTTACATCACGGAAGTGAACAACTGCAATTATGAGAAAAGCAACGAATAGCTGAAAGATTTCAGACGTTTACAAAAATTACTAATATTTGTTGCAAAAGTAACAATAGAGATGTATAATATGTTCGTAAGCTTCCTTTGCTGAAACATTGTGCAAAGGAACAGAAAAAGGAGGTAGAAAGATATGAGAAAGAGATTTTCCGCAGCAATGGCACTCGCATTATCCTGTGCAATGGTACTGACCGCTTGTTCCGGCGGCAGCAAACCGGCAGAGACCACAGCCGCAGCCGACACTACCGCAGCAGCTGCTGAAACAACAGCAGCCGCAGCAGCAGCCCCGAGTGGTGATGCCCAGAAGTTAACAATGGGTACTGGCGGAACCACCGGTACATATTACGCATTCGGTGGCGTAATCGCGAATGTATTAAACAGCAAAGACATCGGAGTGAACATTAACGTTCAGTCTACCGGTGCTTCCAAAGCAAATATCTACCTTGTAAACGACGGTGAAGCAGACCTCGCGATCGTACAGAACGACGTTATGGATTATGCTTACAACGGAACTGACCTCTTCGCAGAAGAAGGCGCAGCAAAAGATTTCACAACAGTTGCAGCCCTCTACGCTGAGGTTTGCCAGATCGTATCCTCCGGCGATATCAAATCTGTCGCTGACTTAAAGGGCAAGAGAGTATCCGTTGGTGACGCAGGCTCTGGTGTTGAGTTCAACGCACGTCAGATCCTCGAGGCTTATGACATCTCCTTCGATGATATCCAGGTCAACAACCTCGGATTCGGTGATTCCGCAGATGCGTTAAAAGACGGCAAGATCGATGCTTTCTTCTGTACAGCAGGCGCACCGACAACAGCGATCGTAGAGCTCGCTACAACAAACGCGATCAACCTTCTTGAGATCGATGACGAGCATGCGAAGAAGCTTGCGGATGCACATCCGTTCTACACAACATACGCAATCCCGGGCGGCTCCTATAAGGGCGTTGACGATGATGTTCAGACAGTTGCTATCAAAGCTACTCTGATCGCATCCCCGAAGCTTTCCGAAGAAACAGTTTATAACCTCACAAAGGCTATTTTCGATAACAAAGATGAGATCGCTTCCACACATGCAAAGGGCGAAGAGCTTGATCTCGAATATGCGGTTTCCGGTATTTCTGTTCCGTTCCATCCGGGTGCTGAGAAGTACTTCAAGGAAGTAGGAGCAATCAAGTAATTACCTTGAAAAACAGGAAAGTAAGATTCTTTACAGTGGCAGCAATAATCACGGCAATTATTGCTGCCACTCTTGCCTATACCTTACGAAGCGGAGACTATCTGGTCCTGAGGAACGGAGACACAAACGCAGAATATGCCCGCTTCCGGGTAAAAGAGGGGGATGAGTTTTCTGTAACGTTCATCCACTCGGTAAATAAGTATCCGTTGACGGACGTTTACGAGATCCGCGACCACAAGATCTACGTGATCCGCACGATCTACAATAATTTCGGTGCGGGCGTGCAGACAGAGATCGAGGATGGGCAGACGCTTACGTATGATGAAAACGGGGAGATGGTTGTTTCCGGGTTTGACAAGGAAATGCCGTATCTCTCATATATTGTGGGTACGGTCTCGGACCACACACTCACACTTCACGGAAAAGAAATCAGTTTGAGGGATCTCTGCGGACGAAACAGCAAAGTAGAGTTCTCCTGTGAACATAAAGGATTCTAAGCGTTAAAAGAGTTTCGGACATATCCGGCGCCTGTTTGTATAGGGGGTATACAGGGGCAGCGCCGGAAACGAAATATAAAGGAGGGATTGGTATGGCAGAGAAAGACAACATGAAAGTCAACACATCTCCGGTGGCTGATGTGGAGACCGGTACCGCCGAAGATGTCGAAGCCATCATGAAAAAGTACGACCGTGAATCGAATACCCGAATCTGGGAAGGCACCCCGAAGCAGGTCATTCGTTTCCTTCTGGCAGCGTTTTCAGTTTTAATGCTCTATATGAACCTGTTTGCAAACTGGGATGAGCGTGTAAGACGTTCCCTGTTTGTCGGTTTTGTAATTATCCTTTCATTCCTGGTATATCCGATGAAAAAGGGAAGCTCAAAAAAGAATTCCGTTCCGATCTACGATATTATCCTTATGGTACTCGGAGCCGGTGCTTACTTCTATTTCGTATTTAACTTTAAAACAATTATCGGCCACGCGACACGAATCAGCCAGACAGAGGTTATCGTTGGCGTGATCGGTATCCTGATCTTAGCAGAAACATGCCGCCGCGTTGTAGGTATTCCGATCCTCTGTGTGGCGACATTCTTTGTGGGTTACGCGTTTTATAACGGACTTGGACAGGGCAGAGCCTTCGCGGTAGTCTTAAAGTCCATCGTTTACAACCTGTTCTATACGACGAGTGGTGTTATCGGTACTCCGATTGGTGTCTGCTCCACGTATATCGCACTGTTTATCCTGTTCGGCGCTTTCCTTGAGGCGACCGGTATTTCTGAATTCTTTATCCAGCTGGCAAACTCTCTGGCAGGCGCTTCCACAGGCGGACCGGCAAAGGTAGCGGTTATCTCCTCTGCTCTCTGCGGTATGGTATCCGGAAGCTCCGTTGGTAATACAGTAACGACCGGTTCCGTAACGATCCCGTTAATGAAGAAGACCGGTTATCAGGGTGAATTCGCAGGTGCCGTTGAGGCAGCTTCCTCCACCGGTGGACAGATCATGCCGCCGATCATGGGTGCAGCAGCCTTCCTGATGGCAGAGTATACCGGTGTTCCATATTCAAGAATTGCAGTGTTGGCGATTCTTCCTGCAGTGTTATATTTTGTTGGTATTTATATTGCAGTTCATCTGGAAGCGAAAAAATTAGGATTAAAGGGTTTAGATAAAGACACGCTTCCTAAATTTAATTATTTAGTCCGTAAACTGTATCTGTTAACTCCACTGGTTGTACTGGTGATCCTGGTATCTAATGGAACCAGAACCATGCAGAGCTCTGCAGCGATTGCGATTCTGGTGACCATCATAGTTGGCTTATTTAATTCGGATAACCGGATCAGCATTTCTAAGATCATTGACGCATTAGAAGCAGGCGGCAAAGGAACCATCACGGTAGCTTCTGCCTGCAGCATGGCAGGAATTGTGGCAGGATGTATTACCTCCACCGGTCTGGCTTCAAAATTATTAAGAACGATCGTTTCTGCATCCGGAGGCGTCATGATCATTGCCCTGTTACTGACCATGCTGTGCTGTATCGTTCTTGGTATGGGTGTTCCAACCACAGCAACTTACTGTATCATGGCAGCCACCTGTGCACCGATCCTCATGAGCAAGGAAATCGGAGTAGAGATGTTAGCAGCTCACTTCTTTGTATTTTACTTTGGTATCGTGGCAGATATTACACCACCAGTTGCCCTGGCTGCCTACGCAGGCGCCGCCATCGCCAAGGCACCGCCGATGAAAACGGCGATCAATGCCAGCCGGCTTGCTATTGCGGCATTTATCGTGCCTTATATCATTGCTATGAATCCGGCGATGTTATTTATCAACACCACCATTCCAGAGGTTGTGATGATCACCATTACCAGTCTGATCGGAATCTTTGGTGTGGCAGCAGGTTTAAGCGGTTTCGTATTCCGCCAGATGAAGTGGTGGGAGAGAATCCTGTGCGTAGTTGGTGGACTGACTCTGCTCATTCCTGGAACACTGACAGATATCATTGGATTTGTCCTGGTTGGCATTGTGTGTGCAGTTGGTTATCAGTCCGTGAAGAAGGAAAAAGCCGCATTGGCAGCATAAAGGAAGTACATGGAAAAATACGTTACGGATGTGCATGAATGGTAACAAAAATGCATAAGAATTGAAGAAAATCAGTTGACATGACAGTGATTTGAAGCTATACTTACCTCATAAAATCATACAGAGTGTGTTACTGGTAAAGCAGGCATTAACTTTAAAAGACATCTTGGAAAGGGTGTCCTTTAGGGTTAGTGCCTTTTTTGTTTCCTGAAAAAGCTTGCAGAGTTCTTTTTCAATGGAATGAAATCAAAAGAGGTGGGGCATACTCTGAAAAAGAAGGAGAAGGAATATGAAAGACAAGATTTTTGGTGTGCTTCAGAGGGTGGGACGCAGTTTTATGCTTCCGATCGCAGTGCTTCCTGTTGCGGGACTGCTTTTAGGAATCGGCAGTTCCTTTACCAATGAAACAACGATCGCAACCTATGGATTACAGTCCATTTTGGGCAATGGAACCATGCTTCATGCCTTGTTGGTGATCATCAGTAAAGCAGGAAATGTGATTTTTGACAATCTTCCGATTATTTTCGCTGTGGGTGTTGCCATCGGTATGGCAAAAGCAGAGAAGGAAGTCGCAGCATTGTCTGCTATGATATCATTTTTCGTTATGCACGCATCCATCAATGCAGTATTGGTGGTATCCGGGAAAATTCTGGCAGATGGAAGCATTGCAGACAATGTCTTAGATGGGACCATCGCCAGTGTCTGTGGTATTCAGTCTTTGCAGATGGGTGTATTTGGCGGTATTATCGTAGGACTTGGGGTAGCGGCCCTGCATAATCGTTATCACAAGATCGTCCTGCCGAGTGCTTTATCATTCTTCGGCGGTTCCCGGTTTGTACCGATCATTTCTACGGTAGTTTACGTGGGCGTAGGAATCCTTATGTACTTTATCTGGCCTGCTGTTCAGAACGGCATCTTTGCCCTGGGCGGACTGGTGACCGGAACCGGATATTTTGGAACCCTGGTATTCGGTATCATCAAACGGGCATTGATCCCATTTGGCCTTCATCATGTATTTTATATGCCATTCTGGCAGACTGCAGTTGGCGGGACGATGATGGTAGATGGCAATCTGATCCAGGGCGGACAGAATATCTTCTTCGCTCAGCTTGCAAGCCCGAATGTGACGCATTTCAGCGCAGATGCCACCAGATATTTCTCCGGTGAGTTTATTTTCATGATCTTTGGACTTCCTGGCGCGGCATTGGCCATGTACCGCTGTGCAAAGCCGGAGAAGAAAAAAGCGGCTGGTGGCCTGCTGTTAAGTGCAGCATTGGCTTGCATGTTTACAGGAATTACAGAGCCACTGGAATTTTCCTTTTTATTTGTAGCACCGGCATTATTTGCAGTGCAGGTAATCCTGGCAGGAAGTGCCTACATGATCGCCCATGTGTTAAATATCGCTGTTGGCCTGACTTTCTCCGGCGGCATCCTGGATCTGTTTATTTTCGGCATTTTGCAGGGAAATGCAAAGACAAGCTGGATGCGGATCATTCCGGTGGGAATCATTTACTTCCTATTATATTACTTTATTTTCAGTTTCCTGATCAAAAAGTATGATTTCAAGACTCCTGGACGGGAGGACGATGACGAGGAGACGAAATTATACACAAAAGCCGATGTCAATGCCAGAAACATGGCGAATAGCCGGCAGTCGGAGACCGATGGAAAACAGGGCGGCACTGACGATGAGAAGAGTGCGGCGATCGCAAGAGGTCTTGGTGGAAAGAAAAATATCACTTCTGTGGATTGCTGTGCAACCAGGCTTCGTTGTTCCATCGAGAATCCGGAACTGGTAGATGAGAAGCTGTTAAAGGCAACCGGAGCGGTTGGTGTAGTGAAAAGAGGACAGGGAATCCAGGTGATCTACGGACCACAGGTAACGGTGATCAAATCCAATCTGGAAGCTTATCTGGCGCAGGCCGGGGAAGGGGATGAAGTGGACAGACCAGCAGAGACTCAGAAATCTGAGCAGTCAGCGACAGATTCTCAGTCAGAGGCAGGCGTGTCTGAGCGGGTGCCAGCTGAGAGTGTCCAGCTACAGACATCCTCTCACATTCTTTACTCTCCGTTAAAAGGAAAAGCAGCCCCGATCAGCGAGTCCCCGGACGAGGCATTTGCCAGCAAGGCCATGGGTGACGGTTATATGGTGATGCCAGAGGATGGAATAGTGGTAGCTCCAGAGGATGGCACTGTATTATTTGTGTTTCCAAGTAAGCATGCGATCGGCATGAAAGCGGCAGATGGAACGGAATATCTGCTTCATATTGGTGTGGACACAGTAAAATTAGACGGAAAAGGATTTGAGGTATTTGTTACAGATGGCCAGCAGGTTCACCAGGGTGATAAATTGATGGAATTTGACCTTTCATTTATCCGTGAACACGCAGCCAGCGAAGCCTGCATGGTGATCTTTACCGGTCTGACCAGTGCGGATAGCCTGAATTTAACAAAAGAGGGCATGGTGGACCGGCTGGACGCAATCGGAGAGATCCATAAATAAGTTCCTGTTTATGATGTGATTTTTGTGGAGGAAATACCTCCTGCACTTGGCGAATTTCCAGTTTTCATGTATAATCAGAATAGAAGTGTCTGTTCGTATACATGACGGAACGGAAAATGCAGGTGCGGGAGGTATTTTATGTACAGAATCATGAAGGTCTTGAATAACAACGGAATTCTGGTTCTGGATGATCAGTCTGGGCAGGAACAGATCCTGCTTGGAAATGGAGTGGGGTTTGGCCACAGGATCGGGGAACGGATGACCAGATTACCGGAGGGAAAGCGTTATGAACTGGTGAAACAGAAGGAGTCTGCGCTTACCAGAGTGAATGAGATTGAACCGGTCTATATTGAGGCGGCTGGACGTATCATAGAAGAGGCAGAAAAGGTACTGGGGAATCTTCAGCATGATATCCTGATTCCTATGGCAGACCATATCGCTATGGCGGCATCCAGGATTCGTGAACATATGGAGATCCCGAATCCATTTTTACAGGATATCCGGACTCTTTTTGAGGAGGAGTACACTGCGGCGAAGAACGGTGTTGAAATCTTGAAAAGTCTGACTGACCTGGAATTCTCAGAAGATGAGATCGGCTATATTACCCTCCATCTTCATGCCGGTCTGGCAAAAGAAAATGTGGCCCAGTCGTTAGAAACTGCCCGTCTGGTCAATCGCTGCCTGGGGCTGATCGAAGAGTATATGAATAAGAAGCTGACCGCGGATTCCCTTGGCTATAACCGGTTGGTCAGCCATATCCGCTATATGCTGGCAAGAGTCCGCAAAGGTGAGAGCGTCAATCTGGATCTCGAAGACTACGCCCGTCATTCATTTCCGAAAGAATATGAGGCTGCAGCGAAAGTCTGTCAGATCTTAGAGCAGGAGATGAAACTGCATTTTCCCCAGGAAGAAACGGGCTTTTTAGCAATCCATATCCGGCGGGTGATGGGGACATAGGAAAAGGAAGGTGAAGAGAATGAGCGCATTCCCAATAGAAGATATGAGCAATGCCTATATAGAGCATTCCATGGTGATAAATAACTTTGTAGTTGAGATTGGAAGTCAGATCAAAGACAGTCTGTGCCGTGTTTTTGGCGATGGAGTACAGTATCAATGGCGGGAAGATGGAAACCTATTGTAAAGTCGGTGTATCTGAGTATTGGATCGTGGACTGGCGCAAGAAGTCTGTGAAAATCTATATGTTTGACTATAAGGCAGACGGAACGCCATACTCATATCTGTTCAAAGTTGTGACGGAAAAGAATAAGGATGAACTGGGACTTGTGATGTTCCCTAACTTCAAGATTAGCTTTGATAGATTATTTGATTTTGCGTGACAGGAAGGAAAGTTATCTGATGGATTTTAAACGCTCAGATCTACAATTACATCTGGGCTACGGTGAAACGCCGTACCTCTGCCGTACAAAAAAGGACGCTTGATTTCTCAAACGCCCTGTTGTATAATCAATACAGAAGTAAATCGGATACGAAGTCCGATTTGCCCTCAGTAAAAAACGATTATGAAAGAAATAAGCATCCTAAACTTTGGACGGTAGGGGATGCTTATTTTCTTTTATCTAAATGATTGTCTATGTAAGACAGCGCCGCAAAAACTACCAACAACAAAGTAAGAACTTCCATTGTGTTCATAGGGCATCACGCTCCTTGCAACATAGTATCGATCATCTGCTTCCTGAGTGATGGTTGCACCTTTCAGCTGATAACCTTCTTCTATCTTCCGATGCTGTTTCATACGGACCCAGCCAGCTTTTGGGAGTTTTAACTTTCCATTCTGTAAAACGATATTTCCATTTACATAGTTGGTTGTGTAGTTTCTTACTGGTTTCTTTTTTTGATTTGAACTTTGGAAAGCCCACAGAAGCATCACGAAAGAAATTTCTGTATGCCGTCTGCAGATGCGGCTGCGCATTACACAAGGCCAGACTGTCTACCTCCTTCAGCTATGGAAACTCCGACTTATACCTGGCTGGTGTCACGCTTAAGTTCTTCCCGGTTTTCTCATAATGCGCTATTTTCTCGGCAAGCATCCGGTTATAGACAAAACGGACGCAGCCAAATGTCTTTGCGAATAATTCCCTCTGTGCTTTATTCGGATAAATCCCAAAACGGTACACGGTGTTCACTTTTCCCCTCTCCCTGTGTTTCTATGTACTGGCGGATGACCTCAATCAGGGCACCGCCAGCACTCAGCAGGTGCTGGAGAATGTGCTATCTAGTGGCGAAACGTTTTGATAAAATTGGAAGTGTTGCGTTGAGAACACGCCATGGAAAAAAATTAGTAACATTTACAAAAGAAGTAGATCAGAGATTTGCTGGCAAAAATATTCAGTTAGTAACAATAAGTAAACCAAAAGCATACAATGAATACGCACCTTATAAAATGGTCGATTCAGAAGATGAATTTATAAAACAGATTGCTGAGATGTAATAAAATCATGAATAGGCATATCAGATGGGAGAAATTCTGTTTGGTATGCCTATTTTTTTACGTCTTATCTTATAATGGCTGATCCTGGTCTGATGGAATATACTGGGCGATATCTTCCAGGCGGCAGTCCAGAATCCGGCAGAGATCATTAAGCGTTGTGGTGTTTACTGGCTTATTGTTGCGGAGTTTATCCAACGTGGAACTGGATAGACTGCTCATCCGTAAAATATGCTTGGTTTGATAATTCCATTTTTAATCTATCTAATAGAATAGGATTAGCCATAAGTGCTGTATCTTCCTATGAATCAGGCAGCCGTTATCCATCTTATGAAGCATTGATAAAGTTGGCTCGTATATTTCATGTGTCTACAGATTATCTTCTCGGCAGACTGATAAAAGAAATGTAGATGTAACTGGTCTTGATGATGAATCTGTGGAGTTGGTTTCACAGTTAGTAGATAAGTTAAGGAAATAAGGTGTCCTGTTCGGGCATCTTATTTTATTTTGAAAGTGCATTGTATGCATATCTAAATCGGAATTTCAGATTCCGAAAAAGCGGTTAGTCCACAGTTGTCTAACTCTACCCTAAAATGGGGTAACTGATAAATGAACTTACCCTTGATTAGTCCGATTGGAAGGTTGGTAAATTTACCGTAACCTTTTGAAAGGGTTTTAGAACGAAATAATTTCAAAGGTAGCAACATTTTATCGCCACCCTGAAATGGGGGTATACCCTGTTTCAGAGTGTAGGACTTGCTGCTAATTTTGACGTGAAGTCCAGAAAAAGTTCTTGCATATCACTAACCAGAATGGTATATTATAGACAAAGGGATGCCACCGATAGACGGT
>ERZ1106951.1794-NODE-1794-length-18171-cov-3.153235_pt1 | contig 18171 bp, 10 predicted proteins | sample MGYA00403676_ERZ1106951 | MGnify/ENA primary metagenome ERZ1106951 (study PRJEB35170, sample SAMEA104062398) | human gut metagenome | biome: human gut; feature: human-associated habitat; material: faeces | place: Denmark | collected 2012-04-23 ...
AATGAAATTCGATATGAAGAAACAGATTCTATATATGTTGTGTGCAACTGCTCTCTTGAGCAGCTGCCACATCTATAAGTCGTATGACAGACCCGAAGATATCACCACTTCCGGCCTGTATCGCGATCCGGTAGCGAATAATGATACACTGGTTTCGGATACAGCCAACTTCGGTAATCTGCCGTGGAGAGAAGTCTTCACCGACCCGCAACTCCAGTCTCTCATCGAAGCGGGACTGAAACAAAACACTGACCTCTTGTCGGCCGCTCAGAATGTGAAAGCAGCAGAAGCATCCCTGATGTCGGCACGCCTGGCTTATGCCCCGTCATTAGGATTGTCTCCGCAAGGAACGATCAGCAGCTTTGACAAGAATGCAGCTACAAAAACTTATTCATTACCTGTCACAGCCAGTTGGCAAGTCGATTTATTCGGTCAGTTGCTGAACTCGAAACGAAATGCGCAAGTTACACTGAAGCAAATGAAAGCTTACCGCCAGGCAGTACAAACACAAGTTGTCTCTAACATCGCCAATATGTATTATACATTAATGATGTTGGACCGCCAACTGGAAATAACCCAAGCCACGGCTGAAATTCTGAAAAAGAATGCCGAAACAATGGAAGCAATGAAAAACTCTGCTATGTACAATATCAATTCGGCAGGCGTAGAACAGAGCAAGGCTGCCTATGCGCAAGTACTTGCCACTATTCCCGACATTGAACAAAGCATCCGTGAGACAGAAAATGCCCTGTCCACTTTCCTCGGAGAAGCTCCTCATGCCATCAAACGTGGTGTATTGGAAGCACAAGTACTTCCAACGGAACTTTCCGCAGGTATACCTATTCAATTGCTATCCAACCGCCCGGACGTGAAAGCAGCCGAAATGTCATTGGCAAGTTGTTATTACAATACAAATTCGGCACGTGCTTCATTCTATCCGCAAATCACGCTCAGCGGCTCTGCGGGATGGACAAACAGCGCCGGAAGTGCGATTATAAATCCGGGTAAGTTGTTGGCTTCTGCCATTGGTTCACTTACGCAACCTCTATTCTACCGGGGTCAGAACATTGCTCGTCTGAAAGCTGCCAAAGCACAGGAAGAACAAGCGAAATTATCTTTCCAGCAGGCCTTGTTGAATGCCGGTAGTGAAGTCAGCAATGCGCTAAGTTTATACCAAAAGACGAGTGAAAAGGTAGAATCTCGTCAAATGCAAGTAGAATCTGCCAAAAAAGCTTCGGAAGATACAAAAGAATTGTTTAACTTAGGGACTTCAACCTACCTGGAAGTATTGTCTGCACAGCAGGCTTACTTGAGCGCACAAATCTCACAGGTTTCCGATTGCTTTGACCGGATGCAGGCTGTAGTAAGCCTTTACCAGGCACTGGGTGGTGGAAGAGAAGAATAACTTTAAACATATACTATTATGATTAGTCCGTTAGCTTACGTAGACCCCGAAGCAAAGCTGGGCAAGAATGTAACCGTTCTGCCTTTTGCCTACATTGAAAAGAATGTAGAGATCGGGGATGACTGCGTCATCATGTCTTACGCTAGTATCCTGCAAGGTACTAAAATGGGAAAAGGAAACAAGGTACATCAGAATGCTGTCCTCGGAGCGGAACCACAAGATTTCCACTATACTGGAGAAGAAAGCAGCCTGATTATCGGAGATAATAACGATATTCGTGAGAATGTAGTAATCAGCCGCGCTACATTTGCCGGCAATGCTACCAAAATCGGAAACGGAAACTACCTGATGGATAAAGTACATCTTTGCCATGACGTACAAATCAACAATAACTGTGTGGTAGGTATCGGCACCACTATTGCAGGAGAATGTACGTTGGATGATTGCGCTATCCTAAGTGGAAATGTCACCTTGCACCAGTATTGCCATATAGGTAGCTGGACACTGATACAGAGTGGATGCCGTATATCTAAAGATGTACCTCCATACGTTATCATGTCAGGAAATCCGGTAGCATATCACGGTGTAAACGCCGTAGTTCTTTCTCAACATCACAACACATCGGAAAGAATCCTTCGTCACATCGCTAATGCATACCGTTTGATTTATCAGGGTAATTTCAGCGTTCAGGATGCCGTACAGAAGATTATCGACCAGGTTCCTATGAGTGAAGAAATCGAGAATATTGTAAATTTCGTGAAGAACTCGGAAAGAGGGATTGTGAAATAAACAATATAACATCTATAAAAAGAAAGGGTGATGCTCAAAAAAAGCGTCACCCTTCTTTTTTATAGATGGATGACGCAATAGATAATATTTTTACAAATGGAGGATACTTCAGTGATTCAGCAACACTAGTGATTCATCTTCAAATCCAGAAATTCAATTCATCATTCAAATTCCAAAGTACCGAAAAAATCGGGGCGATGGAAATCCGGTTGGTCAATCTCTATCGGATTCCATGAAAGAAAATGAGGAGTCTGCAACTCATCACCACACTTATAGAAATTAGCTTTTATCTCCTTTCCATCGAGTGATTCAATCTGATGCTTAAAGAATACAGCATACGGAATGATGAGAGCAACTTCCCAGTCTGTCTCCTCGACACGTTCTGCAAAAGGCTGATTACCCAGACTAGACCAACGTTGTACGAGAGCAGTCACTTCTTTCGGTGCATGTTCCCGGTTGTTACGAACTGGGCCGGCACCTATCAGGATAGTTCCGATGCAATTACATTCTATATTATAATAGATCCCGTCGCCTGCAGGTATAGAAAAGAATTCCACACAAGAGTCAGTCCATACAGAACCGTTATCTTCTCCATACTTGGCACGTACACTCTCCTCTTTCACTTTAAAATGTAGCAAGATTGAGTTCTGCGTGTGAGCAATTCGAAAATTCACTTTAGGTTTGTAAGGATATTCAGCCCAATTGACACACTGGATCGGCTGAAAATCTATTTTTTCTTCATCGAATAGTTTAGGAAGCGAACAAGCCTCCACGTTAGCCGCACTAATTTTCTTTACTTTCATATATCTTTCGTTTGAATGATACAAATATAGTTACTTTCTTCTAATAAGGTTCACTGAAATCGAATAAAAACAATATATTTGCATAGATGTAAACACCTTAAAAAATAAATTAGTGAGAAAAGTAATTCTTTTATTTCTGCTATTTTTAAGCGTAGCTGGAGTCCGCACACAAGGTCAAAACATCACTTTTAGCCACTTGACCACGGACGACGGACTCTCCCAATTTTCTGTCAATAGCCTTTATATTGATGAACGGGGGATTATATGGATTGGCACGCGTGAAGGACTGAACCGGTATAACGGTAACGATATCAAAAGTTTCAAACTTAATAAAAACGATCCGAACAGTTTGTTCAGCAATACAGTGCTGCGTATCACCGGAAACAAAAACGGGAAGGTATACCTGCTCTGTACGGACGGGGTAGCAGAGTTCGATCTGACCACACAAAGATTCAAAACGTTGCTGCAAGGCAATGTGGATGCTATTTATTTCAACGAGAAATTATATATCGGGAAAAGAGAAGAAGTGTTTGTATATAATGAAAGTACCGGAAACTTCGATCTCTACTATCATCTTGCCGGAAAAGATATCACCCTCTCCTGCCTCCACCTGGACGAAAAGAAAAATCTGTGGATGGGAACTACCAGTAACGGACTTTACTGTTTATCGGGAGACAAAAAGATTTCCCAACCTGTCACAAGAGGTAATATCGCGAGTATTTACGAAGATTCGTCTAAAGAATTATGGATCTGTACCTGGGAAGAAGGACTCTACCGGATAAAAACAGATAGTACCATTGAGAACTTCCGTCATGATCCTAAAAATCCAAACAGTATTTGCACCGATTTCGTAAGGAGTTGCTGTGAAGATAATGCAGGAAATCTGTGGATAGGAACCTTTCACGGGTTAAATCGCTATGAAAAGAGCACAGGTAAATTCCAACTTTACACTGCCAACGCGAACAAACCCGACGGACTTACCCACTCCTCCATCTGGTGCATCGTCAAAGATGAACAAGGAACAATTTGGCTGGGTACTTATTTCGGAGGTGTCAACTATTTCAATCCAGAATATGAAATCTATACCCGTTACAAAACCGGAGATACAGAGAAAGAAGGTCTAAGTAGTCCGATCGTCGGTAGAATGACTGAAGATAAGGACGGAAACCTGTGGATTTGTACCGAAGGCGGCGGCGTGAATGTGTATAACCGGAAGGATAACACCTATCGGTGGTATCGCCACGAAGAGGACAAAAATAGCATTTCCCATAACAATGTCAAAGCAATCTACTACGACCGGACTAATGAAATCATGTGGATAGGTACACACTTGGGAGGATTGAACAAACTCGACCTGCGTACTAACCGTTTCACAGTCTACCGAATGAAAGCCGGAGACCCAACCTCACTACCTTCGGATATCGTCCGAGACATTGTACCTTATAAGGACAAGCTGGTTGTCGCCACACAAAACGGTGTTTGTCTTTTCAATCCGGCAACAGGCGCTTGCCAACAGCTCTTCAAAGAGACTAAAGAAGGAAGAGGTATTGGCATGGTAGCCAGTCTTTGCATTGATAAAGACGGTACATTGTGGATTGCGGCTACCGGGGAGGGTGTTTATTCTTACCGGTTCGACAGCGGTAAACTTACTAATTATCCACACAATCCCGCTAATCCGAACAGTCTTAGCAACAATAATATCAACAGTATCATGCAGGACAGTAACGGTAATCTGTGGTTCTGCACCTCCGGAAGCGGTCTCGACCGTTACCGTAAGGCAAGTGATGACTTTGAAAACTTCGATGTACAGACAGATGGTTTATCCAGCGACTGTATCTACGAAGTATGCGAATCGTCCATACAGAAAGGAGACTTATTGCTGATTACCAATCAGGGATTCTCACAGTTCAACTATCCAAGCAAGAAATTCTATAATTACGGTACGGAGAATGGATTCCCGTTGACTGCCGTCAATGAAAACGCACTATTTGTGACACATGACGGAGAAGTATTCCTTGGCGGTATTCAGGGAATGATTTCTTTCTGGGAGAAAAAATTACATTTCACTCCCAAATCATATAATATCATTCTTTCCCGCCTGCTTGTCAACGGAAAAGAAGTAGTTCCGGGAGATGAAAGCGGCATCCTGGAACAGTCGATCTGTCATACTCCGGAAATCAGTCTGAAAGCGAATCAATCGATGTTTAGCATCGAATATGCCACTTCCAACTTCATCCCTGCCAACAGAGATGAAATTCTCTATCGCCTGGAGGGTTTCTCGGACGAATGGAACCATACTTACCGGAAGCAAACGCTGATTACTTATACAAACCTGAATCCGGGTAAATATACCCTTGTCATCAAATCACAGAGGGAAGGAATAAAAGAGGCCAGACTGCTGATTATCGTACTCCCTTCATGGTATGAGACATGGTGGGCTTACCTGATTTATACCATTGTCACTATCAGCCTGTTATGGTATCTTATTCAGAACTATAATTCGCGCATCAAACTCCGCGAGTCTTTGAAGTACGAGAAGAAGCATATTGAAGACCTCGAAGCATTGAACCAGTCGAAACTCCGTTTCTTCACTAACATCTCGCACGAATTCCGCACACCGTTAACGCTGATCGTGGGACAAGTGGAAACTTTGTTGCAGGTGCAGACATTTACGCCTAACATATATAATAAGGTATTGGGAATCTACAAGAACAGTCTCCAATTACGGGAACTGATTACGGAACTACTTGATTTCCGTAAACAGGAACAGGGTCACATGAAGATCAAAGTTAGCCAGCACAATCTGGTTAACTTCCTGTATGAGAATTATCTGCTCTTCCTCGAATATGCGAGCAGTAAACAAATCAACTTCAAGTTCAACAAACAGAAGGATGACATTGAAGTATGGTATGACCAAAAGCAGATGCAGAAAGTAATAAACAACCTGCTGTCTAATGCAGTGAAGCATACCAAGGCCGAAGATACAATTTCGATTAATGTATCGCAGGAGAAAGACCATGTCATCATTGAAATAAAAGATACCGGTACAGGTATCGCCGCTGCCGAAATTGATAAGATATTCGACCGTTTCTATCAGACCGAACATCTCAACTCGCTGAATACCGGAGCCGGTACAGGCATCGGACTGGCACTGACAAAAGGTATTGTGGAACTTCATCACGGCACAATCCGGGTAGAAAGCGAACCGGGCAAAGGAAGCAGTTTCATTATCACCCTCAAACTAGGCAAGGAACACTTCACAGAAGAACAAATAGCGAAAGATGATACGGAAACCATCCAGCAAACAGAGACTATTGTTCCTTCAGTAGAAATAATCCCTGATTCGGAATGGAAAGAAGAAGATAACAAGCGTATCGAAGACGCCAAAATGCTGATAGTGGAAGACAATGAATCTATCAAGCAGATGTTAGTCGGTATTTTCGAAACATTCTATCAAGTCAGTACGGCTTCCGACGGAGTAGAAGCATTAGAAATGATACAGAAGGATATGCCGAGCATCATTTTAAGTGATGTCGTAATGCCACGTATGTCGGGTACGGAACTCTGCAAACAGATCAAGACGGACTTTAACACTTGCCATATTCCGGTGGTATTATTAACTGCACGTACTGCTATAGAGCACAATATCGAAGGTTTGAAGATTGGTGCGGATGATTATATCACGAAGCCGTTTAATACCAATCTTCTGATTTCCCGCTGCAATAACCTGGTTAACTCCCGCCGGCTATTGCAAGAGAAGTTCAGCAAACAACCACAGGCTTTTGCCCAAATGTTGGCTACCAACCCGATGGATAAGGAGATGCTCGACCGCGCGATGGCCATTATCGAACGTCATCTGGACAATACAGATTTCAACGTTAATATCTTCGCCCGTGAAATGGGTATGGCACGTACAAACCTGTTCACCAAATTGAAAGCAGTTACAGGCCAGACCCCGAATGATTTCATCTTAAGCATACGTCTCAAAAAAGGCGCTGTCATGTTAAGGAATAACCCGGAACTGAATATCACGGAGATTTCTGACCGGATCGGGTTCTCCTCCTCCCGCTATTTCAGTAAATGTTTCAAAGAGATTTATCACGTCAGTCCGCTGGCTTATCGTAAAGGAGAAGAGAGCGAAGAAGAAGGAGACGGAGAAGAAACAGATTAGCAGGTAACTCTACAAGCACTCTTGCAAAATAATCTTATATTATTAGGCACGGATCACACGGATTTCACGGATAAAAAAAACGATGAGTATGAGAACAACAGCATTAATCCGTGTGCTCCGTGCCTAAATTTATGATATAAACGGTTTCTTAGTCCGGACATCTTCGCCCGAATAAAGAAGGTAACTTCTTAAGTGTACTATTTTGTACTTCACTTGTACATTCCTACTCATTCTTTTTCTTCCATTCGCTTATCTTTGTGTTCATTACATTATTTCCTAAAACATTCAGCATTATGAAAAACGTTTCGCGTCTACTTCCCCTATTGTCCGGCATCGTCACGCTATCAGGATGCAATCATGCACCCCAAAAGAGCAATGGGCAGAATAGCCAAAAGCCTAACATTATTTATATATTTGCAGACGATCTCGGCATTGGTGATTTAAGTTGTTATGGAGCAACGAAAGTGAGCACTCCCAACATTGACCGGTTGGCAGGACAAGGAGTACAATTCACCAATGCTTATGTAACTTCCGCCACCAGCACTCCTTCCCGTTTCGGACTCCTGACTGGTATGTATCCGTGGAGACAGGAAAACACTGGGATTGCTCCCGGCAACTCTGAACTCATCATTGACACGGCCTGCGTTACTATGGCAGATATGTTGAAAGATGCAGGATACGCAACCGGTGCAGTAGGCAAATGGCATCTGGGACTCGGTCCGAAAGGTGGAACCGACTTTAACAACAGGATTACCCCTAATGCACAAAGCATCGGTTTTGACTACGAATTTATTATTCCGGCTACCGTAGACCGTGTACCTTGTGTATTTGTAGAAAACGGACATGTCGTAGGACTTGACCCCAATGACCCTATCACCGTAAGCTACGACCACAAAGTAGGCGACTGGCCTACGGGAGAAGAGAATCCGGAGCTCGTCACTTTAAAGCCCAGCCAGGGACACAACAATACAATTATCAACGGCATTCCCCGCATCGGTTGGATGACCGGAGGAAAATCCGCCCTTTGGAAAGATGAAGACATAGCCGATATCATCACCCATAAGGCTAAGAATTTCATTGCATCCCATCAGGAAGAACCCTTCTTCTTATATATGGGTACGCAAGACGTACATGTACCGCGCATCCCCCACCCACGTTTCGCAGGCAAAAGCGGACTCGGCACTCGTGGCGACGTCATCCTGCAACTGGACTGGACCATCGGTGAAATCATGCACACACTGGACAGCCTCCACATCGCAGACAACACCATCCTGATCTTTACCAGCGATAACGGTCCTGTTATCGATGACGGCTATCAAGACCAAGCTTACGAACTTCTCAACGGACATACTCCAATGGGTATCTACCGTGGCGGGAAATACAGTGCTTACGAAGCGGGGACACGCGTTCCATTTATCGTCCGCTGGCCTGCCCGGGTAAAGCCGAACAAGCAACAAGCTCTTTTCTCTCAAATAGATGTGTATGCATCGCTCGCCTCACTTTTGGAGCAACCTTTACGCAAGGGAGCTGCCCCCGACAGTCAGGAGCATCTGAACGTTCTCCTCGGCAAAAATAATACAAACCGTGAGTATGTCGTTCAACAGAATCTCAATAACACACTTGCCATCATAAAAGGTCAATGGAAATACATCGAACCGAGCGACGGCCCCGCCATCGAACATTGGACGAAAATGGAGTTAGGCAACGACAAACAGCCTCAACTTTACGATTTATCCTCCGATCCATCGGAGAAAACGAATGTATCAAAACAATACCCCGACATAGTGAAAGAATTATCTGAATTACTAGAATCCGTAAAAGAAAAATAGTTTATGAGAACAGGAAAATTGTATGATTTTGCACCAATCTTGAATAATTCTATCCATATTAGAATATTCAATCCATCTATCTTTGCAAGCGTAGATTCAATAAAATCACTTAATTTTTAATATATGAAAAAACATTTATCCACTCAAACTAGAAAAAGGATGCTCTCCTCCATCGGACTGATCCTGTTTTCTGTTTCTTTTGTACTTGCACAGGTACTTGTTAAAGGTACAGTGAAGGATAACTTAGGAGAAGGAGTGCCGGGAGCCAGTGTCCAGGTAAAAGGTACTTCGCAAGGAACAATCACTGACCTTGACGGTAAATTTGCTTTTAACGTGCCCAATAAAAATTCGATATTGGTTATTTCTTTCATTGGTTATGTCACAGTAGAAATGAAGGTGGACACTCAAAAGCCAATGGTTATCACATTAAAGGAAGACACAAAGACATTGGACGAAGTGGTAGTAGTCGGCTATCAGGAGATACGCAAGAAGGATCTGACTGGCTCTGTTGCCAAAGCCAGTATGGCGGAACTACTTAGCACTCCGACTGCTTCTTTCGGCGAGACATTGGGCGGACGTATTGCCGGTGTCAACGTAAGTTCGGGCGAAGGTATGCCGGGCGGACAGATGAACATCGTCATCCGTGGTAACAACTCTTTGACACAGGACAACTCTCCTCTTTATGTCATTGACGGTTTCCCGGTGGAAGACCCCTCCATAGCCGCAGCCATTAATCAGAACGATATCGAGTCACTCGACTTCCTGAAGGATGCCTCTGCTACCGCTATCTACGGTGCCCGTGGTGCCAACGGTGTCGTGATGATTACAACCAAGAAAGGAACAATCGGCCAACCTAAAATTAAATACGACGGAAGTTTCGGTATTCAGCATATCACCAAAACGATCCCGATGATGGATGCCTATGAATTCGTCAAACTACAGGCAGAACGTAGTCCCAAAGATATGGAAACTACCTACTTCATGAATTATGACGGTAAGAAATGGGGACTGGAAGATTATAGAAATATCCCGCAATATAACTGGCAGGATGAAATCTTCCGCAGCGCATGGATGCAAAGCCACAATGTCAGCCTGACCGGTGGTTCGGAAGGAGTTCGCTACAATGCTTCTTTATCTTATTATGACCAGGACGGTATCTTGTTGGAATCAAACTACAAACGTGTACAAGGCCGTATGGGTACTACCATCCAAAAGAAGAAACTGAAAATCTATCTGACGACCAACTATTCCAGTACTACAACTACCGGTGGTTCTCCTTCCCAGAACTCATACAGTGGTATGAATAACCTGTTCTATAGTGTATGGGGATATCGCCCTGTGACCGAACCGGATAGACCATTAAACTCGTTGATGGATAACATCATGGACGACGCGATAAACAATACCAACGACTATCGTTTCAACCCTATCATGTCTTTGAAAAATGAATATCGCAAGACGTACGCGAACTATATCCAGTTCAACGGATTTGCAGAATATGAATTTATCAAAGGATTGAAGTTGAAAGTTTCCGGCGGTTACACATTCGATACCCGCAAAGGGGAAACATTCAACAACTCGAAAACTCGTTATGGTAATCCGAAATCATCCGATAAGGTGAATGCAGAAATCTACCATTCTCAACGTGCAACGTGGTTGAACGAAAATATTCTAACCTATCAGACCAATATCAAACGGAAGCATTTCTTTAATAGTATGGTAGGTGTAACTCTGCAAAATTCTGACTATGAATACTATTCATACAAGACAGTGCAAATTCCAAACGAAGCACTCGGGATGGCAGGAATGAGTGAAGGAACTCCCAGTACGACTAAATCATTAAAGAGTTCCTGGTCTATGCTTTCTTTCCTGGGACGTTTGAACTACAACTATAAATCATTGTATTATGCAACGGTTTCTTTCCGTTCCGACGGTTCTTCCAAGTTCCGTGGTGATAACCGTTTCGGCTATTTCCCTTCCGGTTCATTGGCATGGGGATTCATGGAAGAAGATTTTATGAAACCATTGAAGTCTGTTGTTTCTTCAGGTAAATTAAGAGCAAGCTGGGGATTGACCGGTAACAACCGTGTAGGCGAGTATGATACGTATGCTTTATATCAGATATTAAAAGATAAAGTCGGAGATTTTATTTCGATCGGTAGCCTACCGAGTGGTGTATATCCGTTCGAAAACAGCCTGACAAGTGTAGGTACAGTGCCCACTTCCTTAAGAAACAGAAAACTGAAATGGGAGACTACCGAACAGTGGAACCTAGGGCTGGACTTAGGCTTCCTGGACGAACGCATCGGATTAACCGTAGACTGGTATCGTAAAACGACTCGTGATTTGTTGCTGAATACTGCACTTCCCACCTCTTCCGGTTATTTCAGTGCCATGAAGAATGTAGGAAAGGTACGCAACCAAGGTATCGAGCTCACATTGAACACAACCAATATCAAGAACCGTCATTTCTCATGGACTACTAACTTTAATATCGCATTCAACAAGAACAAAGTATTAGAATTGGCCGAAAACCAATCTTCTCTGTTGAGTGCAGCCAAATTTGACCAGAACTATAACTCCCAATACAGCTACATTGCCAAAGTGGGTTATCCGATGGGAATGATGTACGGATTCATCTACGAAGGTACATACAAATACGAAGATTTCGACAAAGTAGGTGATACATATACACTGAAACGCAATGTTCCGTATTTCTCTTCCGAAAGTAATACACAACCGGGTATGCCGAAATACGCAGACCTGAATGGTGACGGTATCATCGACGATAACGACCGCACTATGATCGGTAACGGTATGCCGAAACATACGGGCGGATTTACCAACAATTTCGAATACAAAGGATTTGACTTGAGCATCTTCTTCCAATGGTCGTATGGAAACGATGTATTGAATGCCAACCGCCTGTTCTTCGAGAACAGCAATAAAACACGTGACTTGAACCAATACGCAAGTTACGCAGACCGCTGGACACCGGAAAATCCGGAAAGTAATATTCCGAGAGCTACCGACTCCGGTTCTAACAAAGTGTTCTCTACACGTATTATCGAAGATGGTTCGTTCCTTCGTCTGAAGACCGTGTCTTTAGGATATACACTGCCGAAACAACTGACCAAGAAATGGAAGATAGACAATGCACGCGTATTCGTTGCCGGTCAGAATCTATGGACATGTACAGGGTATTCCGGTTACGACCCGGAAGTATCTATCCGTGAAGGCGCACTGACTCCGGGACTGGACTTCTCCGCTTATCCGAGAGCCTACTCTATCAGTTTTGGTATAAACTTAGGTTTCTAATCAATCATCCTTCAAACAATTACGTATATGAAAACAATAAAAATAATCATCATATCACTTCTTGTCGGACTTAACCTGACTTCCTGCGATTTCTTGGAAAAAGACCCGACATACACCACTCCTGAAAACTTCTTCAAAAATGAAGCGGACGCTACCTCTTGGCTGACAGGAACCTATGCCATTCTGGGACAAAGTTCCTTCTACGGAAATGAGTTCTTATACCTTGTAGGAGGTGACGATCTGGGACACTATGGTGGTGCCAACCGCGGACCTAACAAAAGTGGGTTGATCTGTAACAATGCCAACACAAGTGATCCGGCCGTTGCAGCATTGTGGTACACATTATACTCCGGCATCAACAGAGCCAATATTTTCCTGGAAAATATTGATGCAGTGCCCGATATGAACGACGATACCCGCAAGCAGTACAAAGCCGAAGCCCGTTTCTTACGCGCATTCTATTATTTTACTTTGGTAGAATGTTGGGGAGATGTACCTTTCAAGACTACTTCTACAGAAGATGCCTATAACCTCTCCATTCCACGTACGGACAAACAGACGATTTATGATTTTATCATCAAAGAGATGTATGGTTCTGCCGAGGATCTCAAATCTGCTCAAGATTTGAACTATTTACCGGGACGTGTTTCCAAATCGGCTGCTTGGGGAATGTTGGCGCGTGTATATATGTTCCGGGCCGGTGAACCTAAACGTGACAAGGAAGTGGGTTTGGCTAACAACACGACTAGTGCCGAGATTACAGAATATTTCAAAAAAGCAAGTTACTATGCACAGTTAGTCAAGAATGAGGGTCATTCACTAACTGCCAAATATTGGGACTTCTTTATCGACATTTGTTCTGATAAGTATAACACTGCTCTCAATAAGGATGGTGCCAAGGCTAATGAAAGTATTTGGGAAGTAGAATTTGCAGGTAACCGTTCGACGGATGTACGTGCAGAAGGTAGAATCGGTAATATTATCGGCATTCAGGGTAAGGACCTTTCTTCCAAAGCATCCATCACTGGTAAAGGTGATCCGGGCTATGCATACGCTTTTATCTGGAATACTCCTAAACTGCTGGAATTGTATGAAGCAAACGATGACATTGACCGTTGCAACTGGAATATTGCTCCATTCACTTACACTCAGTCAGCAGGAGAAGGTACTCCGGTGGACGGTCGTGAATTTGTAAAGGGAAAAAGAGATGAAGTGGAACAACAATACTGGGATAAATCCTTCAGCTATGGTAAAACAGAGCCGGGGTCTACTTACGGTGATCGTGAATCGAAGAACGATGCCAATAAGAACCGCAACAGGGCTGCCGCCAAATATCGTAGAGAATATGAAGCAGACAAGAAGAGTAAAAACGATACTTCCATCAACTTCCCTCTTCTCCGTTACTCTGACATTCTGCTAATGATTGCAGAGGCAGAAAATGAAGTCAACCATGGCCCTAATGATTTGGCGTATGAATGTATCAATGCAGTAAGAGAACGTGCAGGAATCAAAAAACTTGCAGCAAATCTGGATGAAGAGAGCTTCCGCAAAGCTATCAAAGACGAACGTGCAATGGAACTCTGCTTCGAGTACACACGTCGTTTCGACCTGATCCGTTGGGGAGACTATTACAAACTGATGCAGGAACAAGTGGACAAGGCACAGGCTGACGAATCCTGGAAATTCGGAATCAATGTATATACTTACTTCAATATTCCGAAGTCTTACAATTATTTCCCGATTCCTGCCAATGAAATAGGATCAAACGGTGCTATCAAGACGAATAATCCGGGTTGGTAATTCTCTTAATAACTTTAAAAAGAAAAGGACATGAAAATAATATATAAAAGTTTGATGACTATCGCTTTTGCCGGACTATCCCTGGCTTCATGCGACAAGGAATTAAAAGAAGAAACAGCAATGGAAGTGGGTGTGGTGACAGACAGCAATGTCAGCTTCGATGGCAAAACTGTGACTGTAAAGAAAGGAAACCCTGTAACGTTCAGCTTCGATGGTGACCCTGATTTTATCAGTTTCTTCAGCGGTGAGATAGGGCACGAATACAAACACCGGAACAGAATTGAAATGCAACCGGAAGACGTAGAAAAATGTGAAATCAACTTCTCCGTAGTATATGACTATGGTAGTGCGAAAACCATCGAAGGTTCTACTCACATATTAATATCCGATCAATTCGAAGGAATTAGTGGCAACAATGTGGAAAAAGACAAAGAAGCAGTTACTAATTGCGAATGGACAGAACTTGTCAGCCAAGATGAGCTTCCTAAAGCAACCAAAGATACTAAAGACTATTCTTGTCCTTTAATATCTTACTTGGGTAAAGAAATCAGCATTGCTTTCCGCCTCAACCCTCTTGATAATAGCAGCACAATGCCTGTAATACATATTAAAGGCTTACAGCTTAATCTGGAGTTCAACAATGGAAAATCAACCACAATTAATGCAAAGAACTTCGAATTCTCGGCTTTAAATGTAACCTACAATTTAGATGATCTTTCAAAAAACAACACTCATCTTACCAAATTGAAGGAAGCATTAGGAAATAAAAACCTCACACTTGAAGAGATGAAAAGCGCAGAATATGCAGATAAAATAGCATATGCTACTGTAGACGGTAATATTCCTTATTTCTGGAGAATTAGCCAGCCAAGCGATTTCGTAACCAGTGGCGGAGCAGCAGGGTATACAAAAGGAGATACTTGGCTTATCTCCAATTCCATCCTCCTTAACGGTTCCTGCGATCCTGACGCTGGTGTAGCCATCAAGAATATCTCGCAATCGTTGGAGATATACTCACATACCTATGAAGAGGCCGGTACATATACCGCTACTTTCGTAGCCAACAATGCAAACTACGTCCATCAAGGTGGTCAAGTAGTACGTGAACTGACTATAAACGTTGTAGAATAAAAATATATCCCCCAATTTTTCTAACCTTCAATCATAGAAAACGTTTATAAAAATCAGACTTTAATCAATTTAACATCAGAAAGAGAGGGACCGCGAGGTTCCTCTCTTTTACTTTTTCTGTATCTTTGCACAAAAATAAAAATAATGCCAAAGACTCTTCCTATTCATTTTGCCCCATTACAAGGTTACACCGAAGTGTTTTACCGTAATGCTCATGCTGCCTGCTTCGGAGGTATAGATACTTATTATACCCCATTTGTACGATTCGAAAAAGGTGGATTCCGCCATAGAGATGTCCGCGGAATCGAACCCGGGAATAATCAGGTAGCCCATCTGATTCCCCAACTGATAGCCCCTTCTTTTGAGAAAGCAGAAAAAATCTTATCCCTATTCATTGAAAAGGGATATAAGGAAGTCGACATCAATATAGGATGTCCTTTTCCCATGCTGGCTAAACGCCACAATGGTTCCGGCATTCTTCCTTATCCCGAAGAAGTTCAGGCGTTACTTAGCCTGATTACAGAATATCCGCAAATAAGTTTCTCCATCAAAATGAGGTTGGGCTGGGAAGATCCGGAAGAATGTCTGAAACTGGCTCCGATTATCAATGAGCTACCCTTGCGACAAGTGGTTATGCACCCCCGCTTGGGAAAACAGCAATACAAAGGAGAAGTTGACCTTAAAGCGTTTGAGGCTTTTCAGAATGCCTGCAAGCATCCGCTCATCTATAATGGAGATATCAATAGTGTAGAAGATCACCGCATTCAGGAACAGTTTCCCGGACTAGCCGGAATTATGATAGGACGGGGATTACTTGCCAACCCGGCATTAGCTTTGGAGTATAGACAAAACCGTGCACTCGAGTTCGATGAAATGAGAGAAAAATTGCAATCTATGCACAAATGCGTATACAATCAATATGCAGAACAGTTGGAAGGAGGAGACGAACAACTTCTGAACAAAATGAAAACTTTCTGGGAATATTTAATGCCGCAAGCAGACAGAAAATTACTGAAAGCAATTCATAAAAGCACAAGTCTCAACAAATATAATCAGGCAATCCTTGCCTTTTTTAATCAACGATGAACTGATAACCAGTAATTTTACGTAATTTTGCGCCCGTTTACAAACATGCACATTATGAAAAAATACATTCTAATCTTTCTTTGTCTGATAACCGTATTAGGCAGTTTCGCACAAATGCAGGATTTCAAGTTCAAATTCTATGGACAGATTCGTACTGACTTCTATTATAATAGTCGTGCTAACGAAGAAACCGTAGACGGATTGTTTTATATGTATCCAAAAGACAAAGTGCGTGATCCGGAGGGGAACGATTTGAACTCAACACCCAACAGTAACTTCTATACTTTATATTCGCGCCTTGGAGTAGACGTTGCCGGTCCAAAACTGGGAACAGCCAAGACATCTGCCAAAGTAGAAGTCGACTTCCGCGGCACAGGCACTTCTTATTCGGTCATTCGCCTTCGTCATGCTTATTTGAATCTGGATTGGGGAAAATCAGCTTTATTACTCGGACAGAACTGGCATCCCTTATTCGGAGATGTGTCTCCGCAGATTCTTAATCTCTCCGTAGGAGCACCGTTTCAGCCCTTCAGCCGTGCGCTACAAATTCGTTATCGCTATACAAACAAGAATTTCCAACTTACCGGAGCCGCAGTGTGGCAATCACAATATACTTCACAAGGACCGGAAGGGAAAACACATAAGTATCTGAAGCAAAGCTGTATTCCCGAATTTTATGTCGGAGCTGATTATAAGAATGGCGGTTTGCTGGCCGGCGTAGGCATTGAGTTGTTATCATTGAAACCACGTACGGAGTCTATAGTAAATACAGATAAATACAAGGTAGACGAACGCATCACAACTCTTTCATACGAAGCTCATGTGAAATACACCAACAAAGACTGGTTCATCGCTGCGAAGAGTGTATTAGGATCCAATCTGACACAAGCTTCCGGTTTGGGTGGATTCGGGATCAAGTCTGTCAACGAACAAACGGGAGAACAAGAATATACTCCGATACGTTTCTCCAGCTCTTGGTTCAACGTTGTCTACGGACAGAAATGGAAGCCGGGAATCTTCGTAGGCTATGCCAAGAATCTGGGAACAAGTGATGCACTATATGCTCCCAAAGGAAATGATGCAAAACTTTATGGAACAGGAACAGACCTTAACCAATTAGTTACGGCAGGAGCAGAACTGACCTACAATGTCCCCCACTGGAAATTCGGGTTGGAATATACATTAAGCTCTGCATGGTATGGTTCGCTCAATACGTCCAATGGGAAAATTCAAGATACCCATGCCGTATGTAACAACCGTATTGTTGCCGTTGCCATGTTTATGTTCTAACCTCTCTATACAATTATTTTAATTATATATCTGTCACCGATTGCTGCTTAACGGTTTGATTATTAACAATTAACACCGTGACAGCAATAGGTGACAGCAGTGTGACAACAATAATGCTGTCACCAGAAACAGATAAACTACATTTCACAACGCGGAGGTATTCACTCTGGAAGCTCCAGGCAATCCTATTTATTTCATGGTAAGCACTCATTGTATGGCTGTGCCTTTCTCTTTCCTCTCTAGGGGGTATAGAGAATCTCTTCATCAAAAAAATTATTATTCTTTATTATTGTTGATAGGTAATAGTGACATATAATTTGTTTCTCCTGCCGTTAATTTAGTTAAAATCTCCGCTATATATTTCACCGGCCGTAATCCATTCATCTTACATGTTTCAATAATCGAGTATAGCATAGAAGCATTCTTTGCCCCTAGTTCAGAACCGCAAAACAGATAATTCTTCCGTCCCATGCAAATGGGTTTCATCATCCTCTGTCGAGTAGACCAAGGGAATTTCACCCTCAGCCTCTCTCGGAACCGTACGTGAAA
>ERZ1106951.1795-NODE-1795-length-18168-cov-2.859162_pt1 | contig 18168 bp, 10 predicted proteins | sample MGYA00403676_ERZ1106951 | MGnify/ENA primary metagenome ERZ1106951 (study PRJEB35170, sample SAMEA104062398) | human gut metagenome | biome: human gut; feature: human-associated habitat; material: faeces | place: Denmark | collected 2012-04-23 ...
CCCATTATCTTATCCTCCCTTGTTTATTTAATATCTAAATATATTTTAAATAATAAATGCGCTTCTGTCAACATTTTATTTATGTGTTTCGGAGTCAGTTTATGTGATGTTTACCTTATATAAAAAGCCAACTGGAAAGTATTAAACTTTAAATCTAACTTTCTAACCAGCTTTTTATTAACTTTTTTGAATAGTATTAGATAAATAGTTACATCATAAGCAGTATTCGTATTCCGCTTCGTTCCATACTCATATCGCGCTAGCGCGATATATTCCTGAATTAAAAATGCTTTTATTGAGCAAGCTCATAACGCAATTTTATTTCAGTCATGCACCGCTTAAAGTTACGCGTAAAAAGTCCCGGTAAGATTGGTTACCCAATCTTCCGGGACTATGAGAATATGAGAAAGCAATGCTTTTCAATATTATCAGGCTATTTTACTTTGACTACATGATATAATGTGTATGTCTTACCACCACTTGTAACTGTAATCTTAATTGTAGCTTTGCCTTTCTTAACAGCTTTAACTTTACCCTTCTTAGAAACCTTAGCTACCTTCTTGTTAGATGTTGCATACTTAACTGTAGCACCACTTGCAAGGTTTGCTAATTTAATCTTCTTAGATTTGCCTTTCTTAAGAACTGTTTCGTCTGCAACTGCAAGGTTCTTTCCTGCTTTGCTAATCTTGCTTACTTTGAAGCTTGTCTTAGCTTTGCCCTTAACTTTGACATTGAAGTAGTACTGGCTTACAACACTGCCCTTCTGGATGCAGATTGTTAATTTAGCCTTACCTTTCTTCTTTGTCTTAATTACACCCTTATTACTAATTGTTGCAACTTTCTTGTTGCTTGTGTAAGTATAAACCTTAGCACCCTTAGTATTCTTAAGACGTAACTTGTATGTAGCCTTAGCGCTTAACTTCTTGCTTGAAACTACTGTTGGAACCTTTAATCCTGTAGCACCACTTGGTGTATCTTTGTTAGCTGCTACTGTAGTTGTTCCTTCATTAGCCTTAGCTGGTGCTGTAGTTGGTGCTGTAGTTGTTTCGCCTGCGGCTGGTTTTGTTGTTGTTTCACCTGTAGCTGGTGTTGTTGTTTCTTCGCCTGTTGATGGTGTAGTTGTTTCTTCACCTGTGCCAGGTGTTGTTGTTTCTTCTGAACCTGGTGTTGTAGTTGTTTCTTCAGGCTTCTTAACTTCTGCCTTGATTACTTCGATTTCAGCAAGACCAACTGCTGTTGTTGATTCTGAAACTTCGTCAACTACGAACTTAATGTTCTTAACTTCTTTGCCTTCGCCAAGACTGATTTCCTTAACTGCACCATCATTTGGAAGTTCTCCAACTTCAAGTGTTGTTCCATCCTCAAATTCTAAGTGAGATTTTGTGATGTGGTCATCTGTATTAGGTCTGTCATAAAGTTTAATTGTTGTAACTTTCTGTGCTTCATCGTATGCAAGATTTAACCAAGCACCTTTTCCTTCATTCTTTGTTACCCATTCAGCCCATGGGAATCTTGTATGCTTGTTAGCAAGTCCTGTTGCATAACCATCTGCAATACCGTCAACTGCCTTAACTGCACTCTGGTCATCCCATCTGCTGTCACTGCTGTTTTCACTTGATGCTGTTACTGTAGCAAGTGAACCAATACTGTTTGTTTCATGCTTGTAGAATACTTCATTAACCTTTGAGAATGAAGCAATCCAATTGTAGTATTCTGTTGAATACTTACGAAGTGCCTGATCCTTTAAGTTATACTTAAATGGTCCCTGACGCATGCTGTATGGAGTTAATACGTTTTCTCTTTCGCTCCAGTTAAGCATTGTCTTTTCTTCAAGACCATCAAGGTGCTGCCAAGCTCCTAAATATGTGTTAAGTTCTTTGCCCCAACCGTAGTTACCCTGATCTTTAGGATATACTTCATCAGTCATATGGCTATGGATAATAGCTTCGTGAACTGTTGGCTGGAATTTATCGTTTTCCTTCTGGATATTCTTAATAGCTTCATTACCGAATAATCCAAAGTATGCATGGTCATAATGCATATCGTATCTTGATGTCATATAAACATCTGTTGGGTTAACACTCTTCATTACACTTTCAAGGTCTGCTAAGAAGTTAGCACGTGTGTATGAAGCATGTTCTCCTGTCATAAGATAATGATAATCATTTCTTACACTTTCATCACCATATGTTTTTGTTACACCATTTCTTGAAGATATAACTTTATTATCATCTGCAATGAAAATATTATATACAAAACTGTCTGTAAATGCTGTTGTGTACTGTCCAACACCCATACCACCGTTATCTGCATAGCCTAAGAAGTACAAGTGATCTGTTGGTACACCGATTGTATTTAATGCATTTACTGTATCTCTGATTCTTAATTTACCATGGTCTACACCACTGTAATCTCCGTTTGTTGCATATACAACGTAAACTTCGTCGCCATTTGCAACAGCTCTGTTCATAACACCACCTGCCATTAACATTTCATCATCTTCGTGAGGTGCCATTACTAAGATTCTCTTATGATGTTTAACTTTTGCGTCAACACCGTCAAAGTGTACTTCTGAAACTTTTGCAGTCATACCCTTTTCTAACTGGAACTTAATTCCTGTAATTTCGTCTTTTGATGCTGATACAACTTTTCCTGAATCTTTTGAATCACATGAACCTGCTTCAACCCATCCTTCAGATGTGTTAACCAATACTTTGTATGGTGCAGCTTCGCCTTCAAAATCAACGCTGAAGTTTTCAATATTGTATTCTCTGTCTAAACCGATTGTTAATGATGGATTTTCATCATCAGCATCAGGTGTCCATGTTGTGTTTGCATCTCTATCTGTAACATTTTCTCCATCCTTAGATGATGAAACTGTTACCGGCTGGCTGTATGCCAAGTCAATATCAATGTTCTGTCCTTTTTCAGTAAGAACAATCTTGTTTTCTTCTTCAGGATTGATTACTTCTTCACCTAAAACTTTTACTTCACTAATTGCAGGCCAAACTGCTACTCTTGACTCTTTGTGAAGTGGTAACTGTGTTAATGTTACACGAACATATTGGTATTTGTTATTTGCATATTCTGCTGCAATCTTACCATACTGTTCCTTTGAGAAATCAGTGTTAGCTGTATTATCCCATAACATATCCCAGCTACTCTTATCATTTGAACCTTCTACCTTATACTGCCATGCCTGACCGTAAGCCGGTGTTGTTGCCGCCTGAGCATCTTCAAGTGTAGGAAGTACTTCATGTTCAAATACTAAGTCAAATGCCTGAATCTGCTGAGCCTTACCAAGGTCAACCATCCACCAAGCACCTTCTTTTTCTGAATCTCCGTCGCCTACCCAAAGTGTTCCGTCGTTTCCGTCAATTGCATTTGCAGGATCTCTACTTACTGTTGAAGCTGTTGCTTCTCCATCAAGTGCAAAGTTAGTAAGTTCTTTTGGTCTGTATACGTTAAACTCTGCTACTGCAGGCCATGCATCTTCAATAGTATCTCCAAATGTAAATCTAACATATGAGTATTTCTTTTCTGTTATAGATTCATCTAAAGTTACTTTCTGTGTAGATGCAACTTCTTCATTTGCTGTCTGATCCCAGATAACATCCCAGTTAGTCTTGTCTGTTGAAGCTTCTACTTTATATTTCCATGCTGATTTAGCTTTATCACCACCGAAAGTAACATCTAATTTTTCGATATTATAACTTCCGTCTAAATCTACAACAAAGTTTGCTCTGTCTTCTGTAACTGTATCACCCTGATTTGACCAACCATTTGAAATCCACATTGTTGTTTCATCACCATCCACAATGTTTGATCCTACGCATCCAGGATCCCAATCACTCTGAGATGATGTAGTTACAGTCTTATCAAGTGAAATATTAGTTTCTGTATCTGAAATTCTTTTCTTCTTTGATAAAACAATGTTATCAAACTTAACCTGATCTACACCATTATCTGACTTAATCACGATGTATGTTGCAGGAACCTGTTTCTTAAAGTTAGTTGTAAATGTCTGCTTCTTGCCTGTTACCGTAAATGTCTCGCTTTCTTCTCCTGCTTCAACCTTTACAGTAGCTGTTCCTTTAGCACAATATGCTTCAAAACTTGTTAAAGCATACTTGTCAGGAATAGCTATTTTGTTAGCCTGTTCTTCATTAGTATATGAAGTAGCCCATAATTTACCGTCTGTTACGTTCCAACCACGGTTACCGAAGTCACAGTTAGAATATACACCTGTTAATGCTCCGTTATTGCAATCATCAAAATCTAATAAAATCTTTCCTTCACCAAGGTCTTCTTTAATACCACTGTTGTAGCTGTTATCAGCACCAATGTTTGGCTTAACAAATGATTTTACTTCGTTTCCGTAGAAATCCTGTCCGCCATTGTCGATAACTGAAATACCCTGGTCAATAACTGTTGCTCCATCTTTAAGTTTGTATCCGTCAACAGTACCATAAGTAATCTTAAATTCGCCGTTAACGTCTTCAACTGTTGCGCTTGTTCCTTCTTCTAACTTAACATAGTCGCTCTTAACTGCTACCCTGGCATTTTCATCGTCAGCTCTTCTATTGTTAAGATTTGCTCCACCGTAAGCATTGTTATTTACAACACCCATATAACGTGAATCCCAAGCCTGTGCCTTATTTACTCCGTTGTCATCTATCTTTTGAGCTTCTGTTATAATGACATTATTTCTAATTTTAAATCTATCAGTAGAAGTTACTGCTGTTGTATCATCCCAGCTACGTGTAATAGATCCATCATGGTCTGCATCCATATAAATCAAGTTGTTATATGCATCCAAGCTTCCATTACCGCCCTGACATAATGTTAATACAGCACCACCGCCATAACGGTTTGTACCATATCCATCATTAACACTGATGTTATATCTGTAGTATGTCTGATATGATGTTCCTAATGCACATTCAAAGAATGAACCTGATGGATTGTCATGTGTATAGTTGTACTGAACATAATTTAAGTCTGCATAAACGTCAGCGTCAAATGCCTGTGAATCTTCCTTATCACCGGAAGCTCCTGAACCAAACACTTCGTTGTACTGGCAGATTGTTTTCTGACCATGTTCCCACCAAATAGGAACGTTTCCGTTAGGACCACTGTTACATCCATTTGCAACATTATATTCAATAAGTGCATTTTCATAATCTGATGGACAAATAGCTGCGTTACCTACGTTTTCGCAGTAATTGCTACGAATTACAAGATTTTTACTTCTATATGTTCCACCGCCACCTTCAGTAATTCCACTTTCATCAGGGAATGTTGAGCTTCCCCATGTTGAAATAAAGTTAATACCGTAATGGTTTACATTTTTTACATAGTTTCCTTCTACAGTAATGTCTTCCCAATTAGTAGCTTTCTTGTTACCACGGATAGCATATACAATACCACCACGACCGATACCTGCCTGCTGACCGATTGGAATAGAAATTACGTCATGAACGTATGTATTCTTTACATTAATTTCATGAAGTGTTCCTGCATCCTGTCCCATAATCAAGATACCATATTTCTTAATATGATCATCTTTAGTTTTTGTATGGTTTGTTACTTCAATAGATGTGATTTCCCAGTATTCCTGATTATAGAAATATACTGCTGTGTTAAATACACGATTCTCTAAATCATCACCTTTGTCTCCACACCAGCTATCACCATTGATAACAGGTCTGCCGTCTTTAACGTCACCATATGCGTCAATTGTAATAGGGTTTCCTTTTTCACCTGAACCCTTTGGACTTAAAAGACCGCTCCATGAGCAACCTCTTTTAAATCTAAGCTTATCACCCGGCTTGAAAGTAGTTGCATTAACTTTTTCAAGTGACTTCCAGGCTTTTGTTTCACTAGTACCGTCATTATCGTCATTTCCGTTTACGGAATCCACGTAATAACTAATTCCTGTTGTTGCCTTAGTAGCTGACGCTGATACGAATGTACCGTTGCCAAGTACTGTAGTAACTATCATTGCCAAAGACAACAATAGGGCAAGCATCTTCTTCTGCTTCATAAAGTACCTCCTTTTTATTTAACCGATTCTTGTCGGTTACCCTTTCAACTTTATTTGTAGTTCCTATTAATATATTAGAAACTAAAGCACATCTTTAATTAACTTTCCTGCTTCCTTATCAACAATAACTGTTACGTTATTGTGTAACTGTAAGATTGAAGCCGGAACCTTTGGAGTTACCGGACCGAAGAATGCATCTCTTATAATCTGTGCTTTCTTCTCACCATTTGCAATTAATAAAATATGTTTAGACTGCATGATTGACTTAATCCCCATTGTGAATGCCTTTTCAGGAACTGCTTCACCTTCATCGAAAAGTCTCTGATTAACATCAATTGTGCTCTGTGTAAGCTGTACACAGTGGGTAGTTTTTTCAAAAGATTCACCCGGTTCATTGAAACCGATGTGTCCGTTTAAGCCAATACCTAAAAGCTGCATATCAATATTTCCAAGCTCCTTAATAATGTTTTCATATCTTGCACATTCAGCTTCTTCGTCTTTAGCCATACCGTTTGGAAGGTATGTATTAGACTTCTTAATATTGATTAAGTCAAAGAGGTTAGTATCCATGAAATATCTATAACTCTGCTTATGATCACCTGTTAAGCCCTTATATTCATCAAGATTAATAGTACTTGTCTGTGAAAAATCAATGTCTCCCTTGTTGTACCACTCAACCAACTGCTTATAAGTACCAATTGGTGTTTCACCTGTAGCTAATCCAAGTACTGCGTCAGGTTTCATAATAACCTGTGCTGATAAATAATTAGCTGCCTTTCTGCTCATATCTTCATAATCATTAGCTATTATAATTTTCATTATTTTCCTCCTTGCATATTAAATATGTATTGAAATGATAAACTCCCTTTTTATTATTAGAATGTTTATTTTTTATTTACTCTGGTCAACTAAGAACTGAATGAATCTGTCTACACCACCGCCTAAAATCTGAATCTTTTCAGGTCTTACACCTTCTAATGAAGAAACATCGAAGAAATCTCCTTCTTCTGTCTTTGGTGTAAGCATAAAGCTGTCACTTCCGTAAAGACCTTCCTGTATTCCTACGAACTCGTCTCCCCAGAAAGAACAATCTTCTGCTTCGATTCCTTCATCCTTAAATGATTCAAGGATTGTGTCTACATTGTCACTCTTACATGAAATACCAACTTCAAGATACTTAGCATCACATGTTGCGGATACCTTAAGTCCAAACTCTTCTCCAACCTTTTCAGATAATGAAACTAAATCCATTATTCCGTTTTCTAAACCATGTTCTTCTAACATAGCCTTTAACTGTGACATGTTGCTGAAACCTTTGTTCCAAATCTTTCTCCAATTTCTTCTGAAATTGAAACCATCTGCTTTAAGCCACCATTTATTCCATGCTCACTTAAGATATTCTTTACTCTTGACATTTCATCTTCCTGCATAAATAACTGATCGCCACGCTCATTTTCTACCTGTAAATCAATCTTGCAGTAGTTTGGTCTTGAAAATACAACATCAGTTTTGAAGTTATATTTTTCAAGTAACTCTCTGTGGATTTTGTAGCATACATCATGAATCTTTAATAATCCTTCTGTGTCAGGTATACAGTCAGCGAAAATCTCCGGCTGACCGTTAACCATCTTATAGTTGTATGCTCCTCTGCCTAAACCTAAATAAAGGTTTGAAGCTTCCTCTGGAGTGAAATGTTCATGAATTTTTCCACTGGCAATTTTGTCATATGTTGTACCACTTACAATTACAAGCTTTACTCCACTTGCAAGTAAAGGCTTCATAGCTGCAACAGCTTCCTCAACAGGAGCCTGTCTTGACATTACGGCTGTTCCGTCCCAGTCGAAAAATATTGCCTTATATTTCTTGGACATATTCTTCTCCTTCCTTATTTAAAGTGATAGGTTCATGATTACTCTTAAATGTAATAGGAACCTGATTAAGTAATTTATATGTAACCTTACCCTGTTCAATTTTGATTCTCATATCGCTACCATGATATTCAACACAGAATTCGTATGACTTCCACTGTTCAGGAAGTTTTGGATGAATTGTAAGTTCGCCTGTGTTAGAACGAACACCTGCGAAACCAAATACAATACCCTGCCATGTTCCTGCCATGTTAGCTGCATGGATTCCTGCATAGAAATTATCATGCATATCATCAAGATCCATTCTTGCTGACTGTGAGAAATACTTGTAAGCTTCTTCATCGTATCCAATCTGGCTTGCAAGGATTCCAAAAATACAAGTAGATAATGATGAATGATGAAGTGTAACTGTCTGATAGAAATCATAGTTTCTCTTAAGCTCTTCTTCTGTAAAGAAGTTACTATGAAGTAACATTCCAAGAATTGCATCAGCCTGTTTTGACATCTTCTGTCTGTAGACAAACAATGGATGATAATTTTCGTATAATAAATGTCTCTTTTCTTCCGGAATCTTAGATTCATCCCAAGGCTTTCTCATCATAAATCCGTCATCCTGTGGATAAATCTGTAATTTTTCATCAAATGGGAAATACATATTGTTAATAATTCTTTCCCAGTATTCTAGTTCTTCGTCTTCAAGTTCTAACTTTTCAACTAACTTGTTGTATGCATCTTCGTCAAGACTCTTCATTCTGTCTAATGCCCACATAGCACTACGAATGTTTTCTCTTGCCATTAAGTTAGTATAGAAGTTATTATCAACGATTGCGTTGTATTCATCAGGTCCTGTTACTGAACAAATACAATATTTGTTATCCTTGCATTCTGCGAAGCATCCTACATCTGCCCAAACTCTTGCAGTTTCAACTAATACTTCTGCTGCTCTGTCGATTAAGTACTGGTCATCACCTGTAATATCAAGGTAGAGCTTAAATGCATATGCAATATCTGCATTAATATGATACTGAGCTGTTCCAAGTGGAAAATATGTTGATGCTTCTTTACCATTGATAGTTCTCCATGGATACAATGCACCTTTCATATGTCCTAAAACTTTAGCTCTGTCTCTTGCATCATCAAGAGTGTCATATCTATAATTTAATAACTGCTTAGCTAATTCTGAATCTGTGTAAACGAATACAGGAAGTACATACATTTCTGTATCCCAGAAATAATGACCTTCGTATCCTTCACCACTAAGTCCCTTAGCTCCCATACCTGTTCTGCCATCACGACCTGCAGACTGCATAATATGGAATAAGTTAAATCTGATACCCTGCTGTAATTCTTCATCGCCTTCAATCTTAATGTCGGCTTTGCTCCAGAATTCATCCATCTTTTCTTTCTGAAGTGCTTCGTATTTGTCATAACCTAATACTTTTGCTTCTGAAAGTTTAGCTCTAATAAATGGAAGAATTTCTTCTTTAGGCATATCAAGTTCTGAAGTGTAAGCAATCATCTTTTCAAATGTTACTTCTTTGCCTTCTTCAGCATAAACTTCATATGAAGTATATCCGTCTTCTTCTCCAATAACACATTCAGTCATATGACCGTCTGTAACAACAACACTACCACAAGCCATTGAAAGTTTACTGTTCTTTGTTTCTCCCTGGTATAAAATATAATCTTCATCAGATTTTAATTCTTCTACCACAAGATGTTTACCAAATGGGCCATAGTCAACTAAAGGATTAGTCTTTCTTGTGTGGTTTTCAACGCCTGCTTCAACGTAAGAACTAAACTTAACTGTGCCTTCAAAATTAATAGGTGTAACCTTAATCTGAATAGCCATAATGTTCTTATCAGCAAGAGAAACCAATCTCTTAAATGTTGCTTTAACTTCCTTGCCCTTAGGTGATTTCCAAACAACGTTTCTTACAACAATACCTTCATTCATAAGAAGGCTTCTGCTGTATTCAACTATTTCTCCTGCTTTTAAATCGAACATTTCACCATTTACTTCAATAGTGGTCTTTTTTAAATTAGGTAAATTAAGTAATGACTGGCTTGTTTCAGGGAAACCAAAGTTCCACTCACCATATCTTATATGTTCACTTTCATAAAAGCCATTAATGAAGTTTCCTTCCAGACCTTCATCTACCGTGAAAGGATATCCTTCGTCAAATGTACCACGAGTACCAATGTAGCCGTTTGAAAGTGCAAATGTTGTCTCGTTTCTATAATTCCAGTCTTTAACAAACTTTTCTTCGGTAACTTTCCATTCTTCTACCGGATATGTATTTTTTTCCATTCTCTATTCCTTTCTTTAACCCTTTACAGCACCTGCTGTCATACTTTCCATAACTTGCTTCTGTAAGATAATAAAGATAATAATTGTTGGAAGAACCGTGATTATTACCGCCGCAAACAGTGCAGAGTAGTTATTAGCAAATGTTCCTAAGTAATAGTTAAGTGCGATTGGAACTGTTCTAGCTGTATCACCACTTGTGAGCATTAATGCGAAGTAGAATTCGTTCCATGTATTAATAAACTGTAACATTGCGATTGTTGCCAAACCAGGCTTAGCCAATGGTAAAACAACCTTTGTAAATGACTGAATAAATGTTGCGCCATCAATATATGCTGATTCTTCAAGCGCTACTGGAATAGTCTTGTAGTAACTTACCATTACGAAGAATGACATTGGAATACCCATTGCTGCATACACGATAATCAGTCCAAATTTTGTATCGTATAAACCTAATGTTTTGAAAATTGCAAACAATGGCTGTGATATGGCCTGTGCTGGAAGCATCAATGATGCTGAAATTAAAAGCACTAAGATTGTTTTCAATTTAAAGTTATATCTTGCTACAACGTATGCACACATTGCTACGAAGCAAACTGTAACAGCTACGCTGACTAATACGATAATGATACTGTTTAAAAAATATTCCTGAATAGGTGCATATTTGAATGCATCGACATAGTTCTTAAAATTAAATGACTTTGGAAGTGCAATTGCAGATGTATTAATTTCTGCATATGTTTTAAACGAACTTAAACCAGCCCAAATAATAGGTCCGATTGAAATAACTACAATCAAAGCAAGAAAGAGATATTTTAAAATTCCGCAAACTACGCGAACACCAACCGGCTGTTTTTTTACTGAACCAAGCTGCATAGGCATTGGTATGTCTTTTTCCTTCTTAGCCATGTTTTTATACCTCCTTCATTTCCTGTTTCTGGTTAAATAATTTCTGAATTAAGATAACTAATACTAATCCTAATGCAATCTGGATAACACCTACCGCGTTAGCCTTACCATAGTTGTTTTCAAGAGTGATAATCTTGTACAAGTATGTTGGTAAGTTAAGTGTTGCATTACCTGGACCACCCTTAGTTGTCATATAAATAATATCGAACTGTGATACCATTGCTACTGATGCTAAAACTACACAAGTGCCAAATGCATTCTTCATTAATGGAATTGTAATATATCTGTCTGCCTGTGCAGGTGTAGCACCGTCTACCATTGCTGCTTCGTAGATGTCAGGGCTTATAGCTCCCATTTCACCCATGAAGATTAACATATTAAATCCTGAGTAAAATACCCAAGTTGCTGTCACTGTCATAAATGCATATTTTGAGTTACCGAATAAGTTTAATACCTGAGTTGTGTCAAGTCCGAACTTTTCGTAAATAATCTTGATTACACCAAAAGATGGGTTTAATAATAATGAAAACATTACTGCTGTTGCTGCTGTCGGGACAATGTTAGGAATAACATATGCAACTCTTGCAAATTTCCATCCCTTTGGTTTTCTACGTAAGATAAGTGCCATAACGAAACCAAACCCTACATGAAGCGTTGACTGAATTAATACCCACTTCAAAGTGTTAACTATAGATACTGAAAAATCAGGATCTGCAAATATTGTCTTGAAATTCTTTAAGCCTTCAAATACCGGTGACTGTGTAAGTGAGTAATCACAAAATGAAGTAGTGATAACCATTACAAATGGAATGGCATATACTAAACAAAACAGTACTAAACAAGGTAATGAGAATGCTAATATCCAACCTTTTTTTCCTCTTGTGCTCATATTTTTCCTATTTCCTTTCAAAAAAAGAGCGCTGCACTATTCTCTAGTGCAGCACCCATCATCAATTTGCTCTAGTTTTTCTTAGCTGCATCAGTTAACTTCTGGCAAAATTCTTTTGCTGTCATGTTACCATATGCAAGTTCTGGCAACTGTGTTGAGAATGTATCAATTACGTTCTGATACCAATATGCCTGGTTCTGACCATATGTATATTTAGCCTTTGACTGAATATCTAATACTTCTGCCATTAATGGGTCTGATTCTTTTAAGCTGTCTGGAACTTCGATATTGCTTGATACTGGCTGTAATCCTGCCATTTCTAAAGCTTTAAGCTGATTTTCTGCTGTTGTTTCAAACTTAAGGAATGCAACTGCTGCTTTAACCTTTTCAGGATCCTTTGTACCTACCATGTCACCAGGTGTTGGAACACTTTCCATACCTGAACCAGGAAGAAGCATAATGCCAACTTTGTCATAGAAACCTTCAGGAGCTTTGTCTGTGCTCTTGAAATCAGGAATCATCCATGGTCCGTTAGGAAGCATTGCTACTTCGCTGTTGAAGAAGTGTGTTGCCATTGTGTCATACTTTCCACCTGCTGCATCTGATGTTGTGTAGTTCTTTAACATCTTCTGTAACTGTTCTGTTGCGTTTACAACTAAGTCTGATGTGTAGTCTGTTGGGTACATTGTGTTCATGAATTTGTTTCCTTCTTCACCAGCTGTACCAATTAAACCACTATACCAAAGGTTAGATAACCAACCAAGGTCTGCTGTATCCATACTTACTGGAGTGATGTTCTTTGATTTTAATGTATCACATGCTTTGTAGAAATCATCCCATGTTTCGTAAGCTACGTCAGGAGCTTCAAGTCCTGCTTTCTTAAATAAGTCTTTGTTGTAGTAAATATATGAAATTTCTTTTGATACTGGAATACCGTAAACCTTTCCTTCATATGAGTTGAATTCAAGATCCTGGTCACTGAACATTGCTTTCCATTCAGGATCCTTATCAAGGTATTCTGTAATGTCTGTAACCTTTCCTGACTTAGCAGCTAATGCTGTAATGTTGTTACCACCATTTAATACGATGTCTGGAAGATCACCACTTGAGATTAATAATTTAATCTTCTGGTTGTAAGCATCTGTTGTAGGAATTTCTTCGAATTTGAATTCTACATTCTTTCCTTCTTCAGTCTTCTTAAATGCATCAAATAAATATTCATAATAATCTGCTGCATAGTCTGTACCAACGTGATAGTTGATTACGTTTAATGTTATCTTTCCGTCTGCTGACTTTCCTTCATCTTTCTTAGATGTGTCTGAAGAGCTTCCGCAGCCAGTGAAAATACCGGCTACCATTGTTGCACAAAGTGCAATGCTTAATAATTTCTTTCTCATAAATTCTACCTCCTGGTTTTTTGTGTGTTGTTTGCTCTTTTGTTTATATTTAACATTATATAGATTTCAGATTTTTAATGAATAGAATATTTTTACAAAACCTTTGATTATTTTGACATTATAATTTGTATTTTTTTGTAATATTTTGCATATTTTTTGTATTTTTTTATACATAATGCAGACAAAATTGTACAAAACAGCATATGCAACATGCCTTCCAGCCCCTATACAGGCTTGAATTGTGACAAAAGTTATAAAAATAAGCAAAACAAACTTGGCACACCTCATATTGCCTTCCAGTCTGATTCTGTGGGGTAGATGAGTTTTGGTTTGAGCGGAAACAAACTTCCTGGTTGCATCATAGATTCTTATAGTTTTATTTCGTGGGGTAGATTTGTTTAGATTTGAATGGATTCAAGCCTCATATCTGCTCTATACAGCTTCCAGCCTGCTTCTATGGGGTAGATATTGTAAAATTTGAATAGAACGAAGCTTATACTCTGCCTCATATAACCTTGAATCTAATTCCGTGGGGTAGGAATGTATAAGCTTGTACCATATGAACCAAAAATTTCATATATGGTACAAATATAATACTTGTTCAGCTCGGATCTAAACATACCTGTACCATATAAGCAGAAATTGTCGCATATGGTACAGATTCAACGTTTGTCCTACTCAAATTCAAACTTATCTGTACCATATAAATAAGAATCACCGTGTATGGTACAGATTTGTATAAATTTAGGTTTTAAATTACAAGGATTTGTACCATATCATTCAAAAGTTGCTCATATGGTACAGCTATACTAACGCATAAAAAAGCACCTTAACCGTAATTTGCTAAAGTGCTTTTCATTTTATTCCTCAGTTGATCCTTTAAGTAAATTAGGATTGACATTTTTAAATTTTTCTTTTGAGCATAGTCATTTTATACCATACTGGTCCATCAGCTTATTTCTGTACTCCACATTATCATAAGACTTCATTAATTCGTCTATTCGATTCTCTTCAAGTAATTGTCTTCCCAGCATTGCCATGCTTTCCTCTCCTCGTTTTTCTCCCTGCTCATTTCCTATTCTCATCGCTTCATTATACACTGTATCTATATAGCTACACATATTATTGACCTCCGTTTCTATATTTTCACTCATCGGTATTTCATATTCTTCTTCCAGTATTTTCTTTTTCTCTTCCGGTGTCATCTTTGATCTTAAGAGTACGTCCAATAATCTTATTATTTTATTATCGTAATTGGCATACTCCGGTCCGCCTAAGCATATTGATATGACATTTATTAAATCGTATTTCTCTTTATCTCTATCAACGCTTGATACCTTATCGTTCTTCTGCAATGATACAACACTAATGCTGTTCTTATGTTTATCAGGCGGATCTGTACATACCCATATGGAGTAGGCTTTCTTTAATTTTTCATAATGTGAACCTGCAAATTCTGTATTATACTGTGATGATAAAATTCTGGCACAATTGTATACACCTCTTGTCACATAGTCGTATCCCGGATAATAGTCGTTTTGAATCTCCAAATCACAGTAAATGTGACTGTTTTCTTTAGGATTCGGTCTTATGACATTAAAGTAAATATCAAATGTCGTTCTTCCTTCAGAATTAATCTGAATTTCTGTGTTTAAGCCTTTAATTGCCGGCATAACTTCATTAGGATTTACAGTTTCTGACATTGTCCTTACATCACCTTCTATAAGGCATCCTCTAACATATTGTACGGAGCAATCTTTGTACTCATCTATTACACTTATGATAATCCATGCCAATATATACTTATCGCATAAAAGTCTTTTCGCCGCTTCATCATACCACGCTTTAATATAGGCTGTTTCTATATTAGCGGATAAATATGTTTCTTTCATTTTCCTCCTCTTATGTTTCTCCCCCTTAGTCAATAGCTGACTTTTTTACATATGTTGAAAATGAACTTTCTTAAAATTTTCCCCTCTAATATCGCATATTCTGATTGCATTATGCTTGCCTATCATTCCCATTTATTTCTACAAATTTATTATTTAAAATATTCCCCCGTTTATACAATCCCATCTATACATACGTTCTACTATCATTTCATTTCACAGTCAATATGGTTTTGTCATTATTTGTGTGTTCTAATTTTTTGCTTTCTGCATTTTTTCATGTACAGTCTAATGTTATTCTTTCCGTGGAATATTCTGAGGAACATCAGAGAAATATCTAAGGGACATTCTAGGGGACATTCCAAGGGACTTCATAATTCAAGTTAGGCATTACCACTGTAAATTAATATCTGGTAGATATAAACAAAGGTCTTTTATAGTCTTTATATTTTATGAAATACTAAGATAGACGGCTCTTAACTTTCATCAAAAAGATTATCTAAAAAAAAATCCCAGACTCAATTATCTTCTGATAAAAGAATCCGGGGTTTTTAATGTTATATAGTATTTTATGTATTAATGTTTTTAATAGAAATCAGAGAAGTTATATCCATCTTTATCATTGCCAAAATATTCATCCATTAAATTATTATTATCAAAACCACTTGTTGTAATGATATCATTATTATTCATTTCTACTAATTCCATTTCTGGGCTTTTATATTCTTTTCTCATAGTAAACCTCCCTAATTATTATTCTGATTTTCTTTTGCAAACTCATCAATCAAGTCATGCAATCCTTCGTCAATATTTGGATATCCTTTTTTCTGTATTATTGATGCAATTCCCTGTATTGATTTTGATGCTGTTCCTGTATATCCTTCGCCTGCACCATCTTCAGAATAAACTGTAGTAGCATCCGCATTTTCATATGGAATATTTGCGTACGCTCTAGCATTAAAGAATCTAGTATAGTTAGCTGGTACAATATTAATTAATGATGCACAGTATGTATCGTTTGTTTCCTTGTACCATCCTGTATTAACTACGTCAGCGCAGAAATTCTTTCCTAAATCATCCTTCTTTGCCAAATCTAATGTAGCACCCTTTAAAACATCATTTACAGTAATTAATGTTCCTGCGTTTTCGCAAATTACATTTTTAACTTTCTGTTCATTAGCTCTGCTTGCTGTTGTAGCTGAAACTTCTGTTTTAAATCTAATTCCACCTGGTTTTTCCTGTCCAGCATCTATTCTAATAGCTGCTGCATTTGCAAGTTTTAATGATACATCACTAATTGCTGTGAGGTAGATATCATCATTAACTGTTATTTCGCTATTTGGTGCATATACTTTTCCATCACTATAATAACCGTATTTCGCATCTCCCAATTCATATGTTGCTCCATCTGCTACAGTTGTTTCAGTTGTACCATTAAGTACAACTTTGTGTTCTGCTGTGGCTTCACCATATACTGTAAATTCTGCAATTTCTGCCCATGCATGATTGTCATCTGTATCAGCATTAGCTTTATGATGAGGAATTCCTGTCAACTTAACTCTGATATATCTATAGTTTAAATTTGTCAGAAATTTTTCCTGTAGCTTCTTTTGTCATCTGACTGCCTGACCACAATAAGTCTGCCTTGTCCCATTGTTCGTCACTCCAGTTTTCAGTGGCTTCTCCTCCGCCTCTCACTTCATATTTATGAGGTAAACCATAAAGCGGATTATTGTTTGCATCAGCATCATCTCTTTTTTCGTTAACAGCATATTCAAATGCTATTTCGAAACTATCAATTGACTTTAATCCTCCCAAATCTACCTTCCACCAAGAACCAAGTTTTTCAGTGTTTCCATCTGCTACCCAAAGTGAACTTTTGTTTCCATCATTGGCATTAGTTGCAGGCCTATTCTCGCTTGAACCTTTTGCAGTTTTTCCTAATGATAAGTTGCTTAACTGATTTCCATATATACAGATTTCAGCTACAGCCGGCCAAGCCTTTTCAATCGGCTCTGTAAATTTTAATCTTATATATTTGTATGTTCCCTCTTCAATATTTGTGAACTGTTCACCATTTGAGCCTGCATTAACTTCATTAGTACTTTGATCCCAAATAGTAGTATATTCTGTTCCATCTACTGAACCTTCTACTTTATACTTCCATGCTGAACTTTTTGCATCTCCTGCGAAAAAGATTCCTAATGCATTTACTTTTGTCATTTTCTTTAATTCTACAACATAATTGGCTGTTGTTCCTTCACTTGTTACGTCTCCATAACTAGCTTCTTTGTCATTCCAGCCATTTGCAATCCATGATGTATTCACATCTCCGTCAATTGCATTACTTCCTACATTTCCCGGATTATATATACTAACTGAAGATTCTGTACCTTTTGCTATCTGGTCTGATGTAAGCGCTGTAGCTCTTTCACCATATGCTGCAAATTCTGTCATTGCCGGCCATGGCTTCATGTCAGTCTTAGCTCCAACAATAGTTACTTTAACATACTTATAAATCTTATTTTTATAATCTTTTCCTACAATGTTTTCAAAATGCTTATCCGTAACTGTATTTTCTGTCTGATCTACTACCAAATCCCAATTGCTATTATCTATAGATGCTTCAATTTTGTACTGCCATGCTGTATTCTTCTGAGTAGTTTCATCTTTAAACCAAACGTTAAAGTCTGATACATTATAATAATCTGCTAATGTAAATTCTGCCCAAACAGAATAATTATGTTTTCCCGAACCTGGAAATCCTGCTTGGCTTCCATTCCATCCATTTGTATCCCAAACTGTTGTAATGTCGCCATCTATCAGTGAACGTGCTGAGCCGTGCTGCTGTGATACTACGAC
>ERZ1106951.1816-NODE-1816-length-17944-cov-2.746045_pt1 | contig 17944 bp, 14 predicted proteins | sample MGYA00403676_ERZ1106951 | MGnify/ENA primary metagenome ERZ1106951 (study PRJEB35170, sample SAMEA104062398) | human gut metagenome | biome: human gut; feature: human-associated habitat; material: faeces | place: Denmark | collected 2012-04-23 ...
ACAGGGAATTGCTGAGGTCCGTGACACGATTCAGAGACTTCAGAAAGAGAGGAATATGACGATTTGCATTTCCAGTCATATACTGGAGGAATTATCGAAGATTGCTACCGATTATGGAATCATTCACAATGGAAGTTTATTGCAGGAGCTTACGAGAGAAGAATTAATGCGAAGATGCAGTGAGCGGATGGAATTAACACTGGCTGATCCGAAGCTGGCAATTCCGGTGCTGGATGCTATGGGATTTACGAATTATCAGGTAACAGACAAAGAACATATTCACATTTTTGAACGTCTGAATGAAAGCGCAGCGTTGAATATGGAGCTTGCAAAGGCAGGAATTCCGGTAAAAGGGCTTTCTATAACGAGTGAAGAACTGGAAACGTATTTCCTGAATCTGACAGGAGGTGCCAGCCATGCTTAATATGATAAAAATGGATTTGTACCGGATGTTTCGGACAAAGAGTATGTATATAGTCTGGATCGTGCTGGCTGTGGCAGTATTGTTTACAACCTTTCTGTGTAAAACAGATTATGATTCATTGAACAAAGAGGATGCTGCGCAGCAGGAGCAGTTTACTGAGCCGACTGCAGAGAATATTAATGTGGGAATGATGGTGACATTGCCTACAGAACCTGGAGAAAAGGTTACAGTATACGACATTTTTTATGCAAATTCTCAGGGGAAATTTTACGCATTGTTTTTGGTGATTTTTGCTGTTCTGTTTTCAACAGCAGATATAGGAAGTGGTTATATTAAAAATATTGGCGGTCAGGTTCAAAAAAGAGGAGCTTTGATTTTCTCCAGATCTATTGCCCTGGCAGTTTTTATGGCACTGACAATGACAGGGGCATTTATACTGCAGGCAGTGGCGAACTATATTGTCTTCGGAGACTTGGAGTGGGGCGATCCAAAGGCCGCCTGCTCTTATTTCCTGACTGAGTTGGTACTTCATTATGCGCTCGTATTGATCTGTATGGCGATTGCGATTGTTTTGAAAAATAATGTGATCAGCATGGTCATTTCCATTTGTCTGACAATGAACGTAATGAGTATTGTATACGGATTAGTAAACAGCGCAGTTCGGAAGATGGGAATTCATAATTTCCAGATGTATAAGTATACGATCACTGGGAAAATATCACTTCTTCCTATGAATCCAAGTGGAAATGATTGCTTTTTGGCACTTGGCGTGGCATGTGTATTCATTATTATAATGATATCTGTAAGCAGTGTTGTTTTTCAAAAGAGGGATATTTAACGGATGTATATCATAATTGGGATACTGGCAGGAATTATTATTTTACAATCAATCATTATGTGGAAATATCAGCGGCAGGTGAAAGACATCTGCCGCCAGTTGGCGTTCCTTATGAAACATGACAGTAATATGTTGATTCATCGTGAGTTTGGTCTGGGAGGAATCGGAATGCTTTCAGACAGGCTGAATGACCTTCTGGAATTGCGCAGGAAAGAGAAACGGTACTACCAGGAGAAAGAAACTCTGATTGCTGATACTTATACGAATCTTTCTCATGATATCCGGACACCACTGACATCTCTGGACGGGTATTTCCAGCTTATGGAAGCATGTGAAAATGTCGAAGAGCAGAGACGTTATCTGAATATTATTCATGAAAGAATACACAGTCTGAATGAAATGCTGGAAGAACTTTTCATGTTCACAAAGTTAAAAAATGAATCCTATCGTCTGGAATTGACATCCTGTTGTATCAACCGGATTCTGAAAGAAACTGTTTTTTCGTATTATGATGATTGGGTGAGAAGGGAGATCCAGCCGGACATTCAGATTACGGAAGAACAGTTGTATATAGATGGAAATAAACAGGGGCTGAGCCGGATTATTCAGAATGTAATAAAAAATGGTCTGGATCATGGAGAAAAGAAAATACGCATTGTGTTAAAACGAGAGCAGAACCGGGCGGTATTGCGAATCAGTAATCAGGTGATAGCTTCAGAAAAGATTGATATAGAACATGTATTTGATAGATTTTACAAAGCGGATGCAGCAAGAAGTAAAACATCTACCGGACTGGGGTTATCTATTGCAAGAGAATTCGTCAGACGTATGAATGGAGAGATTGGTGCAAAGATAGAGGAAAATGAGTTTATCGTTGAGATGAGTTTTAACTTGTGAAAACTATAAGGTAAGGAATCACGGTGTGCAGAATGGTGTGCTCAATGATATGAGAGGACGGATAATCGGGTTGCATAAAAAAGATTTTCTTTAAAGGAGCTATCAGAAACAAAAAACGTTGTATTTCTTGAATTCACTGGGATTCAAGAGATGCAACGTTTTTTTGTTTCAAAATATAGTATTCTTTTAGTTGCCCGGAATGGAATGATTTTTAGCGCATGTTGTGTCGACTGCGGCGTGCAGGAGAAGTGAAAGAAATTCCGGCGGATCTGAAACTTACAAAGGTAAGAGATCTATTCATTTCCCGGCATCATAGTTTACATATCTGATTCCATGTATTCTGCTGTATATGATGCAGGCAACAAAAATGAACTGGAAAGAACTTTGGAGGACTCTTTTTGAAACCTGTGAATGGCTGAGATTTAATATGGGATTCCGGAGAATAAAGCCAAAGAACAAATAATTTTTACAACTTAAAAAGCAATGCAAATACAACCTTATAATGATAGAATACAACTATCGCTCAGCACCATCGCGTTTACTGATAATAAAGAGAGGGCAGCCGGAATGAATTTAAAAGAAGTTTATGAGATTTTTTATCCAGGTAAATGTGGAAAACTCCCATCCGTTTGGAAGGTTCCTCCCAAATATCGTTCGAAAAAAGAGTTTTTTGAAGAACTTCTTCCGATAGAAATACGATGGCTTAATTATAAAATCTGGAATGACAAAGCGAGAAGAAGCAGATTCCTTTCAGATTGCAAAAAAGAAGCACGGTATATTGCAGAATTGCGTACATATTTGTTTGAACATCCATGGACTATTTCAAGAATAGAAGGAAAAGCGAAGACTCTTTTATCCGGTCAGATTTCTGAAGAGTGCATGAATGACAGATTTTTGCAGATCATAGATGAAGAAGAAGTTGAGATTTCCAGAAATCTCAGAAAATATTTGTTTGATACTGAGGCGAACCGCCTGAAAACAAAATGGGAAAACGTCCTGACGTTTTATGTCCTTTTGGCCATTTTCCCAAAAGAAATTAATCAGATTTATGTACAGTATATATATAATCGGGAACATAATATACATTTTAAGGAAGAAGAGGATAGTAATAGTTCAACAGAGAAAGACGGCATTTTATTTCAATATGAATACCCACCGGATATGGGCATTGTATCTCCGGGAGAAATAATAAATCATACGTGGGTAATGAAAAATGTGGGTAATATTTTATGGGAAAATCGTTATTACGAATGCAACCAGTCTGTGATTGAATTAGACGAAAAAAACAGAATCCTTCATCTCCCCCAAATTGTTTACCCGGGGGATAAGGTGTCTCCCAGTGTATCGTTTTATGCACCGGAAACACCCGGAACTTATGTTATGAACTGGAAAATGAAAGATGGTAATGAGGCTTTTCCGGATAGATTAGGACTAGGATTACATTTCATGGTATTGGATTTGGAAGATGAGAAAATATCCCAGGTAAAAAATGGCGGGAATTATAAGGTAATAGAAGAAATACCCCGTCATCCGGTCACAAATATCTCGGGAAAGCTGCATTCGCATACATGGATCATTGAAAATACAGGAACAACTATATGGAATGAGTATTATTTAGAGTGTATCAATGGGGATAACTTTTCGTACGCAAAAAGAGAATTATGTGTACCATTCAAAAAACGTGTTATGCCTGGCGAAAGGATCTCCGTCAAAGTGGAATTTGCAACTCCACCGATCGAAGGTATCTATTCCATGGTTTGGCAAATTATGAAAAAAGATGGAACACCGGCGTTCCCGAAAAACAGGAAGCTTGAAGTTCTGCTGAACCTGATATGAAAAGATGTCGGATAACTATTCGGCAGGTAGTATCCCGCGAGACATTTGGGCTTGTACCTGCAGGAAGGAATCGAAAGAACAATATGAACTATGTAGTTACAATTTTAACTGAAAAATACTTATATCGGGTGAATATAGAAGGCGGAATAAAATATACCCTTGGATCCGGAAAAAAAGATTTATTTCCGATGTCAGAGCTTGGTATAGATGGGCAGCTTGGGATGTGTTTTAACGAAAAAAAACAAGTATTGAAGTTAACTGCAAAGACAATCCCTCTGTCAGTAAAGGAAATTAACGAAGAAGCCAGATTAGTTCACATTTGCGGATATCCGAAGATGGAAGTAAGTTTTACAAGGGATACAGGAGAATATCCGGAATCATATGCTATTCCTTATGAGTGTCAGATTCATATTGGAAGATCTAAAAAGAATGATATTGTTCTGAATGAGTCCTATGTGAGCAGAAATCACCTGCTTATTACAGCCGAAAAAGGCAGAATCCGAATAGAGGATCTGGAGAGTACATATGGCACCTATCTGAATGGAAGTCCCGTGAAAAAAGCAATGCTGAAATCCGGGGATGAAATTGACATTTGTGATCTGCGTATGATCTGCAAGGAGAACAGACTATATTTTTATAACCTTCATGAAAAACCGGAATTCAAATATCAGAAGGGGATCAATCACCCCGGGATGGCGACGAATATTGTCTCTACGCGGAAAGGCTATCCTATATATCATCGCTCGCCGAGAATCAGAGAGTCTTTGCCTGTGGATGAGGTGAGATTATCGCATTTACCTAATAAACCACAAAAATTTTCTATCAGAAAAGCGAACTTTTTGCCACTTTTAAGCAGCGGTGCCATGGCGGGAGCATCAATTGCCATGTCGACTTTTTCTCCTGCTATGCTTGCTATGCGCGCGGCGATGATGATTTCTCCTGTTGGGAGTCTGATTGGAAACAGTAATAAAAAAGCACGTAAGATGCTTATGGTTGAAGAAGAAGAACGCTTCCGGAAATATGCGGACTATATTGCCGGAGAAAAAGCACATACTCGTGCCATTGGAGAAAAGCAAAGAGAAATCACGAATCAGGAGAATCCTGCGCCGGAAATCTGTGAAACAATTTTAAATAAGATGTCGACTTCTTTATGGGAGAGAACAGCGACAGATTCAGACTTTTTACAAGTCAGGATGGGAGCCGGGTATACCGCTGCCAATATCAAAAATGGCGGACGGACTCCCATCGCCGGAATGGTACACTCCGTCACACTCATCATCGTGTTGGTCGTTCTGATGCCTTACGCCGGAATGATTCCTATGCCGACCATTGCTGCGATTCTTTTTATCGTTGCCTATAATATGTGTCAGTGGCGAACCTTCCGCGACCTGGTCAGGACAGCTCCTAAGAGTGATATTCTTGTACTGATAGTAACATTCGTACTGACAGTTATCTTTGATCTGGTCGTTGCTATCGAGATCGGTATGGTGCTTGCCTGTCTGCTTTTCATCAAACGTATGAGCGAAGAAACCCATGCAGACAGCTGGGTGTACACGGACGATGACACTCCGGATATCGATGAACATCTGCAGAAATTACCGCTGCAGATCCGTGTTTACGAGATCACCGGACCACTGTTCTTTGGTGCCGCCGATGCCATTGAACATATCGTTGTCAAAGACTTTACCAGATGTCTGGTTCTTCGTATGAGAGGTGTCCCTGCACTTGACAGCACCGCCATGAATGCACTTCAGAACCTGGTAAAAACCTGCGAGAGTAAAGGAATTACACTTGTATTCTCCCATGTCAATGAACAGCCCATGCACGTTATGGAAAAAGCCGGTTTTGTGGAACTTGTCGGAAAAGAAAACTTCCAGTCAAATATATCCGCTGCATTAAAAAGAGCTGAAGAGGTCATCTGACCTTTTCAGCTCTTTTTTGAACTCATTTGCAAAATCTGCTGATTGACGAATCCTCTATTGACTTTATATAATAAATATATTAACGACGTATTAACCAATCAAAGGAGTAGTGTAACTGTTCTATACTTTTACAGTTTACAGATGAACCAACGACATGAAAAAAACATTTTTTACGAAAGATCCTTCTTTTTACCGTTCCTTTTTCAAATTAATGACAGTAATCGCGCTGCAAAACCTGGTGGCCTACAGCGTGAATATGCTGGACAATATCATGCTGGGAAGTTATAGCCAGAATGCACTTTCCGGCGCTGCGACGGTAAACCAGATTTATTTTATCGTAAATCAGATTGCACTGGCGATCGGCAATGCATTAATTGCAATCAGCTCCCAATACTGGGGAAGCCATCAGACAAAACCTATCCGAAAGGTAACAAAAGCCGCACTGTTATTCAGCCTGGCAATTTCTGCCGGAATGATCGCTTTATGTATTCGTATTCCGAATACACTGATTGGTCTTTTTACGACCTCACCGGATATCATAAGAGAAGGTACTATTTACCTTCATATCATACAATGGACTTTTTTATTTTTCATGATCAGCAACCTTTTACTGGCCATGCTCCGCAGCGTGGAGACCGTAAAAATCGCATTCCTTATATCCGTCATATCCCTGTTGGTGAACGGCGGAATCAATTATATCCTGATTTTCGGGAGATTCGGTGCACCGGAAATGGGAATCCGAGGTGCTGCCATCGGAACTTTTGCAGCACGCATACTGGAACTGGGAATCGTTCTTTTCTATGTATGGAAAAAAGATACAAAAGTCAAATTGTTTGATGAAAAATTCCGGGATGGTATTATCGGAAAAGGAAGTGGTACTGTCTGGAAAACCTTTTTTAAAGTGTGTATTCCCATCCTGACTTCCGGTTTGTTGTGGGCAGTTTCCCTTCCTATGCAGACAGCGATATTGGGGCATCTTTCTGCGGATGCGATTGCAGCCAATTCCGTATCAAGCACCTTTTTTCAGTATCTGAAGGTAATCGTCATTGCGATAGCCGGTGCTTCTGCTGTCGTGATCGGAAAAGATATCGGAAGCAATGACGAAGAAAAAGTACGCTGCAACGGGCGTACCCTTTCCGTACTCTATCTGGCTATCGGACTCTTGCTTGGAACTGTATTATTCTTACTTCGAAGTCCACTGTTATCCATGTACCGATTGACCCCTCAGGCTACTTTATATGCAGACCACTTTATGATTATTATGAGTGTGATCATGGTTGGAATGTCGTATCAGATGCCGGTCGGAGTCGGTATCATCCAGGGTGGCGGAGATACCAAATTTTCGATGTATCTGAACCTGATTTCCGTCTGGTGCATTGTAATGCCATTGTCCTTCCTGGCCGCATTCTACTGGAAGCTGCCGGTAGAACTTGTAGTGATCGCCGTGCAATCCGATCAGATCTTTAAATGTCTGCCTATATTCCTGCGCTTCAAAAGCTACAAATGGATCCATAAGCTGACAGCAATCGACTGATGCAATAACTCGTTTTGGTGAGCCAAAAGATGGCTCATTCGAATTTTGTAAAACGCAAACAGCACCGGTTATCATTGGGAACAATGTATGGATTGGTGGCGGTGCTATTATTTTACCGGGCGTTACGATCGGAGATAATGTTGTAATCGGAGCCGGCAGTATTGTAACTAAAGATATTCCCGACAATGTGATCGCAGCAGGTAATCCCTGTAGGGTAATTCGTGCGAATCGGTAAAATTTCCTGATGTAAAACAGGCCGCTATTACAAATTTATAATGATAAACCTGTATTATCCACAGCTTTTTTCGTGAATAATACAGGTTTATTTACACACATGCTATCATACTATCTGTCACTGCATCCTAATTCAGCATATTCCTATTTTAATTCTTCCGCAAGATATGCATCGCTCATACAGTGCATATCTGAAACACCATCTCGAATCAGCTGATATACCTGGGAATGGTAAAAGAAATCCAATGCAGCGTCCAATGAAATTTCCTGCTGTCTGGCAAAACACTCTATGACACGACTATATTTTTTCTGAAGTAAAATCGGATTGGCTGTCATAACATTTCATTCCCTTCGAAATGTAACAGAGACAATGCTTTCTCTGTGCGGAAACACATCTGCATATTCGGCTTTTCATACCGCAGACGGTTAATAGCTTCTGTTTTATCCATGAATTTATTATATACCAGGGCAACGTGGAAATGATTAGTTACTGTTCCCAGATCATTCCCTACACATAAATATAATCACTCATCACCGGCTGCAAATTGTTAGAAAGCAGTGCATTATAGACTTCTTCTACATTTCTTCCATCTGAAATCTCGAACTGGTCGTCGCCCTTATCCTCGATGTCATCTACATGGCTTCCGATTCCGGTGCTGACTCCGGCGGAGATTTTGGTTGCCGCGATACCTACAAGGTTGTCACGTACCCGCGCGCACTCTCTCGTTGACACTGTGATACTTGCAAATGGCATGAATAACCGATATGCGCACACAACCTGCAAAAGCTGTTTCTCGTGAACATCCATAGGATTGATGCGATCGTTATTGATGATCGGGCGCAGACGCGGACAGGAAAATGCGATTTCTGCATGCGGATATTTTCTCTGCAGAAGATATGCATGGTATCCGGTCGCAAATGCATCCTTTCTGAAATCATCCAGACCCAGCAGTGCACCAAATCCTACTCCGCGCATGCCTCCTCTTATGGCACGCTCCTGGGCGTTGACACGATACGGATAGATACGTTTGTGGCCTGCCAGATGAAGTGTTTCATATTTATCGGAATTATAGGTCTCCTGGAAGACAGTTACATAATCAGCGCCACATGCATGCAGATACGCATACTCATCAGAGTTCACCGGATAGATTTCAAGTCCGATCACTTTGAAATATTTTCTTGCGATCTTGCAGGCATTTCCGATGTATTCCACTGTGGATTTGTTTCTGCTTTCTCCGGTCAGGATCAAAATCTCCTGCAAGCCTGTCTCAGCGATCGCCTGCATTTCTTTTTCAATCTCACTTTCATTTAACTGGGCACGTTTGATCTTATTATGACAGTTGAATCCACAGTAAATGCAATAATTTTCACAATAATTCGCAATATAGATCGGTGTGAACATATAGACGCTGTTTCCAAAATGTTTTCTTGTCTCAATCTGTGCTGCCTGGGCAATCTCTTCGATGAAAGGTAGTGCTGCCGGTGATAAAAGCGCCGCAAAATCTTCCGGTGTTCTGGAACTGTGTGCGATGGCCTGTTTTACATCAGCCGCTGTGTATTTGTCATAATCATACGCATGCATGGCATCTACGACCTGATCCAGGATCTCAGACCCGATATCTTCCATACCCGGCATATATTTCATATGATCGATTCTGTTTTTCTTCTGATCTTCCAGAATCTCTTCGCTTAAGATACTTTCATTGATATGCTGATTTTCCATGGTCTAGTCCTCCAGAAATCCGGTCAGCGGTGATGATGCACTTGCTCCTCTTTCGATCTGTCTTCCCAGACCGGAAAGGTAGGCGCTTCGTCCTGCTTCGATTGCCTTTTTAAATGCCTCTGCCATAACCGGCACGTCTCCGGCTGTTGCGATCGCTGTATTTGCCATAACGGCAGCCGCTCCCATTTCCATAGCCTCACATGCCTGAGACGGGCGGCCGATTCCTGCGTCAACGATGATCGGCAGATCCATCTCATCGATGAGGATCTGGATAAACTCCTTTGTCGCCAGACCTTTGTTTGATCCGATGGGTGCTCCCAGTGGCATGATGCAGGCTGCTCCGGCATCTTTCAGAGCCCTTGCCGCATTCAGGTCCGGATACATATAAGGCATAACTACAAATCCTTCCTTTGCAAGGATTTCTGTTGCTTTGATCGTCTCATAGTTATCCGGTAATAAATATTTGGAATCGTGTACAACTTCGATCTTTACAAAATCCCCACATCCCACTTCTCTTGATAATCTGGCGATTCGCACTGCCTCTTGGGCATTTCTCGCTCCGGATGTATTCGGAAGCAGGGTTACATTCTCCGGAATGTAATCCAAAATATTGGCAAGCCCCCCTTCGTTTGCACGGCGAAGTGCCAGTGTGATGATCTGTGCGTCTGCTTTTTCAATGCAGGCTTTCACAAGATCCAAAGAAAATTTTCCTGATCCTAAGATAAATCTTGATGTGAATTCATGTCCTCCAAGGCTCCATGTATCTTTTGTACTCATAGGTTTATTTCTCCTTCTTCGTAACTGTTCATTGTCTACTTAATATCTGCTGAATAGTTACCTGTATTCTTTATACTTCGTATTCGTTCACTGTTTTCACAATGTCTGCTGAATAGCTGCTATATTTCTTCTTCTCCAAGCAGCAAACGGGTGATCATATTGGCTTCATGGGCTGCGCAGATCGCAACCCGCGGCGCCATCAATCCATGTCCATAAGTCGGTTCCGTAACCTGATCCCCGCAAAGATAGAAGTTTTTCATCAATCGCCGGGTACGAATTGTATTGCTGCTTCCATACCCGGCCATTCCGGATGCGGACACCAGTTTTTTCTCCGGAAAATGCTCCAAAATTCCATTTACAAGCATAGCTTTTGCCTCCGGATTGTCAAATGCTTCACATATAATTCCTGCATTCTCAAAAAGTGAAATCAGATTCTCTTCTGTCACTTTGATGCAATCCGTCTGAATATCGATATACGGATTAATCTTTTGAAGCAGAGACTTTAAAGCATCTGTTTTGTACATACCGATATGTTCTGTAAAATACTGCTGCCGGTTCAGATTCGTAATATCCACCACATCAAAATCAATAAGATGAAGATGGCCCACGCCGATACGCGCAAGTGCATATGCCACGTTGGATCCCAGACCTCCGAGACCTGCGATCGTCACCCGGCCTTCGGACAGTTTCTTTTGCTTTTCCGGTGAATGACGTTCTTCAAGTGCAGCCTGTATTTCCTCTTTTGTCAAAACCTTCGTTGTCTCCATTTTCAGCCTCCTCCTACAAATGTCACCACCTCCATGCAGTCTCCGTCTTCTAACATCCTGTCCGCATACTCGTTTTTGGGAAGGATCTCGCCATTCAGTTCTACTGCAATCCGCTTCATCTGGTATCCTGCACTTTCAAGATACACTTCTACAGAAGTTGCCTTCTCCAGTTCGATTTCTTTTCCGTTTACTTTGATCACCTGCATCTCACCTCCTTGAAGCTAAAAAAGAGTCCACAAAGAAACGTACCCTCGGTGGTGCGCCCCTTCATGAACTCTCGCTCAATCTCATTCTTTTATACCTAGTACATCGTTTTCGAAATAACTGTATCATTCACTTGTCTACGAATCCGATTGCACAGTTCAAAAAGCCTCAGCGTAGCCCGCTACGCCTACGTTTTTTGAACTGCACACTCGAATCCGTATCCTGCGTGAATGATACAGTTATTTACGAAACAATGTACCGGATAGCAATACACGGACGTAGAAGTTACGAAAACAGGAGAGAAGGGAAGTAGCGTTTCACAGAGAGGAAATGTTACGGGTGAAAAACGATGAATTTTACATTTGATGGCAATATCTCCAGAGAAGTTCTGGAAAATTACCTGTCCCGGAGTGTGACGGCAGCAGGTTTATATGAAAGCAAAACACTGGAAGATGATCTGCGTGCGATCCGGGAGATGGGTGTGAAATTTCTTGGAAGAGCATCAGGTATCTGGTATATGACGATGGATGACGAAGAGCATTTTCGGTTGTCAAAGGAACTGGCAGATAAAGTGCATGCCCAAGATCCGGAAATGATCCTGCAGTCCTGCGTCTTTGAGTGGATCACACGCCGTATGGAGACAGTAGAGATCCCGGACTATGTGTTTGAAGCATTTGGTATGGAACCGGAACACCGGTGTTTTTGCCTGGATGATGCGTTGTTTACAGACGAATCCAGCGGATTTACCAGCAGGAGAGAGGATCCGGCAAAAGACGGGGGGATTCCGGATCTGTCCCGGCAGGAAGCAAGACTGTGGCTTTATTACCGGGCAACCCGATACATCGACTGTGGCTATGAGGCACTCCATATGGGGCAGGTACACCTGTATACCGCGAACGATAAAGGAATGGCAAAAACAACAGAACTGTTCGGTATGATCCGCGAGTATGCGAAAATTCATGGAAGACGTCACAAGATACTGCTGGATGCACATACCCATGGGGTAAATATCCGTGGAAAATTGCTGTTTGATTATCATGCAATGCCATTTACCCGTATGCCGCTTCTGGAAGTGCCGGGAGAAGAGCTGGTACTGGTGCGCGAGGGCTACAGCGAAGGTGGAGAGAATCCAAATGGATGGTCCGCGAAAACTATGCCATACCTGATGGAATACGACAACTGGGGTGGACTGGTCGTTGATGACCGGGAAAATATACCGAGAGAAGAACTGGCCTGGAGAGACTGGTGGGGATACGACCAGATCGCCTGGTTTGCCAACCAGCCGGAGGAAGGCAGGAATCATTTTCTGGAATATACCTACAAGTGGACTGAAATCAACAATCCAAATGCATATTTCGAACTGCCGTTCCGCCGGATGATCCACAACGCGGAAGTGTCCATGAAGCGCGCAGATAACGGTCAGATGGATGCACAGGATTTCTATCAGATCAACACGAAGAGCGCAGCCTGCCCGATGGGATTCGATCAGGAAGAGACTGCAAAACGCCTATGGGCGACCGGCCACACGCTGCGGGAGAAGGCAGCCAATCCGGAGATGCTGATCCGCTATGGAGCAGAAAATGTCTGTGATGAAGAAACCGGAATGAAACTCCCGGAAAAAATTGTTGTTTACGGAAGTTTTCAGTCTCATGTGGGAGCGGTAAAGAATGACTCTAACAGTGAGCTGACCAGAATGTATTATATTGGTGATAATACGTATACCTTATCGGTGGTCATTCCGTTTGCGGGAACCTACGATTATTCTATTTCCACGTATGGAACGTTGTCTGCCACCTATCAGGCAGATGGCTATCCGAGGAGCGGTTCGTCGAATAAGGCATATTTCACTACCCGGAAAGATAACACCGTGGTACGGTTCCGCTATCAGTTCATCAGCAACAAGGTGACAATAGAGATGTTTGAATAAAAACGAAACAGATGACAGATGAAACAGTATCTGTCATCTGTTTTTTTTGTTACGGGAAATTGCTTTTCTGTAACGTAAGAAACGCTCCACGAGGATGCGCACTGCGGCGTACAAGGCAGATGTCGCAAGCAATCTACGTTTCACTCCGGCCGTTGCTAAACAAGCGCCACTGGCGCGAGAATGTGCCTTGGCAGGGGACAAAGCTTTCGAAAAGAGTTTTGTTTCACTTACAGGAAAGTACTTTCTGACAAGATGCAATATATAAATATGCAAAAACGACAAATATAGACAAAGTGATACAAAAATGCACAATAAAACAAGAAAAAATTGTATAAAATTAATAAAAACTATTGAAAAATGTAAGAAAGTTGTGTATTATGAAGCCATAAACAAAGAGGAAACAGGAAGAGGAACTACGAATAACAAAGGAGGTGGTATCGTGGATAGGAGGGATCATGATCGATGCCAGGAGCTTTACGTAAAATATAGGCAGTTTATGTATTGGTACGTGAAAAAACATTTTCCGGATTTGCCAGAAGAAGACATTCGTGATATCCTACAGGAGGTGTGGACATCATTATTGAATGCAATCGACAAATTATATGATAAAGGCGATGAGGGTCAGTTTGCCTGGCTGATCAGGGTGACTCAGACCAAGGTAATTGATTACTACCGTTCCAGGAAAAGAACAGAAGAACTGGGACAAAAGATCGGTCTTGCTTTACGGGAACAACAGGAAGTCGGTTCTGTGCAGGACATAGTGATCGCAAGAATGATTGCAATGGAACTGGTAGAAGGACTGACAGAGGAAGAGCGGAGAATTCTGGCAATCGAATATTTTTCTGATACGACCGGGGAAGTCTCGAACGCTTTCAAATGCAGACGAAGCCGGCTGCGCAGAAAGATCGAAGAAAGTCTTGGGATATTCAGGAAGAAACGTCGGTAATCTACCAGCACCATGTATTCGGATGATGTTATTCACTTCACCGTGAGACGGCTCTCGCCAGAGACCGGAGAAAGGATATTCGATGAAGAAAAGAGATAAAATATATGACAGTCCGGAATACAAGCAAATTAAAGAACATCTTCCTGAAATTTTGAAAGAACTGGAACGCGACAAAGGGCTGTCCCAATATCAGATACCGGAAGAATGGAATGGAGACTTCGAACGCATCTACCAAAAAGAATGCCGAAAAGAACACATAAAAAGACGAATTCTCGCAGGAGCATGTGCAGCCGTGATTCTTACAATCAGTGCAGTACATATAGGAACGCATCTGGAGTTTACATCGGTGGCTCAGGCGGATGATATTGGGAAGACCGCGGAAAATGGGTTTGAGGATGGAAATTATCAATATTCAACAAATGGAAATGTAGAAGAAAATGATGATAGTTTGATTATTGACGATTCAGAAGAGATTATATTTGGCGAAAGCAATTTAAAGGATCTATATGAGAATTTGAAAATGGAAACAAAAGCCCCGATAATTTGTCTTACAAGTCTAGATGATAATAGTAAAGTAACTTATGCTACCTATAATAAAAGATACCGGGCTATTAGCTATAGAACAATTGAAAATAATACATATATATATGTAAGTCAAAAGAAACAAGTAGAAGAAACATCGGATGGAGCAGTGAATAAAAACAATTTTGTGAAGGAAATGGAGATACCAGAATTAGATATTAAGACGAGTATTTACGAAAGTACACAGGATAATAGTTTATACTGCAATTTGATTTATGACAATAATATGATTTCGATTGTTTCTAACATGGACTTGGAAAATTTTATGATATTGTTAAAGGGACTCGAATATTATTAAAGGAGATCAGTATGAAAAAATATATTGCATTAATATTAAGCTGTATGTTATTGGTTGCTCAATGTAGTCTTGTATCAGCAAGTGAAACAGAGCAATATGAAATGGTAGAAATGAATAATGATGATATTTTTACAACAAGTTCACAGGGAGAAGTAGCACCATGTTTGATGTATATTGCAAATATATACACTTCTATAATCAAAATAAGCTCTAATCAGATAGGAATTCGTGCTGAAACAGTATGTAGCGAAACCGTCAAATCCATAACGGTAACATACACATTACAGAAATGGAATGGAAGTCAATGGGTGCGTGTAGCATCAAAAACAGCATCGGCATCTAATGTTGCGCAGACGGTAAAGAGTTATACAATTACTGGTGTATCTTCGGGTAGATATAGAACCAAAGCAACAGCATCAGTAACGGGTTATAATGGATATACAGAATCATTAACGGGATACAGTGGAAGTATTACAATTTAACATTCGGTAAAATCCCTTTCCATCAGAATTCATCGATCTGATGAGAAGGTGGTTTTATACCCTTACTCTCCAACAATTTATCTTCCAAAAAGTAAGGGTTTCAGTCATTGCAGAGGAACAAGAGGCAACCGCATCCGCCGAAGTTCCCTGTGATGGCTGTTTTTGACTTCATGTCCAGACAATACTTTGAATATAAAAATGTGGCGAAGAGATTCCCTCACGGGGCTTCGCCACATTTTTTAAGTTTCAGGAATGTCTGTAATTTCATCTGCCCGGTATTGATTAAAGATTCCGCGTACTGCCTGGTGCAGCTGTGGCTTGAGTTCTTCAAGACCTACCGGCTGCTGGTAAAGGATCGAATTGTAGCTGGTTCCACTGACCAGTTCGAGAATCATGTACATCATAAGCTCCGGAGAGTGGTAGGTATGATTGGCATTTTGAAGCATGCTATCATAGATAGTATGAATGGATGGAGTATCTTCGCTCGGTGTGAAGAACAGTGAGTTTTTGAAAAATCCCCAGCTCAGATGTTTGGATAAGAGGCGTACCAGATTCAGATTGTTTGCCAGCTGATCTAAAATATCATCCATAATAAAGATCACCTGATCTTCAAAATCCGTGATTTCTGTGTGCTTTTGCAATGCCAGATAAGAAGTCTGAAACACCTGGCTTGCCTTGTGGGCAATCAGGTGATTGCGGATATCGTATTTATCTTTGAAATAAAGGTAAAACGTTCCTTTTGCCACGCCTGCATTTTTAACAATATCTGCAATGGAAGTTTTATTGAATCCATTGTCTATAAAAAGAGAGAAAGCGGAATCCAGCAGGGATTCCCTTTTTTGCTGTTTGTTGTGATCGACTTTTCTCATACCGGGATCAGCCCCCTTCCTGTCGTTGTTTCCCATATTATAAGGAAATATCCACAAAAAAGTCAAATGAAAATTGGTCATTTTTATATTTTCGGAAAGTTGCATAAAATACAAAATGACTTTTGGTCAACTTTTTGCAAAATAAATATTGACCAAAAGTCATTTTTAAGGTATAACAATAAATGACCAAAGGTCAGTAAAACGACCGACGGAAATATGATAAGAGAGGTTAAGGGAGGAATATGATATGGAGAAGCTGGGAAGGAAGATCGTCAGGTTTCGAATTCCGATATTTATCATCGGATTGTTGTTGCTGATTCCATCCGTCTTTGGATATATCAACACAAGAGTCAATTATGATGTACTTTATTATCTGCCGGATTCCATCGAGACGATGCAGGGTCAGGATATCCTGGTGGATGAGTTTGGAACGGGAGCCTATTCGATGTTTATCTGCGAGGGCATGGAAAACAAAGATGTGGCAAAGTTAAAAGAACAGATTGAAGATGTGGAACATGTCAGCAAGGTTGTCTGGTATGACAGTTTTGCGGATATCAGCATTCCGATGGAGATGTTGCCGGAGGACATCAGAGAGGCCTTTAATGCAGACGATTCCACGCTGATGTTTATTATTTTCGATACGACGACCTCTGCCGATGAGACTATGGATGCCATCGAAAACATCCGTGCACTGGCAGGCAAACAGTGCTTCTTAAGCGGTATGTCAGCCATTGTCACCGACACCAAGAACCTGGCAGAATCCGAGGTTGCAATCTACGTCCTGATCGCAGTCGTTCTCTCCTGTATCGTTCTGGCACTGACCATGGAATCGTATTTGATCCCGGTATTTTTCCTGTTAAGCATCGGCATGGCGATCCTGTATAACATGGGAACTAATATTTTCATGGGCCAGATCTCCTACATTACAAAAGCACTGAGTGCAGTCCTTCAGCTGGGTGTTACGATGGACTACTCGATCTTCCTGTGGCACAGCTATCAGGAACAGAGAGAAAAAGGCGAAGAGGATCACAAAGAGGCAATGGCAAAGGCTATTGCGGCAACGATCAAATCCGTAGTCGGAAGCTCGATTACAACGATTGCCGGATTTATCGCCCTGTGTTTCATGAGTTTTACCTTGGGTCTTGACCTTGGTATCGTTATGACAAAAGGCGTTGTATTTGGTGTGATCTGCTGTGTTACCGTACTTCCGTCCATGATCATGATTTTCGACAATGCACTGGAGAAAACAAAACATCGTCAGCTGATCCCGGATTTTCCGAAGATTTCTGATTTCGTGGTAAAACACCATGTGATCTTCGCAATCTTATTTGTGGTATTGTTTATCCCGTTTGCTTATTTCCAGGCACATGCAAGTGTGTACTACAACCTGGATGCCAGCCTTCCGGATACTCTCCCAAGTGTCCAGGCAAATACAAAACTGTCGGAAGAATACGACATGGGTGCGGCACATATGATCCTGCTGGATAAGGATCTGGATGCCAAACAGAAATACAACATGATTGCCGATATCGAAAAGGTAGACGGTGTAAAACAGGTACTTGGTCTGGAAAGTATCATCGGACCGGCATTTCCGGAGAGTATGATCCCGGAGGATGTGAAAGAAATCCTGGAGAGTGATAACTACGAACTGATGCTGATCATGAACGAATATGCGGTAGCATCC
>ERZ1106951.1827-NODE-1827-length-17847-cov-5.701832_pt1 | contig 17847 bp, 13 predicted proteins | sample MGYA00403676_ERZ1106951 | MGnify/ENA primary metagenome ERZ1106951 (study PRJEB35170, sample SAMEA104062398) | human gut metagenome | biome: human gut; feature: human-associated habitat; material: faeces | place: Denmark | collected 2012-04-23 ...
ACAATCTTATCATATTTTCAAATGATTGTCAATCATTTCTCACAGTTTCATCATTTTAAACAGAACAATCGCCAGCAATCTGGTCATTATCACAATTTTTAATCATAAAAAAACAATTTAACTGCACGAAAGCATCATTTATCCTTTTCATCTCGACAGAGATTCTGATGATGTTGACAATGGCATCCATTCTTGCAGTCGGTTTCTCTCTTTTGAAATTATGTATCCTGTTTCTCAACTATTTTTATTTCCAATTCTAAAAAACAGAAAAATAGAAGAAATCATACAAATTTTTTCGGCTTTTTCCAGTTAATTTCTCGTCTGAATTCAATTTTTCATCCCTGTTTTTACATATTAAATTGCTTATTTTTACTTGACAATTCTTAATTTATTCATAAAAAACAAAATCGTGAGAAAATTATATTCCTTTTCGTTTCTGTTTTGCCTAAAAAATCGCCCTCTTTCACTTTTGAATTTTGTGCCATATTTACGAAAAATAGATTGACGGACTGGATATTGTTGACATCTTTTTCCCAACATGATACAATAAAGATAATCAAAAGCGGTATGAGGGTTGAGATATTTTCATTCCATCAGAACCAAAAGGATTCTTTTTTCATTTCTCCCAGTTCTCGCCCTTCTTTGAATGTTCATGCAAAAAATTGCACGGTTTGTGCGTTTTTCCGGCAAATTGCTGAATTGCAATGGATATTTGCAATATGATTGACAATCATTGCGAAGCATGGTATCATAAGATTACCTTAAAAAACGCTTTGCTTTTTATACACGATTCAATCTTCTTTTGACGAGTCTAAAAGGCAAGCCAAAACGAGAAAGGAATATGGTACAGTGGGGACTCTCAATCAAAAAAACAAAAACAAACAAGATGACGAAACCGAAATTGACTTAGGAAAATTGTTCAAAGCATTAGTGCAGCGGCTGCCAATTATTTTGCTGGTAACGCTCTGTTTCAGTGCCATTGGCTTTTCCTACGGCAAGTATTATCTCCCGTTGGAGTACACCTCCAGCACTTACATGTATGTAAAAAATGGGGATGCTTCCGAAGAAAAAACTGCCATCAACCAACAGGATTTGATGGCTTCCAAATCACTGGTAGAAACCTATATTGTCATTTTGAAAAATGACACCGTTGTGAAACAGGTCGGCATGAATCTGGTCAGCAAGTTCGGGGTGTCAGAAATTTCAAAATGCTTTACAGTCAAAAATGGGGTCATTTCTACCGCTGAACTCAAAGATGCAATTTCCATGTCTGCGGACGGCGACACAGAAGTGCTGAAAATTTCTGCACAGACCAAAGATCCGCATGTGTCCGCTGAAATCTGCGATATTTACGCAGAAGTTGCACCAACATTTCTCATCCGCATCATTGGTGCTGGGTCTGTTGAAGTCATCGGCGATGCCGAAGTACCGCAATCCCCCTCCGCTCCAGATGTGAAAAAAATTACTATGATGGCAGCTGCAGCAGGATTTGTCCTCTCTGCTGGTGTTGCAGTCTTAATTTACCTGTTGGATCGCACCATTAAGGGCGAAGATGACATTCAGTCTTTCTCCATCTCCTATCTGGGCGAAGTTCCGGAAATGGTGGAAGCTCGCAGCGGAAAACGGAAACCCCGTAAGAAAAAAAACAGCCCTTCTGCATTGCGGAATATGTTGCTCTGTGCAAAGGATATTCCGTTCCCGTGCTCGGAAGCTTACCGCTCCATCCGTACCAACTTGATGTTTGCACTGGCTCCACGGGAACATAAAATTGTTGCGGTAACCAGTCCAAACGCTGCGGACGGAAAGAGTTTAACGGCTGCAAATATTGCAATGGCATTGGCAATGATGAACAAAAAAGTATTGTTCATTGATGCAGACCTGAGAAAACCAGTTCAGCATCAGCGGTTAAATCTGGAAAACAAAGTTGGTTTGTCTGAAGTTCTGGGGCATATGACAACCTGGCAAGTGGCTCGTCATCTTGCACCATTGCCAAACATGGATGTTTTGACAGCTGGTACTTGTCCGCCAAATCCATCTGAACTGCTGGCATCTCCGGCAATGAAAAAGTTGCTTGAAGAAGCCGAACAGCAGTATGATTATATCATCATCGACACACCGCCGGTGAATGTTGTCAGCGATGCGTTGGGGCTTTCCGATTGCATCGGCGGTATCTTAATGGTAGCACGTTACTATGTTACCACAACCAAGGAATTAGAAACCGCTTTGCAGGCAATTTCTGTAACAGGTGCAACTGTATTGGGTCTGGTTCTGACAGAAGTGGACTTCAAGCAAGGCGGCTATTACAAAAAATATTATAAAAAAGGCTCTTATTGTACTTATGGAAATGGAAGCAAAAAGAAATCCCATTCCAATCAGCAACCAACAGCTGCTTCTGAAACAACAGATTCTGATAAACAACCTGTTTTCTAAGAAGGAGGCAGTCCTATGATGGTTGACTTTCACTGCCACATTCTCCCAAAGATGGATGATGGCTCTGATTCCATAAACACTTCCCTCGCAATGCTCCGAGCAGAACACACACAAGGGGTAAATCGTGTGGTTCTGACCCCGCATTTCTACTGCGAAGAGGAATCGATAGAAGCGTTCTTACAGCGACGCAAAAAGGCTTTTTCCGCCTTACAAACCGCTATTTCCGACCAACTGCATACCGGCGATATTCCAGAGCTTTGCTTAGGGGCAGAGGTTGCCATGTCCAGTGCATTGGCACAGATGGACTTACAACCGCTCTGCATTGCCGGAACAAATGTCTTGCTGTTGGAGTTACCATATTATCGCCGATTTCGGCTGAAAGATGTTGAAACCATCATCAACCGAAACGACATTCAAGTTGTATTTGCCCATATTGAGCGGTTTTCCCGTTTATGGAATAAAGAGACCTTTGCAGCAGTCATGGAACTGCCCGTCTACAAACAAATTAACTGTAGCTCTCTTTGTCATGCTCGCTGGCGACAGCGGCGGCAGTTGCTCCGCTGGCTTTCAGACGAAGAAGTGCACCTGCTGGGTACAGACGCACATAACCTCACCAGTCGCCCTGTGAATTTTCAGGCGGCTGCACAGCTGTTGCTGCGAAAGCAGCGAACAGCAGAGTTAGAAGCCTGTATGGAACTTGCAGAGCAGCTGACAGAAGACGGCGTACAGTAAACAGGGTGTATCGTTTCACTGCTTGAATATGGGGATTTATTTTTCAAGAAGAGGATGGTACGATGCAAACAGAATGGATTTGGGCGGCAAAAGCCAACCAAGCAATTTTAACCAAAAAACGCAGTCAGAAAGTCTGGTTGAAACAAGACCTGCTCAATCGCAAGCATGTCTATGCACTTTTACAACGCTCAAGAGATATTTTCTTTTCGCTCCTTGCAATTATCGTTCTTTCTCCGCTGATGTTGTTAACGGCTCTGCTGATTGTGCTGGATGACCCACACGGGGGCCCGATTTTCTCACAATATCGTGTAGGAAAGAATGGTCGGAAATTTAAACTCTATAAGTTTCGTTCTATGGTCGTTCATGCAGAAGACAATTTGGAAAGCTTGATGCAACAGAACGAGATGGATGGACCAGTGTTCAAAATCAAAAAAGACCCTCGCATTACCCGAATTGGTCACTTTATTCGCAAAACCAGTATTGACGAGCTTCCGCAGCTTTTCAACATTCTGAAGGGCGAAATGAGCATTGTAGGGCCAAGACCGTCTTTACCAAGAGAGGTCGAAAAGTACACGCCATACCAGATGCAGCGGCTGTTGGTAACACCGGGGTTGACTTGCTACTGGCAGATTCAGCCACAACGAAACAGCCTTTCGTTTGAGGAATGGGTGGCACTGGATATTCAGTACATTCAAGACCGCAGCTATTGGCTGGACTGGAAAATCATTTTTAAAACCGTTGGTGCGGTTTTGACTTGTCAGGGAGAATGATATTCACTTTTGCAAACAATACAAAATCCCACAGGGAATGCGTTCCTTGTGGGATTTTTTTATACAATCCTATTCGGTTTTATTTTTCAAATTCAGCAGAATTGCTTCGCTGTTTGATATGCCTATTCTTGGAAAACCACCTGAAACTGGCTCGACCGCAGTTTCTGCAACCATTATTCCAATGCGGCTGCGACTGCTTTTCCGGCTGCAACGCTCGCTTTTGCATCTAAATAGCGTTGGTTCGTACTGCCCCGAAAACGGCATTCATAACTTTTCTTATCCGCTTCAAAGCGTCCATCAATTAAAATATCTGTTTCGTTCAGCAATGCCATCCAATCTTCCCGACCGTCTGCCAGCAGTTGTTCCAATGTATATCCGGTATATGTCACCAGATTCAATCCCAAATCATGCACCTGTTTCCCCAGTTCTGCCAGTGCTGCCGCCTGACAAAATGGTTCTCCCCCGCTGAATGTAACACCATCCAGTAACGGGTCACTTGCAATCTCTTTTAGCAATACTGCTGCATCCACCAGCTTTCCGCCCTGAAAATCATGGGTCTGCGGATTGTGACAGCCCGGACATCCATGCGGACATCCCTGCACAAAAATGGTATAGCGAATCCCCTCCCCATCAACAATCGAATTTTCTACCGTTCCTGCAATTCGCAGCTGCATCATAAATCCCTGCCTTTCTCGTTTTGATTCGCAAAAATTCCTGTAAGCAGAATTACTTCCACTTACAGGAATTTTCAATCATACATACTATTTCTAATATTCAGCCATTATAAAGCGTGTTTCACACGGTCATGTTCTTCTGCCCGCTTTGCATCGTTAAACCGATCCAGCGTACCAACCAGATAGCCAGTGATTCTCCGAATCCGTTCAAACCCAACATCACCGCTGTGTTCCGTTCTGCCACACTGCGGACAGCTGTCACCGATAATGCCCGTAAAGCCACAGCAAGGGTCACGGTCAACTGGATGGTTCACAGAGCCATAGCCAATCCCAGATTCCTTCATGCAGCGAATGACCTTTTCAAACGCTGCTACGTTCTGTACAGGGTCGCCGTCCATTTCTACATAGCTGATATGTCCGCCGTTTGTAAGGGCGTGATACGGAGCTTCCAGACGAATCTTGTCCACTGCCCGAATCGGATAGTAAACCGGAACATGGAATGAGTTGGTGTAATAATCCCGATCCGTTACGCCCGGAATCACACCATACCGTTCCCGATCCATCCGAACGAATCGACCAGATAACCCTTCTGCTGGCGTTGCCAGAACAGAGAAATTCAAGCCCGTTTTCTTCGATTCCAAATCGGTACGATCCCGCATCGTCTGAATAATCTTCAAGCCCAGTTCCTGTGCTTCTGCACTCTCGCCGTGATGCTTGCCAATCAATGCCTTCAAGGTTTCTGCCAAGCCGATAAAGCCTACAGAAAGCGTTCCGTGCTTCAAAACTTCTGCAACGGAATCATCTGGGCCAAGCCCCTCAGAATCCAACCAAACGCCCTGTCCCATCAGGAATGGGTAGTTCCGTACTTTCTTCTGGCACTGAATTGCAAACCGGTCTGTCAGCTGTTCAATGGTCAAATCCATCATGTTGTTCAACAGCGTGAAGAATTTATCAATATCCCCATTTGCTTTGATTGCCAGCCGTGGGAGGTTGATTGATGTAAAGCTCAGGTTGCCTCTACCTGTTACAATTTCACGGGTCGGGTCATATTCGTTGCCGATAACTCTGGTGCGGCAGCCCATATAGGCAATTTCCGTCCGGTAGTCACCCGGCTTGTAATACTGGAGGTTATACGGTGCATCCAAGAATGCAAAGTTCGGGAATAACCGCTTTGCAGAAACCCGACATGCCAGCTTAAACATATCATAGTTCGGGTCTTCCTTGTTGTAGTTCACGCCTTCTTTTACCTTGAAAATGTGAATCGGGAAAATGGGTGTTTCGCCGTTGCCCAAGCCAGCTTCTTCCGCCAGCAGCACATTTTCAATGACCATTCTGCCTTCCGGTGTGGTATCTGTTCCGTAGTTAATGGAACTGAACGGTGTCTGTGCCCCTGCACGGCTGTTCATGGTGTTCAGGTTGTGAATCAGGGCTTCCATTGCCTGATAAGTTGCACGGTTGGTTTCCCGATAAGCATTCTTCTTTGCAAATGCCTGTATGGTTGCAATCTGGTCGGCTGTCAGCCGTTCAGAGAGCTTTTGTGCTTCTGCTTCCTGATAGCCGTTGTTATTTGCCAGACAAGGAATCAGACCTGTTTCCTGCTGGATAGCAGCCGCATAGGATTTTACAAATGCCTGTGGTTCTTCGATGTCGGTCAAGAGTTCCAGTGCTCTTGCAACATTCTGTAAGTACCGTTTCCGGTAAGTTTTCTTAACGCCGCCAGCCATTGCATAATCAAAGTTCGGGACGCTCTGTCCGCCGTGCTGGTCATTCTGGTTGGACTGAATCGCAATGCAAGCCAGAGCGGAATAACTGGAAATATCGTTTGGTTCTCTCAGGAAGCCATGTCCAGTCGAAAAGCCATGCTGAAACAGCTGAATCAAGTCAATCTGGCAGCAGGTTGTTGTCAGCGTCAGGAAATCCAAGTCATGAATGTGAATGTCGCCATTCCGGTGAGCCTTAGCGTGTTCCGGCTTCAGAACTCGCATCTCATAGAATTCCTTTGCAGCGGAAGAACCATACTTCAGCATCGTGCCCATTGCGGTATCGCCATCAATGTTGGCATTTTCCCGCTTGATGTCGCTGTCCTTTGCAGAATCAAACGTCAGTTCGTTCATAATCTTCATGAGATTGGATTTGACTTCCCGATCTCTGGTACGCTCATAGCGATATAAAATATATGCCTTTGCAGTTTGGGCGTGTCCACACTCAATCAGTTCTTTTTCTACCAAGTCCTGAATTTCTTCTACGGTCGGTTCTTGATTGCCGTGCAGCTGTTCATACAATGCACAGGTTTTTTCGGCAACATCTCTCGCCATGGCTGCATCTGTTCCGCCAACAGACTGAGCTGCACGAAATACCGCATTTGCAATCTTGTCTAAATCAAACGACTCTCTTCTGCCGTCACGTTTAATAATATAAGAAATCATAAGTGCGAACGCTCCCCTTTACATATACAAAATATAGTAGAGCAGCCAGTAAAGTAACCATGTATCTAGTACTTTACGGCTGCCTATCCAGTATAACGCATTTTTTCAGAATTGTCAATAGGAAAACGAAAAAAGCATTGCTTCTTCGGAATTTAATAGGAAAACAAATCAAAATTTACACCAAGCAGATAGAAAACAAGTCCTATCAGCAAACAAGATAAAAAAATGAAGAAAACAACCCGCAGGCGAAATCGCAGCTTCGGTTTTGGGTAACGTCCTGTATATTCCGGAAGTCCTTGAGCGGATGATTTTTTCTTTTTCATAGTAATGCCTGCCCTCCTTGTCGATGTTGAGTCGAAACACGTTCCTTTCTATTATACGACAAGCCAGCCAAAAAATCAAGGGATTTCTCCAAAGAATCGGAAGAAATTTATTTTTAAACAATGAATGAATTCTGCCGATTTTGAAATTATCTGGAAAAATACAACAAAAAAGACGCCTCTTCTTCCGAAGAAACGTCTTTCTCTATCGTACACAACTTGTACTGCTTAGTCGCTTACATACGGCAGCAGTGCAACGTGTCTTGCTCTCTTGATTGCTGTGGTCAGCTTCCGCTGATGATATGCACAAGTGCCAGTCACTCTTCTCGGCAAAATCTTTGCCCGTTCTGTCATGCACTTTCTCAGCTTTGCGATGTCCTTGTAATCAATGACATCTACTCTGTCTACGCAGAACATGCAGACCTTTTTTCTCGGTCTTTTTCCGCCCATTCTTGGTGCTCTTTCCATGGTCAAATCCTCCTAACTGCATTTCGCAAGTTTCGTTTTTGTTTTCTGCAATTTTGATTAGAACGGTACTTCTCCATCGCTGAGGATTTCTTCAAAATCGCTCAGGTCGCCCAATTGGATCGGAACAGAATTGTTCTGCTGCTGCGAAGCCGGAGCTGCTGCTGGCTGCTGTGGAGCTGCCTGCTGCTGGTACTGCGGCTGATACTGATAGCCGCTCTGATTGGATGGTGCAGTATAGTTTCCATTTGCCTGTGCAGCGGCTCTGGTTTCCCCGAAGGTCACATTGTCCGCCTGAACGTCCATAGAATAGTGCTTCACACCATTTCCATCGGTATAATCCGCATTTTGCAATCTGCCTTCCACAATGATCATTGAACCTTTGTGAAAATATCGACTTACAAATTCTGCCTGTTGCCGCCAGCAAACAACATTGATAAAATCAGCCTGCCGTTCTCCGGTGGACTTTGACGTATATGGTCGGTCGATGGCAACTCGAATTCTGCATACAGCAATGCCGCTTTGTGTCTGCCGGAAATCCGGGTCAGCACACAATCTACCCATCAGAATCACTTTATTCAGCATCCCATTCCATTCCTTTCCTCATATTTTCAAAAAAACCGTTCCTTGTAAAGACGTCTTATTCTGCAACAGTTACCAAGAACCGCAGAACGCCGTCTGTGATGTTCAGGACACGTTCCAGTTCAGCCGGAAAATCCGGTGTTGCTGTGAAGCTATACAGTGCGTAATAGCCGTCCGGTTCATCGTTGATCGGGTATGCGAGCTTCCGCTTGCCCCACTCGTTCACTTCGTCCAGTGTGGCTGCTGCTTCGATCTTGCTCTTGAACTTTTCAACCAGTTCCTTTGCAACTTCTTCACCCTTTGCCAGGCTGTAAACAGCCATCAGCTCATACTTTGCATTCAACTTTGCCACGTTAAAAACACCTCCTTCTGGATTTCGCCTGCAATTGTGCAAGCAAGGATAACATATCTATTATAGCAAACTCTGCTCGACTTGTCAAGCATTTTTCTGGTTTTTTCGGAATTTTTTTTACAAAATTCCCGACCTTAAAACGCCATGCTGATGCCCAGCAGAAACAGAGCCGTTACAAGAACGGTCACCGCATACTGTGCCAGAATGGCAATCAGAACAAACCAGTAATTCGTACCGCCTGCCATTCGCAGCCGGTCTTTGGTCATGCCTTCGGGCAGCCCCTCTGCTCGGATTCTGTGCACTTTTCGCAAAACAAACCGATAATAAATATAATTGGAAAAGGCAAACAATAATACTCGCACCGCAAAACTTAGATACATACAAATAATATGCATCGTATGTAAAGCAGTTTCATATGGCAACAATGCCGTACAGAATGATTGAATTTGTTCTGACATCACTTGCAGGAAATTGTTGTACATGCCGCCCATACCGCCCATGCTGTCCATGCTTTGCTGCATGCTGTGCAGCTGGCTCAAAATCGAATCATTGTTGGTGACAAACGAATACAGTTCTGACGGCAAATCCAACAACAGCAACACGCTGATAATCAGAAATGTCATGCCCCACATTTTCCGACTGGCAAAATACAGTTGCGGGAACACCGCACTGATTAAATTCATGGTGAGTTTCGAGCCAGTTTCTCGGAATTTCTTAAACGCCGGAACATAATAAATCGTATTCGTCCGCACGAAATTTGCAAGGTCTTCCAGCCGTTCCCCCTCATAGTCCTCATTCGGGTCTAATCCGCAGCAAATATCCTGTGCACTTTGCTGCCAAGTCTGCTGGTTTTGCTGTGCCGTTTGCTGCTGTCCGTTCTCCTCTAAAATCATGCCACAGTGTCCGCAGAACGCCTGATGCACAGGATTTTCCGTTCCGCAGCGAGGGCAGCGACGTGTTTCCGGTGCTGCCTCCGGTTCTGGCAATGGAATTTCGACCGGTTTCCAGCTTCCGCCGTTTTCGTGCAGATGCACATTGATGCAGTGCCCATAATGCTGCCAGCACGCCCGATGGTAAGGCGTTCCGCATTCTGGGCAAACAACAACATCATCTTCCGGCTCGAATGGCTTTTGGCATACAAAACAAGATTGTCCGGTATAATCTGCCATAAAGCAATGCACTTCCTTTCCAATTCTGTTTCCACAGAATTTGATGGTAATTCCCCGTTTCTTATTTCTGGCTGGAAGATTTCAGCTTTTTCCACCGGAACACAAATACACCCGTTGCTGTTCCAGCGGTTACAAGCGTGAATACAATCACAGCAGTTACCAAATCTTTTGTGCTGAACTTAGAAGATTCCGTTTCTGTTTCTGCTTCTGTTGTCACCTGTGTGGTCGGTTCGGTGGTGTTGTCTGCTGCTGCCGCTGGCAGTCCCCAGCAGCCCAGCCCGAGGATACCGGCACAAAGCCACGCTAACATTCGTTGTTTCATTGTTATTCCTCCGCTTTTCTTTTCCAGCCCTTGTAAGGATAGTATAAAGAATACCGCACCAGATAAAACGTCCAGTGCGGTATCCTGTTTTCGCTTGCGTCTAATTACTTCTCTGCATTCGGGGTGGTATATGGTGCAATATGATGTGCCAGATATTCCGAATGAGTTTCATTCTTCTGAATCCGAACATTGTTATAAACATCCATACCTGTTCCGGCAGGAATCAGCTTACCAATGATAACATTTTCCTTCAAGCCATACAGCATATCGCTCTTACCACGGATTGCCGCATCGGTCAAAGCCTTTGTGGTTTCCTGGAAGGATGCTGCCGACAGGAAGCTGTCGGAGCTGGAGGATGCCTTGGTAATACCCTGCAGTACTGGTGCAGTGGTAACCAGTTCTACGTCTGGTTCGCCATTTGCCATCCGTTCCCGCAGTTCTTCGTTAATGGTTTCTACCTTCCGCTTATCAATCAGCGTGCCCGGCAGTAAGTAGCTGCTGCCAGATTCTTCAATCTTGACCTTCCGCAGCATCTGGCGTACGATAACTTCGATGTGCTTATCGTTGATATCAACACCTTGCAGACGGTAAACCTTCTGCACTTCGCTGATGATGTAGTCCTGTACAGCATGAACGCCCAGAACTGCCAGAATATCGCCCGGGAAGATGTTCCCTTCGGTCAGACGAGTACCCTTTTCGATTTCTTCGCCTTCCTTTACCCGAATCTTCAGGTTATAGTGAATCGGATAAGATTCCGATTCGCCAGTAGTCTGGTTGGTAACGAAAATGGTTCTTGCAGTCTTGATTTCTTCAATGTGTACCTTACCGGACAGACGAGCCAAAATGGCTGCATTCTTCGGGTGACGGCTTTCAAACAATTCTTCGACACGTGGCAAACCTTGTGTGATGTCTTCTGCCGATGCGATACCACCGGTATGGAATGTACGCATGGTCAGCTGTGTACCTGGTTCACCAATGGACTGTGCAGCGATAACGCCGACCGATTCACCCACGCAAACCAGATTGCCGTTTGCCAAGTTTGCACCGTAGCACTTTGCACAAACACCCTGCTTTGCATGGCAAGTCAGGACGGAACGAATCGAAATCCGTTCAATGCCAGCTTCGGTAATCTTCTTTGCATCACTTTCTGTGAGCATTTTATTCTTAGAAATCAGCAGTTCGCCGGTTTCCGGATCTCTCAGGTCTTCTACCAGATAACGACCTGCCAGACGTTCGCCGAGCGGTTCAATCATTTCATTGCCGTTGCTGATTTCATAAACTTCCAGACCTTCATTTGTGCCGCAATCCTGTTCCCGGATGATGACATCCTGCGAAACGTCTACCAGACGACGGGTCAGGTAACCAGAGTCAGCGGTACGCAATGCGGTATCTGCCAAGCCCTTTCTTGCACCTCGAGAGGAGATGAAGTATTCCAAGATGTTCAGACCTTCTCGGTAGTTGGAACGAATCGGCATTTCGATGGTCGCACCGGATGTATTGGCAATCAAGCCACGCATACCGGCAAGCTGACGAATCTGGCTGATACTACCACGAGCACCGGAGTCCGCCATCATGAAGATTGGGTTGTAACGATCCAAACCGTTTTGCAGAGCGGTGGTAACGTCATTGGTTGCACCGTTCCAGATTTCGATAAACCGCTTGGACTTTTCTGCTGCGGAGATATAACCGTATGCATATTCGTTGTTGATCTCTGCAACTTCTGCATCGGCTGCTGCAATGATGTCTTTCTTTTCCTTTGGAATGATGGCATCACAAACTGCAACGGTAATGGCAGCCTTTGTAGAATACTTAAAGCCAGTTGCCTTGATCTTATCCAGCACTTCGGAAGTGGTCGTTGTGCCGTGAATCTTAATGCAACGATCGATAATCTGACCCAGCTGCTTCTTGCCAACCAAGAACGCAATTTCCAGATCAAACTGATGCTTGGAATCTGTACGGTCTACATAGCCCAGATTCTGCGGAATGTTTTCGTTAAAGATCAGACGGCCAACGGTACAATCAATAATCTGAGAAACCCGCTTATCACCAATATCTCTGGTAATCCGTACTTTAATCTTTGCGTGAATGGAAACATCGCCTTCATTGTAAGCCATGAGGGCTTCGTTGACATCCCGGAAAATCTTGCCTTCGCCCTTTTCGCCGTCCTTTTCCATGGTCAGGTAATACGAACCCAAAACCATATCCTGTGTCGGAACAGCAACTGGACGACCGTCAGACGGCTTCAACAAGTTATTCGCAGCCAGCATCAGGAATCTTGCTTCTGCCTGTGCTTCTGCGGACAGCGGCAGATGGACTGCCATTTGGTCGCCGTCGAAGTCTGCGTTAAATGCAGAGCATACCAACGGGTGCAGCTTCAGAGCACGACCTTCTACCAGTACCGGTTCAAATGCCTGAATACCCAAACGGTGCAATGTAGGAGCACGGTTCAGCAGAACCGGATGTCCCTTGATGACATTTTCCAGTGCATCCCAAACTTCCGGAGAAGTCCGGTCTACCATCTTTCTGGCACTCTTAATATTTGCAATGACCTTGGTATCTACCAACCGCTTCAAAACGAACGGCTTAAACAGTTCCAATGCCATTTCCTTCGGCAAACCGCACTGATACATCCGCAGTTCCGGACCAACGACGATAACAGAACGACCGGAGTAGTCAACACGCTTACCGAGCAAGTTCTGACGGAATCGACCCTGCTTGCCCTTCAGCATATCAGACAGGGATTTCAGTGCACGGTTATTCGGACCCGTAACAGGTCTGCCGTGTCTGCCGTTGTCAATCAAAGCATCGACTGCTTCTTGCAGCATCCGCTTTTCGTTCCGAACGATGATGTCCGGTGCATCCAGTTCCAGCATCCGCTGCAACCGGTTGTTCCGGTTGATGACACGGCGGTACAAATCATTCAGGTCAGAGGTTGCATACCGTCCGCCATCCAGCATAACCATCGGACGGATGTCCGGCGGAATAACCGGAACAACGTCCAGAATCATCCATTCCGGACGGTTGCCGGACTGCCGGAAGGCTTCCACGATTTCCAGCCGCTTCAGCAGCTTCAACCGCTTCTGACCGGAATTCAGTCCAACCAGTTCTTCTTTCAATTCTTTGGAAAGTTCTTCCAAATCAATTTCACAGAGCAGCTTCTTAATGGCTTCTGCACCCATTGCTGCTTCAAATTCATCGCCGTACTTTTCCCGATAATTCAGATATTCCTTTTCGGTCAGGAGCTGCTTCTTAAACAGCTCCGTATTGCCCGGGTTCAGTACGATATATTTTGTGAAGTAGAGCACTTCTTCCAGTCTTTTCTGGGAGATTTCCAGCATCTGACCGATTCTGGACGGTGTTCCCTTGAAGTACCAGATATGAGAAACCGGAGCAGCCAGTTCAATATGACCCATCCGTTCCCGGCGAACCTTTGCACGGGTTACTTCTACGCCGCAGCGGTCGCAGACTTTGCCCTTAAAACGAATCTTCTTGAACTTTCCGCAGTGACATTCCCAGTCCTTGGTTGGTCCAAAAATCCGTTCGCAGAACAAACCATCCCGTTCCGGCTTCTGTGTCCGGTAATTGATGGTTTCCGGGCGTGTTACCGCACCATAAGACCATTCCCGAATCCGTTCCGGTGAAGCAAGTCCAATTTTTATGGATTCAAATGTATTAAATTCCAAATTCGTACCCTCCTGTATTCTATCACGAGATTTTCATACATGGTAACTTGTTACATTTCGTCATCGTCAAACGGATAATCATCTACATCATCCGGATAATCGTCTTCGTCTGTATCGTCAATATCCTCAAATGGAACATCCTCTGCATCCGGATCTCCATTTGCAATGGTCTTATCATCATCATAACCCATGCCGGCATCTTCCATATCCTTGGACATACCTTCATAGTTTGCAGTATCGGTGATGTCGTCATCACTTTCATACGAAACAACCTGTGCGGTGACATCGTCATCGAAGTTCGACCGCAGGTCAATTTCATTCTGTTCGCCATCCAATACCTTGACATCCAGACCCAGTGACTGCAATTCCTTGATCAGAACCTTAAAGGATTCCGGAATGCCCGGCTTCGGTACATTCTGACCCTTGACAATTGCTTCATAGGTTTCTACACGTCCAACGGTATCGTCAGATTTTACTGTCAGGATTTCTTGCAGAGTGTAAGCTGCACCGTATGCTTCCAGTGCCCAAACTTCCATTTCCCCGAATCTCTGACCGCCGAACTGTGCCTTACCACCCAACGGCTGCTGCGTAACCAGAGAGTACGGACCAACAGAACGAGCGTGAATCTTTTCGTCTACCAAGTGGTGGAGTTTCAGGTAGTGCATGTAACCAACGGTTACACGGTTATCAAACTTTTCACCAGTTCTGCCATCATACAGTGTGAACTTACCGTCTTCGCAGAATTCCAGTGCCTTCGGGTTGATGACCTTCTGCATTGGCTTCAGGTCGAACGGATCATTCCGATGCGGTTCGTTCCGGCGATTTGCTTCCCGGAAGCATTCCCGAATGTCATCTTCGTGTGCACCGTCAAAGACTGGTGTCATCACGTGCCAGCCCAGAGCCTTGGCAGCCATACCCAAATGCACTTCCAATACCTGACCGATGTTCATACGAGAAGGTACGCCCAACGGATTCAGAACGATATCCAGCGGTGTGCCATCCGGCAGGAACGGCATATCTTCTTCCGGCAAAATGCGGGAAACGACACCCTTGTTACCGTGACGGCCTGCCATCTTATCGCCGACGGAGATTTTCCGCTTCTGAGCGATATAGCAGCGAACCAATTTATTGACACCAGCCGACAATTCATCACAATTTTCTCTGGTGAATATCTTTACATCAATGATGATACCAGCTTCGCCGTGCGGTACTTTCAAAGAGTTATCCCGCACTTCCCGTGCCTTTTCGCCGAAGATTGCACGCAGCAGGCGTTCTTCTGCGGTCAGTTCGGTTTCGCCCTTCGGGGTAACCTTACCAACCAGAATATCACCAGCGTGTACTTCTGCACCAATCCGAATGATACCATTTTCATCCAAATCCTTCAGGGCATCGTCACCGACGTTCGGAATATCTCTGGTAATTTCTTCTGGGCCTAACTTGGTATCTCTGCATTCGATTTCATATTCTTCAATGTGAACGGAAGTGAAGATATCTTCCCGTACCAACCGTTCATTCAGCAGAACCGCATCTTCATAGTTGTAACCTTCCCAAGTCATGAAGCCGATGAGGGCATTCTTACCCAGAGAGATTTCACCGTCAGAAGTAGACGGACCATCTGCCAGAACCTGTCCCTTTGTAACGTGTTCGCCAGCGTCTACAATCGGTCTTTGGTTGATGCAAGTACCCTGGTTGGAACGCTTGAACTTTTCCAGCTTAAAGGTCTGTTCCTTGTGGGTTTCATCCGACAACAAAGTAATGGTGTCTGCGGAAACTGCCGTAATTACACCATCACACGGTGCAAGAATACAAACACCAGAGTCTACAGCTGCCTTGTATTCCATCCCTGTTCCGACAAACGGCCGTTCGGTCTTGAGCAGCGGCACTGCCTGTCTTTGCATGTTAGAACCCATCAACGCACGGTTTGCGTCATCGTTTTCCAAGAACGGAATCATAGAAGTTGCAACAGAAACTACCATCTTCGGGGAAACATCCATGAAGTCAATGCGGTCTTGCTCCACTTCCAGAATCTGTTCCCGATAACGAGCCGCAACCTTATGATTTGCAAAGTGTCCGTCTTCGGTCAGCGGTTCGTTTGCCTGTGCAACAATGTAATTATCTTCTACGTCCGCAGTCATATAGACAACTTCGTCTGTTACAACGCCAGTTGCCTTGTCTACTCGCCGATACGGAGCTTCAATAAAGCCATATTCGTTGATTCTTGCGAATGTTGCCAGATAAGAAATCAAACCGATGTTCGGACCTTCTGGCGTTTCAATCGGGCACATTCTTCCGTAATGGCTATAATGTACGTCACGAACTTCAAATCCTGCACGATCTCTGGACAAACCGCCCGGACCCAATGCAGACAGACGACGCTTATGGGTCAATTCTGCCAGCGGGTTGTTCTGATCCATGAACTGCGACAGTGGAGAAGAACCAAAGAATTCTTTAATTGCAGCCGTAATTGGACGGATATTGACCAAACTCTGCGGTGTGATCACATCCATATCCTGTGCCTGAATGTTCATCCGTTCCCGAATGACCCGTTCCATTCTGGTGAAACCAATCCGGAACTGGTTCTGCAACAGTTCGCCAACAGAACGGATTCGACGGTTGCCCAAGTGGTCGATGTCGTCCACAGTACCAACGCCTTCGCAGAGGTTCAGGAAATAGCTGATGGTTGCATAGATGTCGTCCAGAATAATATGCTTCGGAACGAGTTCATCCAACCGCTTCTTCACCTGTTCTTCTACTTCTTCCGGTGTGGAAGAGCTTTCGAGAATTTCTCTCAGAACAGAGAACGAAACCTTTTCATTGATTTCATATTTGCTAATGTCAAACTGTACATACGGCTGCAGGTCAACCATGCCGTTACCGATGACCTTAACTTCCCGCTGTACAAACCGGATGGCATTTTCTCCGGCTTCGGTGACATAATATTCTTTACATTCTACTGTCAGGAATGCAGCCTTTACGCCGGCTTCCTGAATCTGTTCTGCCTGTTCGTAAGTCAGGGTCGTTCCTGCATCAAACAGCAGTTCGCCTGTCATTTCATTGATGACCGGACGGGACAGGGTATGTCCAGCCAGACGGCTTGCAATGCCCAGCTTCTTATTATACTTATACCGACCGAACCGGCACAAATCATACCGCTTTGCATCAAAGAACAGATTGTTCAAGTGGGTCAGGGAGCTTTCCACCGTCGGCGGTTCGCCCGGACGCAGCTTCTTATAAACATCCAGCAATGCATCTTCGGTATTCTTAGTGCTGTCCTTTTGCAGAATGGTCTGCCGCAGACGTTCATCATCCCCGAACATCTCATAGATTTCTTCATCTGTTCCAATGCCGATTGCACGGATAAAGGTTGTCAGTGCAATCTTCCGGTTCTTATCAATCCGGACATAGATGACATCGTTGGAATCCATTTCATATTCCAGCCATGCACCACGGTTCGGAATGACAGTGGTCTTAAACAAATCTTTACCGGTGCGGTCTTTTTCAGAAGCGTAATAAACGCCCGGAGAACGAACCAACTGCGAAACGATGACACGTTCTGCACCATTGATGACGAACGTGCCGCTTTCGGTCATGAGCGGGAAGTCGCCCATATAGATTTCGCTTTCCTTGACCTCGCCGGTTTCCTTATTCCAGAGGGTCGCCGTCACACGCAGTGCGGCAGCATAGGTTGCATCCTGCTCCTTGCATTCTGCAATGGTATACTTCGGCTTTTCATCAATCCGGTAATCAATAAAGTTCAGAACCAGATTGCCGTTGTAGTCTGTGATAGAAGAAACGTCCCGGAAGACTTCCTTTAAGCCTTCCTCCCGAAACCAGCGGTACGAATTTTTCTGTACTTCGATCAGGTTCGGCATTTCCAGGACTTCTTCTTGTCTCTGGTAGCTCATACGCATGCTTTTTCCAG
>ERZ1106951.1828-NODE-1828-length-17845-cov-2.661102_pt1 | contig 17845 bp, 9 predicted proteins | sample MGYA00403676_ERZ1106951 | MGnify/ENA primary metagenome ERZ1106951 (study PRJEB35170, sample SAMEA104062398) | human gut metagenome | biome: human gut; feature: human-associated habitat; material: faeces | place: Denmark | collected 2012-04-23 ...
TCTCTTTTCCCATCGCGTGTCCCAGCCCTTCTTTCATGCCGAACTGGTACACGGGAACCTTGTAGTATGCACATGAATTTTCAAACATCTTTTTTGTATTATCCGACGCTTCTTCTGACACGATCACCAGATACGCTTTTCCACTCTTGATCGCTTTCTCGGTCATGAACTCGCCGCTTGCCGTCTTACCGGCGCGCGTCGCCAGTCCCAGAAGATTCAGCACCTTTTTACGATTCTCCAAACTGCTCCATCTCCTTTTCCAGCGCCTCATAGACTTCCTTCGGAATCGCCATCTTGAGCGACCGCTCCAGTCCTTTGCTCTTTACCGCCTTTTTCCAGCAGTCCATCGAAGGACAGAGGTAGGCGCCGCGTCCATTCCTACGGCCTGTCGCGTCAATCTCGATCGTATCGTCGGCTGTCTTTAAAACGCGGATCATTTCTTTTTTGCTCTTCATTTCTCCGCATCCGATGCACTGTCTGAGCGGCACTTTCTTTGCTCCCACTGTCTATCACTTCCATTTCTGTCAAATCCCGGTTCTGCTGCTTTCTTTCTGCCAAATCTGCTCGTTCCGCCCGAAATCAGCATCCCCGCACATTATCTGTCAGGATTATTCCTGCTCCGCTGCCGGCTCTTCTGTGCCCTCAGCTGCCTCATTTTCTGCTGCCTCGGCTGCGTCTTCCTCTGCCACGCTGATCAGCGGGTCATCGGTGTAGCCCTCGAAGCCTTCCTCATAACCGCTCTCAAGCTCATCTAAAAGACCGGACTCTCTTGCCTGTGTCTCGCTCTTGATATCGATCTTGAAGCCGGTCAGGCGGGCTGCCAGACGTGCATTCTGCCCCTCTTTACCGATTGCCAGGGAAAGCTGGTAATCCGGAACGATCACCTGTGCCTCGCGTGCTTCCTCATCTGCTGCAACCAGGATAACCTTTGCCGGGCTTAACGCGTTCTCAATCAGGAATGCAGGGTTGTCATCCCAGTTGATGATATCGATCTTCTCACCGCGCAGCTCATTGACAACCGCGCTGACACGCGCGCCGTTTAAGCCGACACATGCGCCGACCGGATCGACGTTCGGGTCGTTGGAGCTGACTGCCATCTTCGTACGGGAACCTGCCTCACGTGCGATCGCCTTGATCTCTACGGTACCGTCTCGGACCTCGGCAACCTCAGACTCAAAAAGGCGTTTTACCAGATCTGGATGGCTTCTGGATACGGTGATACGCGGGTCGCGCTGTGTCTCTTTTACTTCGATGACATACAGTTTGATACGCTCGGTCGGTTTGAACACCTCGCCCTTTACCTGCTCACTCTCGTTCAAGATCGTGTCGATCTTGCCTAAGTTGATGCTGATGTTGCGTCCTACATAGCGCTGTACGATACCCGTTACGATATCTTTCTCTCTGCAGTGCCACTCCTCATACAGGGCATTGCGCTCTGCCTCACGAAGCTTCTGTAAGATAACATTCTTCGCGTTCTGAACGGCGATACGTCCAAACTCCTTGGAATTGACAGAGAACTGAACGATGTCGCCCAGCTCATACTTGCTGTTTAAGAGCTTTGCCTCTGCCAGGCTTACCTGGGTCATCGGATCCTCTACGGTCTCCACAACCTCACGCTCTGCCACGATGGAAAAATCTCCTGTTTCACGGTTGATGTTTACCTTGACATTATCTGCCCGGCCATAATTGTTTTTGTATGCTGTCAGCAGAGAATTTTCAATCGCTTCTAAAAGAACATCTTTGCTGATATTGTTTTCTTTTTCCAGCAGATTTATTGCCTCAATCAACTCTTTATTCATTTTATTTTATCTCCTCCTACCGTCTAAAAATCAAAGGCTAAACGAATCAAAGCAATCCCTGATTTTTCAAATGTACGCTCGCTGCCATCCTCCATCGTGAGTGTCACGGAATCCGCGTCATAGGACGTAAGCGTTCCTGTAAATTCCTTCTGTTTGTCGATCGCTTTATACAGGCGGATCTCCACATCTTTGCCGATGCTTCTTGCAAAATCTTTCTCTTTCTTCAGAGGACGTCCCAGTCCCGGAGAACTCACCTCCAGTATATAGCTGTCCTCGATGAAATCTTCCTTATCCAGCCATTCACCAAGCAGACGGCTGATTACCTCGCAGTCATCAACGGTAATACCGCCCTCTTTGTCAATGTAGCACCGCAGATACCAGACGCCGACCTCGCGGACATACTCCACATCAACCAGCTCAAACTGATGCTGCTCCAGAACCGGCGTGATCCACGCCTCTACCCGTGCTTCGTACTGCTCTCCCTTTGCCACACCCCCACCACCTTTCTATGAAATTAGAAAGAGTGGACTTTTTTGTCCACTCTTTCCAGTCAGTCTATTATGTTATCGTGCCTAGTATAACATGCTTTTTTCGGAAGTTCAAGAGGTATTTCCTATTGTTTCTCTTTATTTACCGAATACAGCCTCATAATCTGCTTTGAATTTCTCGATACCAGCATCGGTCAGCGGGTGTTTTACCATCTGCATCAGAACCTTGAACGGAACAGTTGCGATGTCAGCGCCAGCCTTCGCGCACTCGATGATGTGCATCGGATGTCTGGTGGAAGCACAGATAATCTCGGTGGAAATCTCCGGATAATTGTCAAAGATCTCTACGATATCGTAAATCAGGTCTGTACCGTTGGTGGAGATGTCATCCAGACGGCCTAAGAACGGAGAAACGTAAGCTGCACCGGCTCTTGCTGCAAGCAATGCCTGATTTGCAGAAAAGATCAATGTTACATTACACTTGATACCTTCAGAAGATAATACCTTTGTTGCCTTTAATCCTTCTACCGTCATAGGGATCTTAACAACCATATTTGGATGTAATTTTGCGATCTCACGACCTTCAGCGATCATTCCCTCAGCATCTACGGTTGTTGCCTTAACTTCACCACTGATCGGTCCATCTACGATCGATGCGATCTCCTTAAGTACTTCTTCCTGGCTCTTGCCACCTTCTTTCGCAATTAAAGACGGATTTGTTGTAACACCACAAATCACTCCCATATCGTTTGCCTTTTTGATGTCTTCAATCTTTGCTGTGTCAACGAAAAACTTCATAATTAATCTCCTCCTGTAAATATAAAATGGATGCAGCAAACCCCATCTGCTGCAACATAAAACACTGTTTTCAGTATACCGCATTTTGTGTATACGGTCAAATAAAATCGCTATCCTGCATCACGTATTTCGACCAACCAAAAAGAGCAAAACCAGCGTTTTGCCCTTCTTCGTTCTTTAATAAAACCAAAAACCTTTCCAGTCGTCTTTGTAAACACGGTATAATTTCATCGGCGCCGTATATTTTCGGATCAATTTGGCACCATTGTCTGTCTCGTTGATCGACCTAGAATCACTGTCACAGTAGATCACCACTTTCTTATCGACGGTAACATTTCCCTCCGTCTCTGTATGTGGCAATGCCTTTTCTGACTGCAATTGATAGGTGTGCGACGTCTCATCTACCAAATAACGGCAATAATAAGAACTATTCTTGCTGCCTGCGCCTTTTCCCGCATTGTTATTTAATAATTCCAGCCGATAAAAACCCTCTCCGGATCCCTTCGTATATACAATACTGTTTTGTCCATAATGGGAACGGAACAGCTCTGCAGGCTTGGGCGTCTGTAAAATAGATTGAATAACCGGTGTCTGCGTTGGATCCGGATCTTTTCCGTCTGCCAACGTCTTGGTCAAAACCTTCTTCTTCAATCCTTTATAGCTTTTCCACTGTGAGGCATCGGCAATAATATAGTCCACCGACGGCAGCAGACTGCCCACGCGGCTTACCTTGAAGACACTGGATAGCTTAGACGAACTAAGTAACAACTGGTTTGTCCCGGTACACTGGATCGAATCCAGCGAGATCCAATTTTTTGCATTGCCTTTCTTTTTGGCACGGGCATACACAGACTTTAACAGTGTATCCATATCCAACACCTGGCTAACCTTTTTGTTCTCCAGATCGATTTTTAACACCTTGCTGCCCACGGTCATATTTTTACGATCAGCTGTTGCCAACAGGTATACTCCGGCACTGCCATCGTATGCATATTCTCCTTGGAAATGGTATCCATATACCGGATACGAATGTGTTACCTGTCCAAGCCTGTTAATGCGCACCAAACAATTTTTACTACTCTGAACAACTAACGAGTCATAAATGGTCTGCACATTGCGACCTACATAGCCATCCGTTGGAATATTAGCACGCAGTATACCGGAATTGTCATACATGGTAATCGCATAATGTTTCTTTCCATCTTTACCTTTCCTGCCATCTGCAAAAACCACATACAACCCATTACTGATCGTCTGTTTGCTATAACCTTCTTCAACTGACAAGCGCCCTGCCAGACCGCTATCATCTGCCGGAAGTGTGATCTGCCATGTTCCCGTCTTCGATAACTCTCCTTTGGGACTATAGAAATTAACAGTTATATAATTTACACGTCCCGGAAGCAGACCGATGATCTGATATTCATGTTCCTTCGTAACATTTTCTGCGCCGCCATTAAATGGTGTACGTGTAAAATCCGCAATATTACGATCATCCACAGATACTGTATAACGACAGTATCCCTTCCCGTCACTCTTAAAATACAAATACATAGACTGCGAATTTGTTCCATATGGATTATATGCCCACAACGGCTTATCAAAAGAAAACTGCTTGTTCTTTTTTACCGTCGTCAACATCTCTTCCGCCTTCGTGCTCTGACTGCCGTCATATACCTGCTGAAGCCCTGTGGACGGTACCGTTACGACATTTTTATTATCGCCGCTTAGATAGAGTTGTTTTATATTTACTTTTTCAACCTCGTCAATTGCTTTTTGCCGGCTGTCAGGCAAAAGATCCCTCTCCTGCGCAAGCAGCTTCTCCTGTTTAGCTGCTTTCTGCTTTGATAAACGGTTCATGTTCCACAGGAACGCACCTAAGATTACGACCATGACCGTACTCGTGATCGCTACCACTCGCAATATTTTCTTCACTTTAATCCTCCATATTCCTGATAAGCCGATCTCTCAGACCATCAGGTATCTCCACACTGACAACGCCAATCCTATTTGTCTGTTGCCGTAATCACAAGTTCTTTCATTCGCTGATAAATCTCCGGGAACTGCCGCTTCATGCGGACCGGCTTCATTTCCTTATCCAGGAAGCAATGTCTGCTTTCCCCTTTGGTTCGAAGCTCTCCCTCACAATATATTTCATAGACAAACTGCATTTTGATCCCATCAAACTTTACCAAACGGGTATGTATCTGCACTTTTTCTCCAAACAAAACCGGTTTAATATATTCACACGCTACCGATAACACCGGAATGATCAAACCATGTTCCTCCATTGCAGTATAGGATAATCCTACCTGTTCCATCATATCCAGTCTCGCCTCTTCAAAATATCGTATGTAATTGGAATGATGAACAATACCCATTTGATCTGTCTCATAATAATTAATACTTCGGTCGTATATTGTATTTCCAATGTTTTTACTCATCGAAATCCTCCATTCCTTTTGACATTATATGAATTTGCCTGTATCATAAGCAGGTACAGCAAATCCTAACATTCCTACATTACCAGGAACAATTCACTGTACCAGTATACCATATTTCATCCAAATATGACAGTACTCAAACTTGACACCTTCCGAAGTGAAGCATCAACCACATAATACTTATTATGTTGTCATGAAACGGACCAAAAAGTGGGCGGTTTGAGTAATAAATAAGCACGGAGGTATTCTGATGAATATTATCAATATTGAACATTTAACACATTCTTTTACAGAGAGACTGCTTTTTGATGATGTCTCTTTTTATTTGAGTGACAAGGATAAGGTTGGTGTGATCGGCATCAATGGAACCGGTAAATCCACCCTCTTAAAGATCATTGCCGGCAAAGAAACAGCTGACCGTGCTGACATCATTATGCAACGTGATCTGCGTATTGCTTATCTACCTCAGATCCCGGAATTTGCAGACACACATACGACTCTTTCCGGTGCGCTTCCGCTCACAGAAGAGATCAGTGATCAGCCGGAAAACTATATTCCACAGGCAAAGTCCATGCTGCATCAGCTCGGCTTTACAAGATATGACCAACCGGTCACAGAATTGTCAGGCGGGCAGCGCAAACGCATTGCTCTGGTACGAACTTTGCTGACGCCTGCCGATGTCCTGATCTTGGACGAACCGACAAACCATTTAGACAGTGCAATGGCAGAATGGCTCGAAAAGACGTTGCGTGCCGAATCGCGTCCACTGATCATGATCACGCATGACCGCTATTTTTTAGATAGTGTGACCAATGCCATCGTGGAAATCGATAAAAGCAAACTATACCGCTATGAAGGCAACTATCTGTATTATCTGGAGCATAAAGCCATGCGCGAGGAAATTGCACGGGCAACCGAGCGCAAACGCCAAAGTATCCTGCGGGTAGAGATCGAATGGATGAAACGTGGTGCCAGAGCACGTTCACATATTGCACGCTATGAGGCCCTGCGCGATATGGATGTACCCGTCACAGATGATACCGTCACGATCAGTTCTGTCTCCTCCAGACTGGGACGCACAACGATCGAACTGGATCATATAAGTAAGGCATATGAAGATGCTGTGCTAATGCAGGATTTCACCTATACCTTTTTACGTGATGACCGTATTGGGATTATTGGACCTAACGGCTGTGGCAAATCCACACTTCTTAAAATCATTTTAGGACAGATCACGCCCGATAAAGGTACCGTCACCATTGGACAAACTGTAAAAATCGGCTATTTCTCACAAGAAAGTACAGAAATGGATCCCTCTCTGCGCGTGATCGATTATGTAAAAGAAGGTGGCGAGCTTGTACAAACTGCCGATGGAACGATCAGCGCTTCAGCTATGTTGGAACGTTTCCTCTTTCCAAAAGATCAACAATACACCAAGATTGCAAAATTATCCGGTGGAGAACGTCGAAGACTGTATCTGCTCCGCATTTTGATGGAGGCACCTAACATACTGCTGCTCGACGAGCCAACCAACGATCTGGATATTGCAACCCTGACGATTTTGGAAGATTATCTGGATCAATTTGCCGGGATTGTGATCACAATTTCCCATGACCGTTACTTTTTGGATCGTATTGTCCGCCGCATCTTTGCCTTTGAAAAAGGTGGCGTGATCCGTCAGTACGAGGGCGGATATACTGATTATCTCGCTCATACTAATGAAGTCATAACCGTAGCCGATGCCGGAGCACAGGGGCATACTGATACTCAGGCAGTGGTCTCATCCGATGGTCCTTCCAAAAACACACGTGATAACTGGAAGAAAGGACATACCCATACTAAAAAAATGTCCTATCAGGAACAAAAGGACTATGAAACGATCGAACAGGATATTGCCTCTTTAGAAGAACAATTAGAGCAGCTGGAGCAGGATATTGTCGGCGCTGCAACAGATTTTGTCAGGCTAAACGAACTAACTGCACAAAAATCTGAAATAGAAGCGGCTTTGGAGCAAAAAATGGATCGCTGGATGTATCTGGAAGAACTTGCCGAAGAACTTGGTCTGAAATGAAGTTTGCGTTAGGAAAGAGAAAAGGAGCAGCCTCTTAAGAGAATCTCTTAAGATGACTGCTCCTTTGTGGTTACAACCTGTGATAAATTTCTTAACTTTAATAAACAAATAATTATCTATAAAAATTAGAATGATTCATGCATTGATTATAACTCTTGATAAAGAAAGCAATTAGCCAATCTTTACCACATTAGATGCCTGAGGACCTTTTTCGCCATTGACAACGTCGAACTCTACCTCTTCGCCTTCGTCAAGAACCTTGAATCCATCCATCTGCAAAGCGGAGAAATGTACGAATACATCATTTCCATTTTCATCTGAGATGAAGCCAAATCCTTTTTTTGCATTAAACCATTTCACTGTACCCTTCATTGTACTGCCTCCTAAAAAACTAAATATAATCTATGTTCCCGAAGTAATCTCCCCGGAAACAAACAACACACTTAAAGTACCACATAATAGTCGGGGTGTCAATGCTGTTTCTCCGTCTTTTTTATCGAATACGAAAATTGTAAAACCCCTTTACTTCAAACGCATTCTGTATACAACAGGTTTATCACTGTCGACAAATGGCGCATGAATGATCATCTTATCTGCTTCGCGTGTATACACAGGTTTCTGATCGTAACCAAGTACACTAAACTCTGTGATAATACCATGAAAATCTTTGCTTTCTTCACCCATACTCTTGACGATCACGTCTTCGCCATGCTGCTGCATTGGAATAATATAAATGCAATCCTCACGACAGGTGAAACGTACATCCGTGGAATCAAAGTCTTTTCTGCCCTCTTCCGAAAACATTCCCTCAACCACTTCCGTATTGCCTTCTGCCTGAACACGCCAAGGATGACTGTCGTAAATGGCCTCTCCGTTGACATCAAGCCATTCTCCGATCTCATTGAGCATCTGCACCTCTTCCTCACAAATGCTGCCATCTGCCTTTGGTCCGACATTTAACAACAGACAGCCGTTTTTGCTGACAATGTCTACCAGATCCTGCAAAATATCTTTGGTCTGCTTAAAACGGTTCTGCTCAATGCTACTCTCTTCGTGTGATTGCTCCCCATTTCCTTTCCAGGTTCCAGTAATATGGCCGGACTCCGTATGGGTATACGACGGTTTATCCGCATCCGGTATCTCCGCGGTGGAATTATTTACCACATCCAGCGTTTCATCCTCTGCATAGCCGTCCTTATTTTCGCCCACCGTAGCAATACGGGAAGTCGTAACCTTATCACGAGCAATCACATTTCCAAATTCATCCTTCCTTACGTTGACTGGCCATACCAAAATTCTTACCGTTCCGTCTTCACAGTATTCTTCGATATATGCCATTCCTGTTGCCGGATCAACCAAAGCATCGCGGTACCCGTCTTTATCCAAATGATAGATTTTGGTGCCTGCCTCCACTTCAAGCTGCTTATCATTCTTACGGTATTTTACCCTTGTAAAATCGCCTTCTGTAATCTCTAAATACGGAACTCCATTCTTAAAGACATACATTGAATGATCGCTGTCACTCTTTGCGAAATTTCTGCGGTCCCGTTCTGCCTCTTCCACAGGCGTCAGTTTGTGCATTCTGTCATACACATAGGTAATGAACTGTCCGTCAATATAGCGCTCCTGATATGGATCCAGTCCATCCAGGTCATAATATAAAATATCTGTATCCGGCCGCTGCAACGTAACCGCAGACCATACTCCGCCGGTAGCTGAAATGGAGTTTCCGTCCTTGTCAATGCCGACCGGGAAAGTTACTTCCAGTTCTTTACCTGCTTCATCCTTTTCACGAACAAACTCTACCTTTTCGCCGGCATACCCCTGCTCGATATACATTCTGGTGATATTGTTCGTGAGATTTCTTTCAATCTTCAGTCCTTTATAAGTCTCATCTCCCTCAAATCCAGAGCGTTCTACAGGAATTGCATCAAACAATGTCATCAATGCCCCTGCTACGTAGCCATTTTCATCATCTGCAGTTTCAAGAGTTCTGGTAACATATCCATAGCCCGCAAATGTTCCGTGGGAATAGACAATTTCCACCTGTTCTCCTGCTGCCTTGCGTTCCTCTAAATACTCCAGGGTTCCTTTCTGCCATGCATATCCTAAATATTTTCCATCCCGGTACGCATAAACCAGGTCCGGATTTTTTCCGATCTCGCTGTATTTTCCATCCACACGACCGGAAATCTTGTAGCTGACCGTCTTATCCGCCGTTGTATTGGCTTTCTCTGCAGAGGATTCTTTTACCTTTTCAACCTCCAACCGGATCGGAGTATTCTCCACATAGACCTGCGCCACGTTTACTTTGTCTTCCGGTTTGTTTGCATTGGTTGTCTGGTGGTCCGCATCATCCTCATAAACGACTGCCAGGACCCGATTATCCTTTGCTCCTTCCTTATAATAAGTGATCTTGTCGCTGTAAACCTCGATCGCGATTGGCTTACTCCGCGCGTATCCGGCTGGCGGATCCACTTCCGCCAGGACATAAACACCCACGCCTAAAGGCTGCGGCAGCTCCAAATAACCGACATTCTGGTCCTGATAAGAAGATCCCGTGTCTGTCATCTCATCCCGCATCAGGCTGTCCCTGGTTGTTGAATAGGTTTTAAAGGCCACGGTCTTATTCCCGTATTCATCTCCCAGGACAATCTGCTCATCCTCACTGCAGGTCGGTGTGCCCTCCGGCACGGTGCCACTATACAGATCACCGATGCCATTCTCTTTTCCGGTAATGCGATCAATCCACCTTGCAATCCGGCCTTTTGCAATCGGCCGGATGTCGATAGCCCCCATTGCCGTTAAGAATTCTTTTGTTCCGGTAAACTGCGTGGGTTCTGTCGTAAATTTTACTGTTCCCTGACCACTCTCACTGTCATCACGGGATGCCGCATACAGATTGAAAAGTGCACCGTCGTGAAGGATATTCTCATGGGTTTCTGAGTCAATCTTTTCTATTCTAAGCTTTGCCGTAAAGAAGCGGTTCACAAACTTATCGTAAGCAAATCCCCGGTATGATGCACTTCCTCCCTGGCCCGGCTCTTCATCTGTCACCTCCGCCTGCTCATCCGTTGATGCAATCACGCTGTATGGAACCAGCATGGCAGCATATTTCCCCTCATAAGCTGTCTGCATTCCCGTCATTGTTGCAACATGATCCCGGTACTGGATTCCTAACCGGTTATCTGCAGTAATATCCGCACCCGGATATGGAACATCATCGGAAAGTCCCGCATCTTCAGACAGGGAACTATACCGGTAATTTTCCGAAATTCCTTTTCTACCGCTCTGCCCCTCCGTCAGATAATAGGTAACTTCGGCAGCAGAACGATCATTTTCCGGATTATAATAATTTTTCAGCGGCCGCCATGGGCTTTGCGTCAATGCAAAATAGTTACCTGCTTCTGCCCGAACCCCATTTGTGATCTCATTTAGATCAAGGCCATACTTATAAACTTCAAAATCCCCATGATGATTATGGGCCTGGATCTTATGGTCCTCCTCACCAAACCGGATCTGATATTTCTGTTCCAGCTGCTGCATGGAATCAGCCCGGCCATAATTATAGAAAGAATTGAGTGTTTCCGGAGTTTCCTGTGATGCATCATAAGATGCATACACACTCGGCAAGGTTACTTCCCTTGGCTGATCAATCTGATAATGTCGGTTTTTAAAATCCTTCAGTTCATCAACATGCGGCTGCTGCTCTGCCACCACATAGATTCCATACGGTAAATATTTCGATAACCCATAGGCATATCCACCGTCTTTTGAAAGATCTTTATCTCCATAAATCGTATTGGCAGCCAGTGTTGTTGTATCATGGTCGCTGCCTCCGTTTGCCTCGCTATCCCAGTGAATTGCGTAAAGCTCATCAAGATCATACGCAAAGAATGGCTTCAAATAGTTTTCTGCCTTTATAATGGCCTGGCGGAGTGCCAGATCATACGTTTCTTCACTGTATGCTGTCGCACCGGCACTGGCCTCCTTCTCTCCAGTACCTGCGTCTACCTCCTGCACCAGTTTTTTTACCTCATCATCCAGGTACCAGCTGATTGCAAACTGACGCACCCGGTCAGATACCCTGGCATTATCCAGCTGCTCTTCGGTACGGTTTATGAGATTTCCAATCGGCTTATAACTTGTGTAGGTCGGATGATTTTCATCCCATTTATCTCCATTAGAAACGCTGATCGCATCAAAAAACTTCTCATAATTGTAATTTTTGACCGTTCTTGTGCTGTCACCGTCCTCGACCCGATAGTCTGCCATTTCCAACAGTCTTGTGTAACCCGTGTTTGCCTCATCACTGATCAGACCGTTATGGTAATCATACAGAGCCGTATTGGCAATCGCTGCATCATTAGAATTTTTAAACAGCGGATCTGTCTGATGAGGAACCTTTGTATAGATCTTATTGACCAGCATTGGAAACGCTTTATTTGCGGCAAGCTGCTCAGCATCAGTCCGTTCAGTTCCCATACGGTCCTGCCATACAATTTCTCCATTTTCATTCCGGTACAAAGCTTCCAGATTTGACTTCAAATAGGTTTTGAAACGGAAATTATCAAGCTTTTTCGCCGAATGGTCCGATGCTCCATTCCCTTCATGGTTACCAAATAAGCGACTCCACCAGTCCTTATGGACTTCACTGTAGGAGTTCGTATTGCGGTAACTCTTCTCATCAATCGTTTTTGTTACTTTGATCTGCTGACTGATGATCCTCTCTTCTACACCTACAGGTTCCTTTCTGGTGTTCGTCCCCGGCCGTTCTGCCCCATCCTGAAATACATAGTCCTGGACCGGATAATCAAGGGCCACCGATTGTACATAAGAATTTTCCTGGCCTACTAAAAGGCTGCGATAGTTAAGGTATGCTTTTACGCTGGAACCTTTTGCCAGATAATAGGAGGCGCTACCAACCTGAATGCCGGCAAGTTCTTTTGAAATTCCAAAATCTGTGCAATCCTGCTCAGTCAGTGAAATGAACCGGGATGGAAGTTTCAGCGTATACTCATAACGTGCTGCTGCCTCGTCATTATGCTCCGCTCCATATCCATCCGTATAATTACCAGTCTGATGGGCAATCCACACATTACCTTCCTTTGTGAGAGGGATCTCCGTCCACTTGCATTCATTTACTTCCACGGAAATCTTTTCTGTCCGCTCCACATAGGTTACCTTCGGAATTTTAATGCCATTTTTATCCAGAGGTGTTTCCCCGGTTTTATAAAATTCAGTTTCGGTTACGACACCATTCACGATATCCCCGTTCTCATCTGCCTGTACAGCGGGAGAAAGGATCGCATTGACGGTGCCGTCCTCGTTCGTGGAAAAATTCTTCATTTCACCGCGGGGATCATAAATGGCATCCTCACTGTATGCAACATAAATGGCTCTAGGCCGTTTACTGTGGTCTGCAGGTGTACTTGCTACCCGGTAAAACATTGCATCTCCAGAAGAACTGTCCGCCGGAACATAAAAGAGCATCGGATAATTGGTCCGGTTTGCGTATAAACCGACCGTCCAGCTGTCCGCATTTTCTTTGATATAATCTACTCCACCATAATTGTAATAATCATGGGTATTGTAATAATCCAGAATAGAAACAATCAGTGAAGATAACGATACTGCGTCTCCGTCTGTTCCTTCCTTATTGATCGTCAATGTTACAAGAGGAGAACCGCATACCGTTTTATCAGCTGCGCTTCCAGCGCTGACACCGGATATACCATAGGTATCTGTCTCACCTTCCCATACACCGCGGTCGAATACCAATTCATCCATGCTCGAATAAGCTGTAACTCCGCTTCTTTTATAGTTCGGTGAGCTTTTTCCATTTGTGCGAAGCGCCTGCTCCACCTTGATTTTAAGAAGCGCAAAGTCATTATCCACATCTGGTACAGATGCGAGTCTTAAAAGAAGTTCATCATCAGACATTCCTGGCACAGATGCCAGGATTACATCCGTAACTTTCGCAGGATCCAACCCTTTTCGGGTCACACGGATTACGTTTTTCGCAGTAAAATTCACATTGGTCGTTTTGGTTTTAATGCTTCCATCTGCATTATATTTCGGGTACTGATGGTCGTTTTCCGCCACAACATACTCCGGCAGGCCAAAAATATTTTTGACTGGCACTTCATCATAGATACCCGTACCGGCCTCTACCTCTTTCGTCGTAGAAATACTGTCCTTCCGGTAAAGTTTTGCTCCCTCCGGCAGATTTCGGAATACAAGATCAAATCCCGAATCCCCTGTTTTTTCACTTTCAGCTGTAAAAAACAACTGGTTGTAATCAGGATCTTCCACATCTCCAGTCGACTCATCACTGATCTGTTCCTCCGCGGTAAGGATTCCCACAATTCCAGCGTAACCGGTCAAATCGCCTGGAACTCCCGCATTTACATCCTGGCCCAGATTGGTTTGCTGCTGCATTCGGTTTCCAATCGACAATTCATATCCCTCAGAGCGGGTCAATTCCTTTACGTAATAATCCCCCAGGATCAGCGGTCTTCCAATCCAGCAGTTTCCATTCGCCAGTTTGTAATCCGGATAAGTCCTTACCACATCTGCGTCCGCCGTATACTCATCGTATGCTTCTGCATGATCATAGAGATTTTGTGGAGATGCTGCATTCCAGCCCTGGCCACGGTCCACGATCTTACCCTCTTCATAGTCATAGATCATTCCTGGTGCTTCCGTAAAGGCCATAAACGAAGCATCGCCATTTTTATCCGTTGTCGTGACTGCCACCAGATCATTTGCCATATAAACGATTCCCGTTTTTCCGTCCGGATGAATAATATCCGCTGCTGCAAACAGGCCATACACAGCTCCTTCTAATGTGGCATCTCCCTGGGTATCTCCATAGGAATCATATGCGTCGTTTGCCCCATTTTCCAGATCCAAATCCCGCTTATTGATATGGATTTCGCCCTCTGTCCGGTGATCATAGATACGCCACATATTTCCGCAGCCATCTTCATCATTGCAGTGACTAAAATGATCCGCCGGTCCTGGTGTAATAAGTACGCCCACACTCGGTGAACCTTTTGCCGTGCTGTAGGCACTTTCAAACAATTCTTTACCAGATCCTGAAAGCTGCGCATAAAGGGAAATGTCCGGATCATCACTTCCGGATACAGTCAGATCACCCTCTTCCCTTTGCTTAGTAAATTCTACATACGCCACATAGGTCGCATTGGAGTCTGACGCAAGATCTACCTTCCTGCCGCCAAGAGCCTCTATCTCTCTGATTCGTTCTTCATCCTCAATAAATTCCTGTTCATCTTCAATATCGTCATCAAGGAATTCTTCTGAATCAATGTCTGCCAATTCTTCTTTTGTGGGATTTTCCTCCTTTTTTAAATCACGATTATCTTTTACAACATCCTGAATTGGCGTTTCTTCCTTAGACGGCCTGCTTTCCTCTTCATCAGAAACATCCTCGGAATCATCGTCCCTAGTTTCTACGGCAGAAACCAGCTCCTTTTCTATATCACTGCCCGCTGCATTCTCCGTTGTCTCTGCATAAACAGTCATAATACCGAAAAGTTTTTGAATGCCTTTTTCAATCCAGCCGGAAAATACCTTTCCTTCAAAGGTTTCCAATCTCGCAGACACATCTCCAACCGCGCTGTCCAGCTCTTTAGAAGCTGCGTCATCCACACTGTCTGAATTTTCCAGATCTCCAGAGTTATTACCAGTATCGGAATCTTTCTCTGCTACGTCCTCAGAGCCTGTTCCAGAATCATTTTTCTCGGACTCATCTTTTGAGTCCGTATCTGATATTCCGCCGTCAGGGTTCTCTACTTCACCTTTATCCTCCTGATTTTCCTCATCCTTATCCGAAACTTCCGTGGAATCCAAAATTTCACCATCGGAATCCGATGAATTTTTATTATCAATGTTGTCGGAATCCGTTGTTTCATCCGCTCCGTCCACTGTCTCATGCTCCTGAAACTCCTCATCATCTGATTTTTTTGTATCCGCAGCTGAGCCGTCCACACGCTCCGGTGCCTTTGTTTCTTCAAGCTCCACTTCTTTTTCGATCTTAAATATTTTTGTAAAAAATGAAATGGCCTTTGAAAGAATTCCTTCTTTCTTCTCTTCCTCCAGTGCCGGAACATCCAGATCTTCTCCTATCAGCTCCGCATACTCGGACTCCGTGATACTATGAACGGCGCCTTGCTCCACTCTACTCGTGAAAGAATCTGTCTCCGGAGCAGCATCTTCGTTGATCTGGATCTGATTGCTGTATTCATTCGCAAAATATGAATTTGCACCATTTTCCGAAGAATCCGTTGTGATCACCTCAATAGGAAGGTCATCATTATGCAGATCGTGGAGAATATACCCATTTCGCGCAGTATCTTCCTGATAGGTATAGCTGTATTTCAAAGCAATAAATTTATTGTATGTCGCCTCTGCATCCTGCTTACAGCCAGAATTCACATAGGAATCCTCCCCGGATGCCGAACTGGTCGGCCCTGCATTCGGAGTGCTTCCCTCCTCGCCGCCGCTTGATGCAATGAAAGAGATTTCTCCCTGGCTGACTTCCGACATCAGCCAATGAAAGTGGACTCCCTCATAGGTACCTGCAGATGCAGTTTCGTCGCACGCATCAAAACATTCCAGCCAGCCACTTGCAAGTCTTCGGTTTTCTTCCTTTGCTTCATCAATTTCGTCCTGATTTGTAACTTCTCCTTCCTCATCTTCTTCCTCTTCCGGGACTTCGACAAAAGCCGGTGCCGGATGTCCATCACAGAAGGTTTTATCGTAATGATATTTGTGCTCTACAGTATTGGATGCATAGCCTTCTTCATTGGTCGTAACGGTCGCAACAAACCGATAATCATCCCATACAACCGGATTATCCAGGTATTTTGACAGATACATTTCATGATCTGTTCCACCATACAGTTCTACTGCTCCGTCACGTTCCAGATTGACCTGGTCCTTATCATCAAAACGCTCATAAAACCGGAAACTTGATCCCTCCAAAGTTTCTCCCGTTTCATGATCATACTTAGTCAGCTGCGTATTATAAGTAGAAGTCCAGTCCTCCTCATGCCGATAACAGTTAAATTCAAGGCTGCCACTGCTGGAGGTTCCAGATGGATACGATGGCGTATTTCCACCATTCCCACCAAAACCTTGCTGGCCCCAGAAAATTCCCGTACCAAAAACGCCTGATGCTCCCACAGACGCATAATATACACTACTGGGAAGAGCCATTTCCACATATGCCAGTCTCTGATGCTGCTGGGCCGGCACTACCCCAATTCGCGGGAATTTCTTATGCTGACCAGCACACTGCTGAAGCACCCACAGCTGCAGACACTGTTCATACAAATCTCTGGCCGAAGCAAATGTTCCCATTGCCGTTTCATACCTTGTTCCTATTGGATCAAACTGCACATATAACGGAGTCGGGCTGTTTCCAGGATTGGTAAAGATAATCTCCGCATCCGTTTTTACATACGTCCAACCATTCGGAATTTCAGATACGTAGGAGCCGGCCTCCCCCGTCGCAGAAAATTTCAACGGTACCGACTGGATAAACCCGGCATCTGAGCCGTCCTGCGCAAACTTAATACTTAAGGTTCCATCTGCTGCTACCGCTGTTTCCGGAGTGGTATGGCCTGCCAGAGTTGCCGGAACCAGTCCACCCATTGTAGCCCCAGCGGAACTACTGCTTAGTAACCCGGCTGTTTCCAACAATTTGTCTGCATTATCACTCCAGACCTTTACCCACGGATATTTTGCCCTGGTGGCAGCACTGTGTAAATACAGCTTTAAATCATCCTTTGTTACTGGTGATGTCATTGGCAACAACCCTAATGATACCGCTGCCTTCTGAAGCTGGTTTAACGCTTTATTAAGATCCTGGCTACCGCCTTGACTCACCTCTAATGATAGCAGTGCAAAAAATATCTGCCCAGCCTCTGCTTCGCTCAGTGACGCATACGGGCTTACATATACGTATCGATCTGCCACTCCCAATGCATTATTCGGTGACATTCCGTCAATACAATACTGGCGAAATCCAGAGTCCTTAATATAAGCCTGCATCGTATCACCATACGTTGCAGCTTCACTGGAAAGAAAAAATGATGGGATATCATTTAATATTGGCGATGCGCTAAGAACAAACGCTAATATTCCTGCACAAATTCGTTTTTTATTCTTCCGAAATTTTTTCATCTCTTTATACTCCACTTTCTGATTGTTTTATAAAAA
>ERZ1106951.1834-NODE-1834-length-17788-cov-7.201320_pt1 | contig 17788 bp, 13 predicted proteins | sample MGYA00403676_ERZ1106951 | MGnify/ENA primary metagenome ERZ1106951 (study PRJEB35170, sample SAMEA104062398) | human gut metagenome | biome: human gut; feature: human-associated habitat; material: faeces | place: Denmark | collected 2012-04-23 ...
CTAGAAAGAACAAATCCCTTCTTCTTAATTTGTCCTTGACAAGGGGTACACTTTAAAGGTCTTGTTGATATATTGAGTGATATGGGGACTCCTAAAGAGGTTATTGTACAGAAAATTATGGAGAAATTCTCAATGACTGAAGAGAAGGCCAGGGAGTTTGTGGAGTAGGTAGAGGCTGTTATAATACAATTGCTAGGCAGTGCCATCCTTTCTGATGAAGGGGTGGCTTATTTTACAGAGACGTTCTTTGTTACCATTTTCATATATCAGTATTGTTCCTTCAATAAGATTAACATTATTTTTTTCTGGATTGCAGTGTTCGCTAATTCTTATTCTGGAGGAAAATGAAAGTCCAATTACAGTATCATGGAGGGACTTCATTGGCGATAAGTGACGTTAGAACACTGAGTATTGATGGTAGAAAGAAGGCTTTCAACGGAATGGAGAGAAATTGTTTTAGGGAAAATAATAGGTTTGCGGAAGGTGTTAATGATCTTTTCATCCAGACATTTTTGGGGTTTGTATAAATCTAAATATTCAGTTATAAGTGTTGTAATGTTATCCACTTTTTAAATCCTTTTGATTTGTTTAAGATACGAATAAGTTCATATTAAGTACAATGTACGGACTATGATGCGATTACATTAATTTTCTTGGTGTAATTTGAAAATATGACAACTCTGGCAGGTTACAGAAAGAGAAAAGTGTAGTAGAATTTACTTATAAGTAATCGTATGTATGACTGTCTGCACAGGTAAATGTATAAATGCCAGCTCTTACAGATGGATGAAACCCCGGTACGTGTAACAAAGGAGAAATGCAGTGACGGTTCGCAGCATTACATGTGGGTATACCGTACGGTAAGCTGCTTTGTTTGCGTGGACAAAACAGAATCAGTGCAGGGTTTCCGAAAAGAGCAAAACCGGAAAAGGCTTTGCTTATCTTCTCAACCAGGGAAAATATCTCAGAGTATTCCTGGAGGATGGAAATGTACCGCTTTGCAGAGAGATATATTTATGTGGGGGTACCCACTAGGAGACATTTACTTTAATACCGAAGAAAATATATAAAGGAGATGGATAATAAATAGTTATCTGTTAATTAAGTCCAAAAGAGAGGTGGTTTTTATGAAAAGAAGTAAATTCTATTTCCAAATAGGAATAGTAGTTATGCTTACTTTAGTTTGTGCATTGTTTTTTGGAGGAACTGCATATTTTTTGTATAAAAATGATTCAGGAACTGCTGGTGTGTTTGCTACGCTGATAGGCATACCACTTACAATAGTTATTGCACTTTGGTCATATATATTAGGAAAATTTCAAAAGGATACTTTGATTGAGCGGTACTTAAATGATGAGCATTTCGTAGATAGAGATATCGAATACATAAAATTATTGAATCTGATACAACGCGAACAAGATCGAATAATATATATTAATGGTAAATTTGGAATGGGCAAAACGTTGTTCATGAAAATGTCATGCGATAGAATAAATTATACGCACAGAAAAAAGTGGAAGTCTTATGCCGCTTTTTATTATAATAACAACCATACTAAAACCATAACGCACGCTCTTTCAAATAAATTTTGCGGACATCCAGATGCTTCTGTAACGGATATTAGTAAACGATTAAACAACTCCACATTTCAAAGAAATAGTATTTTATTCATTGACAATATTTATGAAATTGATTTAGTAGAATGTACAGAATTTGCCAAAGCCTTTATAAACTGTAACAAGAATAATCAAGTCGTAATTGCTGTAGATAGTAATGACGATACATTTCACATATCTCCGGGCAAATTTGGCGAAAACGAAATAGAATTACTTGCGAATAGTTATAATATAGAGATAGAGCAATCTGACAGATATGAAATTTCTGAGCTCTCGAATGGATATCCCGTTTATGCGCGCTATAGTGTTGAAGCGTATACTAAAGGTGTTAAAATTATAGATTACCGTAATCTTGAGAATTATATTGAGGAATTAATTAATTCGTTAAGTAACCTTGAAAAAAACTCATTGTCGCTGATAATTTGTCTTAGCCAATTGCTGCAAGATGGAATAGAAACTAAAATTATATGTGGAATAGATAATCGGATAACACCTCCTGTCATAAAACGTCTGGTAACATGTTCATTAATTAATTTATACAAAGATAGGATCTATACAGATAAACTTATTTCGCTTAAATGTATGGATTTCTTGTCAGAATATAGGAATGAAAGCTATAATCAAATTTATCAGTATTATAAAGGATTGCCGAATACCTCTTATATTGCTTTAGTTGCCGCTCTAAAATCAAATTTTGAATATGATTATACATTAATAAAAAAACTTTTACATAAACAGTATGCGGATAATAATTTTTATTTGTTGATAGATATTGGCGAATTAGAGTTTAGTGGACAAATAAATCCATATTTGCGTGAAGACAAAGAGTGTTGGACATATATACGATATTATTATCTAAAGTCTCTTCTTGAACTGGGGTTATATGATAAAGCAAGAGAAGTGGTTGACAAGTATGATAATCAATTTAACCTTTTGAATATAAATAGCAATATAGACTTTGAATACCAGTATTTACTAATTGATTTAGATCATCTCACAAACTATTTGAAAAATGCGGTTGTCTTTTCATATGCTTTATTGGAAAAAGCTTCGACTAAAGAACAAAAGGTCAAATGCCAATATTTGTATGCACATTGTTTGAGACACATTGGAGAAGATTTGAGCCAGGCATATACGGTTTTTACGGATTTGGCAAATGCTACTGATTATAAAGATGATAAGATAAGGATACGTTCGATTTATTCCGCTGCATCTATTAAAATGTTTCAAGGTGATATGAATTATCACTATGAAAATTCATTTGAGATAATAAATCAAATTATGTATAGGGACGTAAAAAATGAAGTTTGGAAGCCTTATGTAACTAGACACAAAGCAATCTATGAGTATAAAATTTGTAGCAACTTTGATGTGGCAGAAAGAATACTGCAAGAAACAATACATTTATTAGAAGTAACCCCGTTACGCATTAAGTATGATATATATTTTGAATTAGGTGAGATATATAGAATAAGGGATAATAGTTCCGACAGCTATGAAAAAAGTCTCGCTTATTATTTAGAAGCCGAACAATTTGCAGAAAGAGTGCATGACTATAACTTACAAAGCAGTTCTCAACTTGGGGTAATGCTACTGAATATAAAATATGGCTATGAAATAGATACAGATGTACTAAGAACCATTATTTCAAAGACACATGAATTTGACTTGAACATTAATTATAATTATGCCATGTATGTAAAACATGTTATTGAAGATGAGAATATTCCTGAAGAAATGGTAACTTACTGGGAAAAAATGCAATACTCAGATTTGCTTTCTTTAGCTTACAAAAGCAAATCCGAGAAATGCAATCTTAAATTAACTGTGATGTAATTGTGTGTATATCATATCATAATAATTATTTTCAATTGTAAAGCATATTTTTTTGTTTGATGAAAGCATATTTATTTTTTGAGAGATATCTTGGGAGAACTGTTCGTTATCCCGGATATCTCTTAATATTTCAGCAATAATTAGCATCTCTGCTTCGTTCCATCCATATCTTGAAATCTCTTGTGTTCCGATACGTAATCCACACGTTTTATATAATTGCTTATTTCTTAAATTGATACTTACTCCATAATCCAAGCATTTGTTATAAAATTTTTCTGCATTATTTTCTGGCATAGAAATAAAAATCTGATGCGTATATGTATATTTAGGAGATACCTTAATAATTTTGAAATCATATTTGACAAGTGCTTTAGCTAACACATTTGCATTATGTACAATTAAAGAACAATATTGCTGACCATACATTTCAAATTCCATTAATGTTAGAATTAGACTAAATATATGATGCAATTGGCTATTTCGCAAGTAGTCTGGGTTTATCAAAGTGTCAAATTGATTAGCCAACTCTAAGTTGTTTGTCATGATTAGTCCGCAGGTAGGACCAGGTAATGTTTTATGGGTAGCACCCATTAAAATAAATTTTTGTTTATCTGTGAACCATTGCAAGGGATTCTCCATACTCTTTGCTGCTATTAAGCCTAGTATTTGTGTCGCATCAAATATTAGAACACAGTCTTCTGGTAATTCAATTTTACTTAGCTGAGGCATAATAATGATATCTGAGAGGCATATTAATATTCCATTAATTTTTTGTGCTCTTAAAAGTTCATTCATTTTTTCATAATCAAAGTCGTATATATCATAGTTGTAAGGTATTTCTATTGTATTAATTCCCAATCTATGACAAATTTTAGGCATCGATCCATGCCCGCCACATTCTTCTGAAGAGATGAGAATGGTATCGCCAGAAGAAAATAAACTCATTAGTAAAGTCATAACAGCGTTAACACCAGATAAAGTTCGTGCATCGGCATATTTGCAACCATATAGCTTATTACATTGGCGAGTTAGCAACTCATATATTTTATATAATTTTTTACTCCCGACAAAGTTACTTTCTTCCTGATAATTTATTACTCCTCCCATAATATATTTTTCCTGTAGAAATGTATCCAGAGGAATCTTGCTAAAGGGAGAAACCACATTTTCTGCGGCACATAGTGGTAATAATTTATTCTCCTGTGTTGAAAGTTCTGTGCATAAGTTTACTAAGTCCTCAAAATACTCTGGTTTCATAAATTACCTCCATGTAAATTATTGTAAAACTGACGGATAACTATTTATTATCCATCATGTATATGATTACAGTTTTAAATTTTTGAAGCAATGTATTAGGCTATAGTATCAAAACTATGTAAGTACAAAGCGTTAGGCTATCAGTTAAAAAAATCCTTTTCCGGCTTTGTAAATACCAATGAATCAATTTACGCTGCACGGTCATTGAGTGTATGCTTTCCGGTATATCAGTGCATGCTTTTTGTGACATAGTGTATGAACATAGATAAAAGTGTATATTATGTTACAATATCGTACACATAGCCATCATTGGAATAATATAAAAAAGCTTAATAAAGTTACTGCAGCGACCGATATAATATATATAACTTTAATTCGGAGGACGCTTAATGAGAAAGTTTTTGCCTTTTGCAGTAATGACAGGAATAATGTTGAATCCATTTACAGCAGCGTATATTAAGAATGATTTATATGCTTCTTTCAATGTAAATGAATATGAGCTAACATCAGAAAATGATGATGCAAGTAATAATAGTACACATACATATGGATATGTGGCTAATGAATGGGATAATAATGCGCCGGTTTATGAAAGTGATTTTTCACTATATAACGAGATTCCATATAGATTTCCCGATGACATGTCTGTTTTTAAAAATACTTATCCGGTTACGCGGGACCAGAATCCTTATGGTTCATGTTGGGCGTTTGCATCGTTGGGACTTGCAGAATTTGATTTGATTAATGACGGAAATGCTGATAGCAGTATTGATTTGAGCGAACTTCAGCTTATATATTTTTTGTTTAATTCAGTTACAGACCCATTAGGCGGTACGGAGGGAGATTTTGCATATTACTATAATGCTAATGCCTCAACATCGTATTTGAACTATGGTGGAAATTATGAAATGGCATCAAGGAGATTGTCGCAATGGATAGGTGGGATTCCGGAAGCGGAGGTTCCATATTCGAATGCTTCCATGGTTCTTTCTAATGGACTGGATAGTAAATATGCATACAATTACAATGTCGCGCATTTGCGCAATGTGTATAGGATTTCACTGAGGCACAACGCTGATGATGTAAAACAGCAGATTATGGAACATGGAGCTGTTGGTGTTATGTACTATCACAATGATTTTAATCTTTCTTCAGCTTCTGATGGTACAGTGTATAATTATTATGATACAGCAGCTTCAGGTGGTGGACATGCTGTGATGATAGTTGGATGGGATGATACATACTCGAGGAATAATTTTGCGTGGGCTCAGCCGGCTAATGATGGGGCATGGCTTATTCGTAATAGCTGGGGAAATTATATTGATTACTTCTGGATGTCATATGAGACAGCGTCATTGCAAGATACAGCGTGGGTATTTGATTTTGAGGCAAGTGATGAGTATGACAACAACTATCAGCTAGATGGCGGACTTGAGACATATTCCGTGAGCTATACAACAATGGCTAATGTTTTTACCGCTAAAAATGACAATGAAGTTAAGTCAGAGACATTAAAGGCAGTATCGTTGTCGACATCAATGTCAACCAATGTCAATTACACTATAGAAGTTTATACTGATTTGACAGATGAAAAAAATCCGTTAAGTGGAACCAAACAGGAGAGTGCCACAACACAGGGGACAACTGCCTATGCTGGCAGGTATACTATTGAGTTAAATAATGAGGTAAAAATTGTTCCGGGAAGTAGATTTGCCATTGTTGTGAGCGTTGATAAGCCGGCTCTTGACTGTGAGCAGGCTACATGCATAGCAAATGGTGAGAATTTTTCTAATATGATTTGGGAGCGCAGGGTCAGCCTTAATGATGGAAAAACATTTTATAAATACGGAGATAAGTTTTATGCGTACCCTTCTAACTTACGTGTAAAAGCATTTACAACGGATGACGAGAATACATCGAACATACCGGATGTGCCGGAAACTCCGAGTGAGCCTGATGTCCCGGATGTGCCGGAAACCCCGAGCAAGCCGGATAACCCGGACGTTCCAGATGTGCCGGAAACTCCGAGTGAGCCGGATGTCCCGGATGAGCCGGAGACCCCGAGCAAGCCGGATAACCCGGACGTTCCGGATGTGCCGGAAACTCCGAGTGAGCCGGATAACCCGGACGTTCCGGAAGTACCGGATGTTCCAAGTGAGCCAGATATACCGGATGCACCGGAAACGCCGAGTGAGCCGGATGCCCCGGATGTGCCGGATACTCCGGACGTTCCTGCAACCCCGGATATACAGGAATTACCATCATATACTATAGGAGAGCTTGACTATTCGCCAGTATTTAATGCAAATTACTATTATCTACATAATGCTGACTTAGCGAATGCGTTTGGAAAAGATGCACAGGCATTGTTTAATCATTTTATTAGTTATGGTATTTATGAGGGAAGACAGGCATGCGAGTCTTTTAACCCTTTGAATTATAGAAATAATTATCGGGATTTAGATGCCGCATTCGGAGAAGATTTGTCTGCATACTATGCTCATTACATAAAATACGGCAAAGCAGAGGGAAGAAGCGGTGTTAATATTAATACACCTGATACCGTTCCAGATTATACGCCGGATGTTAAACCGAATTATGATTATGTAATTGATGGAATTGATTATTCGGTTGTGTTTGACGCAGATTACTATTATAACACACATCGAGATGTCGCCAATGCATTTGGGAAAGACAATAAAGCTTTGTTCAATCATTTTATGACATATGGCATATACGAGGGAAGACAGGCAAATATAGAGTTCAATGTTGAAGCATATAAGGAAAGATATAGAGATCTTTCTGAAACATTTGGTTCTGATATCAGAACTTATTATATTCACTATATTCTATATGGTAAGGCTGAAGGAAGAAGTGCAGTGGGAGGTAGTGGATATATATATGATGGTATAGACTATTCGGCTGTATTTGATTCAGGATATTATCATGACCATTATGGTGATTTGGCTAATGCCTTCGGTTCCGACAGCGTAGCTCTGTTTGAACATTTTGTAAAATATGGTATGGATGAGGGAAGACAGGCAAGCACTGGTTTTAATGTATATACATATATGAACAGGTATCGTGATTTGAATGCTGCATACGGAAGTGATTTGAAAATGTACTATCAGCATTATATAAAGTATGGAATCTCAGAAGGAAGAAGCGCACAGTAGAGAAGATAAGTTTTTGTATATTGATTATGCCATCCATATCGGATGGCATAATCAATATATATGGAAGAAATGGAGAATATTGATGAACAGAGTATTAGAAAACAATAATTTAAAGGTAACAATAAGCGACGCAGGTGCCGAGCTTATCAGTGTATGGGACAAGAGCCGTAATGCCGAGCGTATATGGAGAGGTGATTCGGCGGTATGGGGAAGACATGCACCGATTCTTTTTCCGTTTGTCGGAAAGGTTGCCGGCGGAAAGTACAGCTACAGGGGAAGAGAGTATAAGATGACATCGCATGGCTTTGCGCGCGACAGGCAGTTTGAGCTTGTCAGTGAGGATGGAGGGTCTGTGACACATGTGCTTAGGTGGAATGAGGAGAGCCTTACGGTGTATCCGTTTGAATTTGCATTGTATGTGAAGCACAGCCTTGAAAATGCGGATTCGCATTCTGTGAAGGTGGAATGGAGGGTTGTCAATGAAGCTGTTGAGGGCGGAGAGGATATGCTGTACGGAATTGGCGGGCATCCTGCGTTTACATTTCCGAGGGAGGTGAAGCCGGTTGACTGTTCGCTGAGAATATACGGTGGAACGGCGGCTGTTAATGGGAATAATATAAGTGATAACGTGGCTATCTGCAGGGCATTGAGATATCGCCTTCTGGATACGGCGGGCTGTATTGATATGTCACATGAGTATGTGCTTGATATGCCGGAGAGCTGTGCGAGGATAACGGAGAATATGTTCGATAAGGATGCGCTTATTGTTCTGGATAATCAGGTGAACCACATTGAGCTTCTTGATGCGGCGGGAAAGGCTTATGTGACCATGGATTGTCAGGGCTTTCCTTATTTTGGAATATGGTCGAAGAAGGTTGATGAATTTATCTGCCTTGAGCCATGGTATAGCGTTGCCGATGTCGCAGGCTGTGACGGAAATATTGAAAATAAGGCAGGAATGCAGAGGCTTGCAGCCGGGGACAGCAGGGAGTATGCGTATACGATTACCTTCTAAAAATATACAGCTTCTGAGTGTTGCGTGAAGATGACGAACCCGGATATTATATATTTTAGTACAAAATTATTCTGTAAAAAGCGGAATTTTTTGTTATTTAGCTCCGGATGCAAAATGTGCCGGTTTAATCTATGAATGTACTGGGCATGCTTCACAGCCGGGATTATAATTACACACAAAAATAAAGGACAAATATATAAGGAGTTTTATGAATAAAATACATAATAAAATAATAAAAATAGTAATGAGTTTTGCGCTCACGCTTGGTGTGATTTTAGGCGTGGCGGGAAGCTTTTATGAGAAAACATCTGCAGACGCGGATGACAGTAATTTTACAAACCTGATTATTTTTATGAGATTTGCGGATGAGGATGAGTTTATTGATGATGTATATGAGAATACGCCGGTAAGAAAAATAACGGACAACTCCTACAATACGGCAATGTACAACGTCAGCGACTATTATAGGAATGTTTCGGATAACAAATGCCGCATAAGGAGCGTATATCTGTTAGATAACGGTGGGTCGATTAAGCTGTCGCATGAGAGGGGCTATTACGCGGAGTACAGTGAGACAAATCCAATCGGTTATAAGAACAGCGGTGAGGCGGGAGCCCGTATGTATGAGCTGAAGCGTGAGTGGTCGGATGCGGTGACAAAGGCGGTTGAGGCTGGCAACAGGATATCCAATTATGATGGGACTGTCAATTATGGTTATGATGAGCTTGACAAGGATGGGGATGGCTGCATAGATTCCATAACGATAATTTATAAAAATGCAACGCAGAGCAACATAGCGGTAGGCTGGGGATCACCCTTGTGGAATTATAAGGATTATGCTGATTATTTAGTGATTAATACGGATAAGGGAAGCGTAAAGAGCAGAATGTATGTCCAGCTGACCAACTCGTATACAAAGCCGGATGGAGATACGCTGGGTTATCTTTATAAGGATTCACAGGGGAATGTCATAGTGTCACAGGCAGCGGCTATCCATGAGATGGGGCATATAATGGGGTTGAAGGATCTATACAATTCCTCACAGAGTTCTCCGGTGTATTACATGTCTGTGATGGCAAAGCATATGTCGCCGATCCCGCAGTTTCCTTCGGTAAAGGAGAAGGAGGTTCTCGGCTGGGTTGAGGACGGAGACGTTCAGACAATTATAGCCTCAGGTGAGTATAGTCTAAGGGCACTTGGAACTGCAGGACATGGAATTGCAGGATATAAGCTTGATATTCCGGAGAAGGGAAAGACGCTTTATCTGGAATATAGGAATTTTGCGTCAAATGGAAACAAGTATGATTCCCAGTACAAGGAGCTGTATAAAACAAATGGCAAAAGAGTTGACAGTCTGCCGATGAAATCAGGTCTGGTATGCTACCTTATTGATACAGGGACAAAATTTCCGAACAATATGAACTCTTCACCTTCTAAGTGGAATTATCAGGTGCTGGGCAATCAATATTCTACGATGGTTGATGCGGCGGTTGGAGTAGATGAGGAAAAGTGGATTACAGATAATCTTAGTATCATGGTGACGGCGATTGATGGCAATACACTTACTTTTACAATAAAAGGAAATTTTGCGGAGCATATTCACAGTGGTGGACAGGCAACCTGCGTCAGCCGTGCCATATGCTCAGTCTGTCATCAGGAATATGGCGAATTTGATGATAGTAGACACGAACATACCAAGGTTAGGGGTGCCAAGGCACCGAGCTGTACAGAAGTTGGATACACGGGCGACACATATTGTACGGATTGCAATAAAATGGTGAGCATTGGCTCAGACATAGACATGATTGCGCATGAATTAGAGCATGTGGAGGCACGGGCAGCTACAGCAGCACAGAAAGGTAATATAGAGTATTACTATTGTAAAGTATGTGGAGAGTGTTTTCTTGACAAAAATGCAGCTGATACTATAAAAATGGCTGATACAATAATACCTAAGCTGGCACCTGTAATCATAGCGGGAAATGATGCAGCTATAGATGCTTCCTCGGGCAAGAGTGCTGTATTCAGGTCGAATGCGGCATTTGCCGATTTCATACGTGTTGAACTTGACAGCAAGGAGCTTGTAGAGGACAAGGACTACATTGTAAAGGAAGGAAGTATAATAGTAACACTCATGCCTGAGGTTATCAGCAATCTGTCTGAGGGAAGCCATAAGCTTGCTATAGTGTCTTCAGGTGGAACAGCAATCGCAAATTTCTCTGTAACGAAACCGCAGCAGCCAAGCAGCGAGGAGCAGTCAAGCAGCGAGGAGCAGCCAAGCAGCGAGGAGCAGTCAAGCAGCGAGGAGCAGCCAAGCAGTGAGGAGCAGCCAAGCAGCGAGGAGCAGCCAAGCAGTGAGGAGCAGACGAGCAGCGAGGAGCAGTCGGGCAGCGAGGAGCAGTCGAGCAGCGAGGAGCAGCCAAGCAGTGTAGAACAGCCGAGCAGCGAGGAGCAGCCAAGCAGCGTAGAACAGCCGAGCAGTGAGGAGCAGTCGAGCAGCGAGGAGCAGTCAAGCAGCACTGCGGCAATAGGTGGTGAGTCAGAATCGAATGGTAATTTGGCCGGAGGTTCCACGGAAACAATAAGCGCTGATGGGAACGGCACCAGTTCCGGGGATGAAGGCTCCGAGGATGGTATTGTCCATATCTCTCCGAGTACTGGAGGGAAAATTCAGATAAAGGCATGGGCTGTTGTTGGCACATTCCTGATGGGGGCATTTATATTTTTAAGAAAGAGAAGATAAAGATGTTTTCTACCTGAAATAAAAAGTGCTGCCTAAGCCTGTCAGCAATTTTAAATGATGGGGAAAATATTATTTGCCTTATCATATCATTACATGAAATTGAAAAATGAGTTATTGCTCATAGAAATTGAAAAATGAGTCATTGCCATATTGTTCAAAAGATTTAAATATGATATAGTTAAACGCAGATTATAATTTGTAAGGTGATACAGCCTATTGGTTATAAACATGTGAGTATATGATTGAATTTTTGCGAGGTGAAAATGTATGTGCGGAATAGTAGGTTTTACGGGTGAGCATCAGGCTGCACCGATTATACTGGATGGTCTTTCTAAGCTTGAGTATCGTGGTTACGATTCAGCGGGTATGGCTGTCCGTGATGGAGATGGAGAGTACCAGATAGTCAAGGCAAAGGGCAGGCTTAAGGCTCTTTACGAGAAAACGGATGGAGGAAATGCAGTGTATGGTACCTGCGGCATAGGTCATACAAGATGGGCAACCCATGGTGAGCCATCGGAGGTCAATGCACACCCTCATATGGCGGATGATGGAAATGTTGTTGGTGTACATAATGGTATTATAGAGAATTATCAGGAGCTTAAGGAAAAGCTTGTCAAGAACGGTTATTCCTTCTATTCATCGACAGATACCGAGGTTGCGGTAAAGCTTGTTGATTACTACTACAAGAAGTATGAGCATACTCCTGTGGATGCGATTAACCATGCGATGGTGCGTATCCGCGGTTCTTATGCGTTTGCATTTATGTTCAAGGATTACCCGGGAGAAATCTATGCAGCAAGAAAAGACAGCCCGATGGTTCTTGGTGTGAGTGATGGTGAGGCTTATGTTGCCTCAGATGTTCCGGCAATATTAAAGTATACGAGAAATGTATATTATATCGGCAATCTGGAGATGGCTCGTCTTAAAAATGGACAAATTACCTTCTATAATCTCGATGGCGATGAGATTGAAAAGGAGTCTGTTGAGATTAAGTGGGATGCTGAGGCAGCTGAGAAGGCGGGCTATGAGCACTTTATGATAAAGGAAATCCATGAACAGCCGCGTGCGATAGCGGATACACTTCATTCTGTTTGCAAGGATGGAACTCTTGATTTATCATCCGTTGGTCTTGCAGATGACGATATTAAGAAAATTTCACAGATTTATATAGTTGCATGTGGTTCGGCGTACCATGTCGGCGTTGTTGCGCAGTATGTCATGGAGGATCTTGCTAAGATTCCGGTGAGGGTTGATGTGGCTTCAGAGTTCAGGTACCGCAAGCCGATTCTTAAGAGTGATGATCTGGTTATCATCATCAGCCAGTCGGGCGAGACGGCAGACAGCCTTGCGGCGCTTCGTCTTGCAAAGGAGAAGGGCGTCAAGACACTTGCCATTGTAAATGTCATCGGCAGCTCCATTGCGCGCGAGGCTGACAGCGTGTTCTATACCCTTGCCGGCCCGGAGATTGCGGTTGCCACAACAAAGGCATACAGCACACAGCTTATTGCCTCCTACTGTCTCGCAATCCAGTTCGCAAAGGTGCGTGGTGAGCTGACAGAGGCGCAGTGTGCAGATATGCTTGCGGAGCTTGAGACACTTCCGGATAAGGTTACCAGGATTCTTGATGACAAGGAACGTATCCAGTGGTTTGCCGCTAAGCAGGCGACCATGCGTGATACCTTCTTCATCGGACGCGGTATCGACTATGCGGTGAGTCTTGAGGGAAGCTTGAAGCTCAAGGAGATTTCCTACATCCACAGTGAGGCCTATGCTGCCGGCGAGCTTAAGCACGGCACGATCAGCCTTATCGAGGACGGAACTCTTGTAATAGGAACTCTTACACAGGATGCTCTCTACGAAAAGACAGTGAGCAACATGGTTGAGTGCAAGAGCCGTGGCGCGTACCTTATGGGTCTTACAACCTACGGCAACTACGAGACAGAGGATACCTGTGATTTCACGGTATACATTCCTAAGACAGATGCCCATTTTACAGCGTCACTTGCGGTTATACCGCTCCAGCTTCTTGGCTACTATGTATCGGTGGCTAAGGGACTGGATGTTGACAAGCCAAGGAATCTGGCTAAGAGCGTTACAGTAGAATAACACTTGGGACAGGGGTCAGACCCCATGTCCCAATGTTGGGACACGGGGTCTGACCCCTGTCCCAGCGGCTAAGCTATGCCATTTCCGAATTATGGAGATGGCATATTTTTACATCATAACGGTATCATATATGACATTTACTTGCTTTTAAAGAAAATAAGTTTCATATAAGATATATGACAACTCTGGCAGGTTACAGATTGAAAATAATGTAGTAAAATAATATAAACGCATATAAATTCAACGCACGATAATGCAGGATGTGGAATGGGGACAGGATGAGCATGGAAGAAACAGAACAAAAGCTATTTTCTGATGTGGAAAGGTTGCTGGCGTATGCACACAGTGGGCATGAATATATTATTGATGCCATATATGACGTATTCGGAAAAAGAATTTTACAGCATGGATATGCGGATGCCGGCTACATACTGAGGGCGGGGAAATATGGACTTAATAAAAATGTCTATTATACAAAATTGCCCGGTTCAAAAGTCCAAAAGCTGTTTGTAAAATCCTGTATTCCTTCGGAGGACATGGAGGTTATGCTTGAGTATCTGGATACGGTGCTTGGACATGCTTCGGCACTTGATATTGAGGAGGAGAAGGCATTGATATTCTGGCTGTTCCTTCCATATCGTTTTGTCACAAAGACGTCGATTAAACGAAACTATCTCAGGATATTACTCACAGGCTTCTTTAAAAACACAAGATATGTTGACCGTTATGATGCAGAGTTCGTGGTTGCTGATGAGATAGTGTACAATGCTCATTCTTGCCATGTTGAAATTATAAATTCGGTTGAGGAGTACGCACAATATACTTTTTCACTCAAAGAGGAAAACTCAGATGAGACATTATTTTATCGAGGACATTCACTGCTTGACTATGCCCTTGTTCCCGGAATAAAGAGAAAGCAGAGTTGGTTCACGAATGAAAGTATAATGTATCAGGAGCTGCTTGTCAGATGTGCGCAGAATTTTACCCACTGTCAGACCCACTTGGAGTATCTGGTTGAAATGCAGCATTATGGCCTGCCAACGCGGCTGCTTGACATAACAGAGAATCCGCTGGTTGCGCTTTATTTTGCATGTTGCAGCAATAGAGAGCACATAGGGGAGGTAATAGTACTCACAACAGGACAAGACCATGTGCGATATGCAAAGAGCGATACGGCAGCATTGCTTGCGGCGCTTCCGACGCTCAATTATCGTGAACAGGCACAGTTGTACCAATTATGTATGAATGGACTGCCTGAAGCGGAGGACGCAGAATATCAGGAGCTTGCCGGAAAGCTGGCAAGTGAAGTCAAATCAAGAAATCCTGCATTTGAACCGCGAATCAGGAAATCAGACATAACCGGACATGTATTTGTGACACCGATACGAAACAATCAGCGCATTATGAAGCAGGATGGTTCATTCATAATATGCGGTCTTACCGGTGAGGGCGGCGACAGCGACAATCTGGACAGTCTTCGCTGCAAAGATTCCGAAGGAAAGCAATTGGTTCTTGTGATTAATGACAAGGAGACAATATTAAAAGAACTGGATACACTTTCAATCAACAGAGCCACCCTTTTCCCTGAGATTGACGATGTAGCGGAGTATCTGAAGGGGAAGTATGGGGAGTGAATGATGGATAATCTTATGTTATCCATCATTTTCTTTTCCCACCCTAAACCCATTCCTCGGGTGTTTATTCCTCAATATATCTCTCTGCTTCCCCACCGCGACATGTGTATAAATCTGTGTGACGTTAATCGAGCTGTGTCCGAGCATTTCCTGAATGTAGCGGATGTCTACATCGGCTTCCAGAAGGCTGGTGGCGAAGGTGTGGCGGAACATGTGCGGGGTGATGTGCAGGTCAATGGCGGCGAGGGAGCAGTATTTGTTAATCATGCGGCGAACGGACTGGTCGGACAGGGGAGCGCCGGACTGATTCACAAAAAAATGTGCAGAGGAGGATATTTCGGTGGAAAAGCTGCGGCGGTATTCATCAAGAATGTGGATAACGTCATCGGATGCAAGCTGTATATAGCGCTCCTTGTCGCCTTTTCCGTATATGAGGATGGTTCCGTCGATGAGATTTACATTGTCATTTTTGAGATTGCATAGCTCACTTATTCTTATGCCGGATGAGAACAGCAGCTCAATTACGGCGGCATCGCGTAGTGCGTTTCGCCGTTGGTAGGCGGTGCCTGCTTCGGAGCGCCGGGTATAGATGGTGGATAGAAAGCTCTCAACTATGTGGAGTGGGATGGTTTTAGGGAGGATAACCGGTTCACGAAAACGAGTATGTATTTTTGAAAATGGGTTACGGTCTATCAGGTCTTTGTATTCACAGTAGTGGAACAGAGCTTTAATAGAGGCAATTTTGCGCTTGGCGGTCTTTGGTTTGTATTCAACATGGAGCCTGCTTATATAGTTTTCGAGTGTTTCAGAGGTGATGTCGGTTATGACTTCGATCTGGGTGGAATCGGATATAAAATCTGAGAATTGGCGCAGGTCTATGCGATATGCCTTGAGGGTCTTTTCGTCTAAGCATTTTTGTGTGCGGCAGGAATCTAAATATTCGGTGATAAGTGTTGATATACTGTTCATGATATGTTTGTCTCCTTAAAGTTTTTGATTAACATAACATGAATGGTACGAAAAAACATTAAATTTATCAGAAAGTGTATTCTAACATATTCTTGCCATATATCGGAGGCAATGTTAATATTAAAGCATTGGCTTTGGGACAGGGACCAGACCCCTGTCCCAAAGGAAATATATTAGCAAGGAGAAGGCAATGAAGTACGATTATTTGGTGGTTGGAGCGGGATTATATGGAGCGGTGTTTGCGCATGAAGCGAATGCCAGAGGCAGGTCGGTTCTTGTCGTGGAGAGAAGACCGAATATTGCAGGAAATGTATATACGGAGAAGATAGAAGGAATCAATGTGCACAAGTATGGCGCACATATTTTTCACACAAATAACAGGAGAGTATGGGAGTATATTACCGGGTTTGCACAGTTCAACCGTTTTACCAACAGCCCGGTTGCCAATTACCATGGTGAGCTTTATTCGCTTCCGTTTAATATGTACACATTCAATAAGATGTGGGGTGTTGTGACTCCTGAGGAGGCGAAGGCTAAGATTGCTGAGCAGCGTGGAGAGATTAAGGGGGAGCCTGCAAATCTTGAGGAGCAGGCAATATCCTTGGTCGGCCGTGACATATATGAGAAGCTGATAAAGGGTTATACTGAGAAACAGTGGGGGCGTGCCTGCAAGGAGCTGCCAGCCTTCATTATTAAGAGACTTCCTGTGCGCTTTACATTTGATAACAATTATTTTAATGCGCTATATCAGGGAATACCGGTGGGTGGTTATACGAAGCTGGTTGAGAACCTCTTAGATGGAGTAGAGGTAAGGCTTAACACGGATTATCTGGAAAATAAGGCAGAGCTTGATGCTATTGCAGATAAGGTTATCTATACAGGGCAGATAGATGCTTATTTTAATTATAGTCTGGGACATCTTGAGTATCGCTCTGTGAGATTCGAGAATGAGCTTCTGGATATACCTAATTTTCAGGGAAATGCGGCAGTCAATTATACAGACAGGGAGACGCCGTGGACACGTATAATAGAACACAAGTGGTTTGAGTTCGGAAAGGATGAGAAGGGAAATGACCTGCCTAAGACCATAATAAGCCGTGAATATTCCTCCGAATGGAAGCCAGGGGATGAGCCGTATTATCCGGTAAACGATGCAAAAAATAACGAATTGTATGCACAGTACAGTAAGCTTGCGCAGGCGGAGCCTAATGTGATATTTGGAGGAAGGCTTGGAGAGTACAAGTATTACGACATGGATGCAGTTATACTCTCTGCGCTGGATTTGTGCGATTCTTTATGGACGGCTTTTGAGTAGGCGGTCAGGGAGAGGATATTCTTCAAAATATTAATTGTTTATCTCCTGTAGATTTATAAAGTCACTATAATATGATGTTGGGGTCAAAACATGCCAACTTAATTTACGAGTGTATAACGTA
>ERZ1106951.1840-NODE-1840-length-17759-cov-7.364776_pt1 | contig 17759 bp, 16 predicted proteins | sample MGYA00403676_ERZ1106951 | MGnify/ENA primary metagenome ERZ1106951 (study PRJEB35170, sample SAMEA104062398) | human gut metagenome | biome: human gut; feature: human-associated habitat; material: faeces | place: Denmark | collected 2012-04-23 ...
CGTTTATTGATATCGAAGAGAAGGGATGCAGACTGGGTATCATCTAGTTGGTATGCACACTGTTAGAAACCGGTATATTCTGGCACAAGTTTTTTATGTGTTTATTTCGTTGTTGAAACTATGCGATTCTTTCAATAAAACGAAAACCGTTTGCGAAGATGCTCTTTCTATGTCCATTATCAAGATAGAACCAGTTTCCTCTTACTGTGCCTTCACTAACATATTTTGAGCATCTTGGATAATTTCGGGTTCCGTACCACTCAAGATATTCACATATCCAGCGTTCTTCCGTAGGTTTTTCTTTCGGAATTCTTGACAGCTCGACAGTCTCATTAATTTCTTCATCGGTCAATGCGGCAACTTTATCTTCATCAATTGCATAAAAATCAGTTTCATTATAATAACTGCTGGTGTGATGCCAAGAAGACTGATATAAACATAGTTCCTTTAAGACTTTTACTGGTGCTTTCTGTAATTTTACAAAATCACATTTCAAGTCGATATCCAGTTCCTGAATTCCTGAAAGAATGTCTTGCTTCTTCCATTTGCTGATAGGTTTCTCTCCGTTGTTATAAGCGTCCACTGCATTGTTGCTCATGGAATAACCACAATATCCTGCCATAATTTTATCCTCCATTTTTGGGGTAGTATTTGCCTTCGAGTTACATTATTGAGAAGGCTTAATTTGGAAAAAACTCGGCAGTAACTTTACAAAAACAGAAATAATTAAGAAAATATTAATAACAAAACAATAAAAACTTAAGAAATCAGATTGTTTATGCTGGGTATACGATTTAGATAGACAGGTTATTCAGAGCTGCACTTATCGACAACGGAAATAAGTGTATTTAAGATAGGTATGCAAGATGTTTAATCGTTGTAAACCATAGATTATGAGTGCTATAATAAAAATATCATTGTGGTATAGAAAAGGAATGCTGAAATGAATATACAGATATTTGGGACAAAGAAATGTAATGAAACGAAGAAGGCAGAGCGATTCTTTAAAGAACGTGGCATAAAGTATCAATTTATTGATATGAAAGAAAAAGGTATGAGCAAAGGCGAGTTTAATTCGGTGGCTCAGGTAAACGGCGGATTAGAGAATATGGTTAACTGGGACGGAAAAAATAAGGACTTGCTTGCGATTATTAAGTATATTGCAGATGAAGATAAATTGGAGAAAGTACTTGAGAATCCTGAAATAATTAAGACACCGGTAGTCAGAAATGGTAAACAGGCAACACTTGGATATAAACCGGATATATGGAAAAGCTGGAATTAGAATGTGTATAAAAGGAAGTGAAAACATGGCAGATACGGTTTATTTTTCTAAAATCGAATACTGCGAGGTTATCGGATACGGGAACACAACAAGTATTATGCTGTTGAATATTCCAGAGCAGGAATTGTCGTATCAGGTATATGACTGGAAAAGACAAATGCCGGCAATAGAAGGTATGCAGACAAAAGAGATAAACAAATATACATGGACATATGATATTGCGCTTCCGGCAAAGAAAATCCGAAATGGGAAAACAGGATTTGAACCGCAATTCATCCGGGATGAAGAATATAACCCAGAAATTACTTTTTCTTATGCGATTAAGCTGACCGATGATCAAATGCAAATGCTGTTAGAGATTCCGAGAGACTATTATAGAAAAAGAGAAAATGGTATAGAATTCAGCTGAAAGAATAAGGTACTGCCCACAGTGGTAAGACCTTATTCTTTTTTTATATCATAATTTACCAAAACGTTGTTGATTTTTAAAAATGGGGGTGTTAGTATATAAATACCAAAACGTTTTGGTAACAAATACTGTGTAATATTAAAAAAAGTACACAGTATGATACCAAAAAAATTAAGCGAAAGAGAAGACATGGAGGGAAATATGACGGTAAAAGGACTTATTTTTGATCTGGACGGGGTAATTGTATTTACAGATCAGTATCACTATAAAGCCTGGAAACAAATGGCTGACGAGAAAGGTATTTATTTTGATCAGGAGATTAATAACAGACTGCGAGGGGTAAGCCGTATGGAAAGTCTGGAAATCATTCTCGAAAGGTATGAGGGAGAGCCGCTGAGCGATGAAGATAAACAGAAGATGGCGGAGGAGAAAAACGAGATTTATAAAAAACTTTTAGAACAGATGACACCGGCAGATGTCAGTGACGAGGTGAAGGAAACATTGGATGAACTGCGTAAAAGAGGGTATCTGCTTTCAATTGGTTCATCCAGTAAAAATGCGAAATACATTCTTGAAAGGACCGGGATCATGGATAAATTTGATGCGGTTTCCGATGGAACAAATATCACAAGATCCAAACCGGATCCGGAAGTTTTCTTAAAAGCCGCAGAGTTTTTAGGTTTAAAACCGGAAGAATGCGGTGTTGTGGAAGATGCGTATGCGGGAATCGATGCGGCAGTTTCAGGACACATGACATCTATAGCAATCGGCGACGCAGCGGGTTATGACAAAGCAGATTATAAACTGTCAGCATTCAGGGATCTGTTGGACATCGCAAAATAGGAACGTGACACATGCATTCCTCATTTTTGCAGATGGAATATAATGGAAAAATGTGATAAGATAGGTATTAATTTGTGGAAATCTGATAAATCGGGGGAGTTTGTATGGATAAGCAGGAAAAAGAAGTTCTGAATAAGAGGACGACAATTCATGACGTTGCACATGAGGCTGGGGTATCGATGACTACGGTATCCCACGCACTGAATGGATATAAAGATGTGAATGAACAGACAAGGCAGAAGATCGTAGAAATTGCGAGGCGTCTGGATTATATGCCGGATGAGGCAGGACGCTCACTGAGAGGGATACAGAAGAAGACGATCGCACTGCTGATCGCAGGAGAACTGCTGGAGGAAGATCCAAGCGGCATCATGTATGGACTTACAAGCGGAATTTACAAGGTGGCACAAAAAATGGAGTATGAATTTACAATCCTGACAATGCCGTCCGATAAACAGTTGAAAATAAGCTTTGGACAGATCTGCAAGAGGAAGAAATTAACGGGGATTATCGTTTACGGTCTTGCCATGGACATGCCGTATTATGAGCAGATCAAAAACAGTGAGATCCCATGCGTCCTTGTGGATGTAGCCATGGATGGCGATAACGTAAGAGAAGTTTCCGCAGATAATGAGAAAGCATCCTTCGAGGAGGTCGAGCATCTGATCGAGAATGGATACTGCAACATAGCAATGCTTTCCGGTAAGAAAATGGCACAGGTGTCAGAACGAAGGGAAAGCGGATACAAGCGTGCATTAGAGAAGCATGGTTTCCGCGTCAGGGAAGAATGGATCGTGGACTGCCAGTTTGACCAAAGTACGGCAATGCAGAAAGCAATGGAGTTAAAGCGCCGCTATCCGGGGATTGATGCATTTTTCTGCGCAAGCGACGGCATTGCAATCGGAGCGATCGATGGCATGATGCAGCTTGGAATGCAGGTGCCGCAAGATGTGGCTGTCGCTGGTTTTGATGATTTTACTGTTTCAAAATATATCCATGGGGGAATCACATCTGTCAAACAGTATCCATATGAAATGGGAGTAGCCTGTGCCAACACAGTTGTCAGCATGATTGATGGAAACCGCGTACCGGACTGGATACCTATGGAATACAAGCTGATGAAACGCACATCAACGAAAGCAAAATTGTAAGAAGTATACAAATTATACAATAAAAATTGTTAAATATGACGAAAAAATAAAAAAATACACAAAAAGCTTGAAATCCAAAAGGTTTTGGTATATTGTTAACTCAACAGTTACCAAAACGTTTTGGATTTTTGCTTTTTACACGTTTATCACTAGGAGGAAAAAGATGAAAAAAAGAGTTTTATCAATTTTACTTGTAGCAGCAATGACAGCTTCCCTTGCAGCGTGTGGTGGTTCAGACAGCAGCAATAACAGTGCGTCGGGAAGTGGTGAGATCACACTTACAATCCCGACCTTCTGCGTAGGAGAAAATGTTGGCGCTGTATATTTTGAACCTGCCGTTGAGAGATTTAATGAGGCAAACAAAGGAAAATATCATATTGAATTAGAGGAAGTCGTTGAGGCATCTTATACAGACAAGATCAGCCAGCTAGCACAGTCTGATTCACTTCCGACACTGATCCAGACACCTGACATAGAATGGATCAAGACAGCAATGATCCCGGGAAAACTGTATTACCCGATGAACGATTTTCTGGATGAACATCCGGAGATCAAAGAGCTTTGTGTAGATTCTTCTTTGGAATATTGTACACTGGAGAACGGAGATATCATCAGTGTGCCGGCGGTCACACTTTCTAACACGGGTTTATACTATAACTCAGCACTGTACTCACCGGAGAAAACAGTTTCATCCATGACAATGGATGAATTTATCAGTTCTCTTGGTGACAACAAATTTGCGCTCCAGACAGTTGACAATGCATGGACATCAGCATTGTTATTAACGGCATTGATCGCAAATGAAGATGGCGGTAAAGAATGGCTTCAATCGAATGAAGGAACCAAATGCTACGATTACACAGAGCCGGCATTCGTAAATGCTGTAACAAAATTAACAGAGATCTGGAAAACAAATGCATCCGCTAATGCAGTTGGTGCAGCATATGCAGACGCAGCCAATGCATTCATGTCTGATCAGGCAGCCGTTATCTGCAATGGCTCCTGGATGAACTCCGAATTCGTGGACAGTGCTTCTGATAACTGGTCTAATGGATTTAACGGAGCGGATGTAAAAGCGGATTATTATCCTGGCAATGTGTCAATCTGTGAAACAAAAGTATTTGGCAGATGGACGCTTACCAATGGTGGTACGGATGAAGAGAGAGAATGTGCAGAAGCATTTCTTGCATTTATTTATTCAAAAGATGAGTTAGAGACATTTGCACTTACAGAGGGATGCCAGATACCGAATCTTACCTATAGCGATGAATTTCTTTCGAAGTTAGATGAAAAACCATTGGTAAAACAGCAGACCGAGTTACTGACATCTGATACAAATATCGTTCCTAATGTATCAAAAATTATGCCTGAATCCGTATCAAACAGTGTATTTGGAACCAATCTTGTGCAGTTAGTAAATGGACAGATTACTCCGAAAGAGTTCTGTGAGATTCTTACAACAAAAGCCGCTGAAGCTGGTGACAAATAATCGATGAAATCATGGAGGGGGAATCATTTACGGACAAATTGATTCCCCTTTTTCTTTCAGAAGATTGCCTTCTGGACGCGGAATATATCTGAAAATAATGAATATTTCTGAAAGGAAATGGAATATTATGACAAAAAAGAAAAAATACGGAAAAGTGCAGGTTAAAAATTTTAAATGGATTTACGCATTCCTTCTTCCGACAATTATTATATTTGTGATGTTTTATGTACAGCCGATCGCTGTGATGCTTACAACATCATTTACAAAATGGGATGGATTTAATGCTCCTTCTTTTAATGGGATCAGTAACTATATAAAACTCTTTACCAACAGTGCTTCTGCAGCATCGATCAAAAACCTGATTTTATGGTCGGCTATTGCAATGACGTTCCATGTAGGATTTGGTGTGCTCACGGCATTTGTTTTATATCTGAAACCTCACGGATGGAAATTCACACGTTCTGTATTTATGATACCAAATATTATTTCAGCAGCAGCGTGGGCATTGATCTACCGGTTTATTTTCAATGACCAGATGGGTGTTTTAAACTCAGTGATACGTGTATTTGATAAAGATTTTTCGGTGCAGTGGTTCTACCAGAGTCCATATGCATTCTGGGCAGTTACCCTTACGTGGCTGTTTTATGCAGTTATTGTCACATTGATCGTATTGAATGATTTAATGGCGATTCCAAAAGAACTGATCGAAGCAGCAAAACTTGACGGAGCGAATGGATGGCAGTTGATCCGTTTCGTGGAACTTCCTCTTTGCCGGATCTCCATAGGAACCGGAATGTTATGTTCTATCACATCACGTATCTCCATGTATGAAGCGATCGCACTTACGACAGCCGGAGGACCTGGTGATGATACGATGAGTTTATCTGTACTGCTGGTACGTGCGATCACAGATTACAACTACGGATTTGCCAATGCGATCGGTGTGATCATGTTCCTTATCGGTTTACTGGTTATGTACATTGTAACAAAGGCATTCCGTATGAATGATTCAATCTACTAGGAGGAACAATCATGAATGTGATAAAAAAAATATTAACAAATATCCTGATTTATGGAACAGAATTCATTGTTATTATGCTGAGTGTATTCCCAATCGTATGGGTGGCATTATCCTCCTTTAAAACGAATGCACAGATTCTGGAGGGACCATTTACACTGCCAACAGGTATTACAACAGCAAAAGAGGCATACACATATCTGTTCCAGAAATATGATTTCTTTAGTTATTTTGGCAATTCGCTGCTGATATCGCTGATATCTACGGTGATATCCCTGATCTGTTTTGCAATGGCGGCCTATGTATTGGCGAAATATGAGTTCCCGGGAAGAAATCTTATTTTTGCACTATTTACAATTACAATGCTTGTTCCGGGTCATGCAAAAGCACAGCCGATTTTTTCGCTGATCAATTCCATGCATCTGTATGATACCAAAACAGGTTTGATCCTTGTATATCTGGGAAGCGGTATTGCAATGTCGATTTTCATTTTGAAATCGGCATTTATGGGAGTTCCAAAAGAATTGGATGAGGCTGCTACGATTGATGGTGCAGGGTTTTTCCGTACATTTTTTATGATCAATCTTCCACTTGCGAAATCAGGTCTCTCTACCGCTGGAATTTTAATGTTTCTCGGCAATTGGAATGAATATTTCTATGCAGCACTTCTTACATCATCAGAGAAGAACAGGACGCTGCCGGTTGCATTACAGTTTTTTAACCAGTCATTATCGTACGATTACACGAAAATGTTTGCGGCACTCACACTCGTAGTGGTTCCGGCGATCATTGTATATTGCTTTGCACAGGAGCAGGTACAGGAATCTGTTGCTGCATCCGGAATTAAAGGTTAATAAAGGAGAATGAAGCTATGCCAGTTATGAATTACAGAAAAGGAACAGGGGCAGAGACAAGCTGGATCATTGAGGAGACCAGCTTTCATGAGAAATATACTGGAAAATGTGAGTCCATCTTCACACAGGGGAATGGTTATTTAGGCCTCCGCAATTCGCTGGAAGAAAGATATGTGGATACTGTCAGGGGTATGTTCATCACAGGAACATTCAACAAAGCAAGCAAAGAGGAAGCAACTGAACTTCCGAATGTTTCTGATATTGTGAATATGGAAATCGAACTTAATGGTGAACGTTTTTCCATGACAGAGGACAATCTAAAAGAGTATTCAAGAACATTAAATCTTTATACGGGGGAAACCTGCCGTAATGTCCTGTGGGAAGGAAAAAACGGGGATGTCGTGCAGCTGTCTTTCCATCGTTTTGTGTCTTATAAGAACGTACATGTGATCGGTGCATATGTTGAGATCAAACCTGTAAACTGCGACGTAAAAGCAACGGTTGTGAGCGGAATCAACGCACAGGTGACCAATAATGGTGCCCAGCATCTCACGGAAGTATCAAAGCGTGCATTCGATGAAAAATATCTGCAGATGGGAATGGTCACGACAGAATCAGAAGTTGCGATCGCAGTCAGTACTGTTCATGACGTATTTTTGGATGGAGAGAAAACAGAGGAGACCGCATATAAGATCGTAGATGACAGAAGAAAGATCCATGCGAAGATCCAACTGGATATCCCGAAAGGAGAGACGGCACGTGTAGAGAAAATCTCAACGGTTCATTCCAGCAGGGATCTTGAGTATACAGGATCGGGAAAAGAGCCGGATAAAGAGACGGTATATGCAAATGGACTGGAGAACTTAAAGGAAGCAGAATGCAAGGGATACCGGACACTCCTGCAGGAAAGCAGGGAAGTCTGGGAAGCAATCTGGAAAAAACAGGATATCGTGATCGATAGCAGGGAAGACGATGCGCAGGTGGCTGTCCGCTTTGCATTATATCATCTTCAGATCATGGTGCGGAAAGAAGACAACCGGGTTGGCATAGGAGCAAAGGCACTCAGCGGAGAAGGCTACAAGGGACATTCGTTCTGGGATACAGAGACTTTTATTTTCCCGTATTTCCAGATGGCAGAGCCGGAAGTGGCAAGGACACTTCTGGAATTCCGTTATAAGGGACTGTATGGCGCAAGAAAGAAAGCAAAAGAGAACGGCTATAAAGGAGCAATGTATCCATGGGAAGCTGCGTGGATCAGTGATGGGGAAGTCACACCATATATCACTGGAGTAAATGTACATACAGGAGAGCCGCTGATCTGCCTGACCGGTGTGATAGAGCAGCATATCACTTCGGATATTATTTTTGCATTATGGCAGTATTATACAGCAACAGGCGATCAGGATTTCATGGACAGATATGGATATGAAATGATAATCGAGACCGCACGTTTCTGGAACAGCCGTCTGGAGTGGATTGAAGAAAACAACAGATATGAAATCCGTGATGTTATAGGACCGGATGAGTACAAAGAACATGTGGATAATAATGCATATACGAATTATATGGCACATGAAAATATGAGACTAGCAGCACAGGTAATTGCATGCATCCGTGATGAGAAGAAAGATATCTACGGGAAAATGCAGGAAGAGGGTACATCATTAGAACAGTTAGAGGAAGAACTGAAAGATAAAATGAAGAAACTTTATTTGCCGCAGCCGGATGAAAAAACAGGGATTATTCCTCAGTTTGACGGATACTTTGATCTAAAAGAAATAGATCTTTCTGTGTATAAGAATGCTTCTGTTGTGGGAACGATCTTTCATGATTATTCAGGGGAAGATGTACAGAAAATGCAGGCAGGTAAACAGGCTGATATTGTAGAACTGCTGTATCAGATGGAAGATATCACAACACCGGATAATAAGGCAAAGAACTATGTATACTATGAAGCAAGAACACTGCATGATTCATCTCTTTCCAAGGCGATCCACAGTATCACTGCATGTGACCTTGGTATGGAGAAAGAGGCTTATGAAATGTTCATGAGTGCTGCACTTACCGATCTTGGACAGGAGATGAAATCCTCGGATGCAGGAATCCACAGTGCAAATATGGGAGGTGTATGGCAGGATGTGGTAATGGGATTCGGTGGAATAAGAATCCGTGACGGTCATCTCCGTATTGCTCCAAATTGTCCAAAACAGTGGGAAAAATTTACATACCCGATTTATTGGAAAGGAAATAAACTTGATGTCACAGTCTGCAAAGATGGAGTGGAAGTTATCAACGAGGGCACAGCTTTCATGGCAGAGATCATGGGACAGATGGTTACTGTAGAAAAAGGAAAAAACGAATTTTTGGCATAAGAACATAGGAGAGAAAAATGCTGCAGAAAGATGGAAAGTTTGTCAAAGTATTGAACCGGATCGCAGATCTGGTTGGATTAAATCTGTTAGCTATCCTCTTTTGTATTCCGATTATTACGATAGGGGCATCCATAACAGCTGTTTATGGATGCATCTTTCGCATACAGGAAAAAAGAGAGGGATATCTGACAAAGGATTTTTGGAAATTGTTTAAAGAATGTTTCAGGTCATCCACGATCATTTACCTTGTGGGTGTTGCAGTCGTTGCAATGTTATATCTGGATTATCAGATTTTTGCCACAGACAGCAGACTGGACATTTTGCAGGTACTTGTGGTCGCTGGCGGGATATTAGTGGCAGAGATTTTTACTTATGCGTTTCCGATGGAGTCTTACTTTGAAAACAGCCTGAAAGCGACCGTAAAGAATGCGTTATTGCTTGGAATATCCAATATTCCATACACGCTGCTGATGCTGGGCATAAATGTTTTTCCATTTTTCTTGGTTGCCAGAATTCCAGTTACATTTGGAATATGGTTTTTGATCGGCATTTCAGGGGTTGCATGGATCAACAGCTTTTTCTTAAAGAAGATTTTTTCAAAAGTCAGGATACGAAAGGATGTATAACACATGATGAAACAACAGTTCATATGCGATAGAAAACCAAAGGCAAGACCGGAAAATGTGATCACAGGAGCAGGATATCGAATTACATTTCTGACAGACAGGCTGGTCAGATTTGAATATGACAGATCCGGTGAATTTGTAGATGATGCATCTCAGGTGATCTGGTACAGGGATCTTGAGGATGTTCCGTTTGAGATAAGACATAAAAAAGAGTATATGGAGATCCAGACGAAAAGCTTACGGATACGGTATGATGGAAAACCATTTGAAGAAAGTATCCTTAGTGTGAGGTTGAGAAAACCGGACAACGGATGTGATCTCGAATGGTATTATGGAAAGAATGAAGACCGTAATCTTTTTGGAACGGCACGCACACTTGACGAGGCAAATGGCAGCATCCCGCTGGAAAAAGGCATTCTTTCCAGAGACGGATTTGCAGTGCTTGACGATTCAAAAACCATTCTGCTCACAGAAGACGGATGGGTGAAAGAGCGAAAGCAGACAGGAGAGGATTTTTATCTGTTTGCCTATGGGCATGATTACCGAGGGGCGGTGAGGGATTTCCTGAGAGCTGCAGGGCGAGTGCCGATGCTCCCGAAATATGCACTCGGTAACTGGTGGAGCAGATATTATGAATATTCACAGGAAGAGTACAAAAAACTGATGGATCGTTTTTTGAACGAAGAAATACCGTTTTCTGTAGCCGTCATTGACATGGACTGGCATATAACAGATATTGATCCGAAATACGGCTCCGGTTGGACCGGTTATACATGGAACAGAAAACTGTTTCCGGATCCAAAAGCATTTGCGGATGATCTTCATGACAGAGGAATGAAAGTGACGTTAAATGTCCACCCGGCGCTTGGCATCCGGGGAAGTGAGAGCATGTATGAAGAGATGGCAGAGGCAATGGGAGTGGATCCTGCAACCGATGAACCAGTCGAGTTTGACATCACAAATCCAAAATTTCTGGAAAACTATTTTGAGATCGTGCATCACCCACTTGAGGAGGATGGCGTGGATTTCTGGTGGCTTGACTGGCAGCAAGGTGGTCATACAGCAGTGAAGGGGCTGGATCCACTATGGATGTTAAACCACTACCATTATCTTGACAGTGGCCGGGATGGAAAGAGAAGAATGACATTTTCACGTTATGCGGGACCTGGTTCACACAGATACCCGATAGGGTTTTCGGGAGATACAGTTGTGACGTGGGAGTCTCTGGATTTCCAGCCTTATTTTACAGCAACAGCATCCAATATAGGGTATGGTTGGTGGAGCCATGATATCGGTGGTCATATGCTGGGAAACAGGTCAGATGTCATGGAGGCACGCTGGTATGAACTTGGCACATTTTCGCCGGTCAACCGCCTGCACAGCACCAAAATGTCATTCAGTGGGAAAGAACCGTGGAATTTCAGAAGCGAGGTGGAACAGGCAATGGGAGAAGCCCTGCGGCTGAGACATCAGTTACTGCCGTATATCTATACTATGAATTATCTGGCATACAAAGAGTACCGTCCTCTGATTGCCCCGATGTATTATGATTATCCGGAAAATGAACAGGCTTATCCGGTCCGGGAACTTTCGTTTGTGGAAGGAGTAAGCAATAACCAGTATCTTTTTGGAACCGATATGATGGTCGCACCGATCACAAGTGACCAGATCGATATTTTGAATCAAGGAAAAGTAAAGGTATGGATACCGGAGGGATGTTATCATGATTTCTTTACAGGACTGATCTATAAAGGCGAAAAAGTACTGTGGATGTTCCGTGACCTGAACAGTATACCGGTGCTTGTAAAGGCAGGAGCCATCATCCCAATGCAGAAAGAATTGTTTGGAAAGGATTTTCTGAAGAATCCGGATGAACTCATCATAAGAGTCTATGGTGGAGAAGATGGACATTATACACATTATGAAGATGACGGAGAGACAGAAGATTACAGGGACGGAATAAATTGCTGTTTTACTGAAATGCGTTTTGATTGGGAAAACGGAATATTTACGATTGAAGGTGCAAAAGGACAGAAAGATCTGATCCCGGAAAAACGTGCATATACAATCGATCTGTGTGGGGTAAAGGAATCGGTTCCTAAACTATACGCAGGCGGGAAAGAAGTGGAAGTCAAATACGAATATGAGCCGAAGATGGGATGTGTCAGAATCCATATTCCGAAAGTGTCAGTGGATGAAAAACTTGAAGTTGTTTTTGGACAGAAACTGGCGTTAAATGACAATCATACACTTGAGCGTGTGTATGACCTGCTGAATCAGGCGCAGGGCAGTAATCTGGCAAAAGAGTCTGCATACCAGCTTTTAAGAAGTGGAAAGAATCTGGCAGATATCTTAGGAGAACTTGAAACGACGAATTTAGACAAAGAGATCGGACAGGCAGTCATCGAGATCATGACGGCTGATTTGTAAGGAGGAATGAAGATGCAGAAAGCATGGTGGAAAGAAGCAGTTGTTTATCAGATTTATCCGAGAAGTTTTATGGATAGTAACGGAGATGGAATCGGAGATCTTCAGGGGATCATAAAAAAATTAGACTATATAAAGAATCTTGGTATCACAGTTATCTGGGTATCCCCGATCTATAAATCTCCAAATAAAGATAACGGATATGATATCAGCGATTATCAGGCTATAATGGATGAGTTCGGGACAATGGAAGATTTTGATGAATTATTAAAAGAAATTCATCAAAGAGGAATGAAACTGGTAATGGATCTGGTTGTTAACCATACATCTGACCAGCATAAATGGTTTCTGGAAAGCAGAAAATCAAAAGATAATAAATACCGAGATTATTATATCTGGAAAGATCCGGTAGATGGTCATGAACCGACAAACTGGGGATCATATTTCAGTGGATCTGCATGGCAGTTTGATGAGACAACCGGACAGTATTATCTGCATCAGTTTGTGCCGGAACAGCCTGATCTTAACTGGGATAATCCTGTGGTAAGAAAAGAAGTTTTTGATATGATGACATGGTGGTGTGAAAAAGGCATTGACGGATTCCGGATGGATGTGATCAGTCTGATCAGCAAGCCGGAAGAATATAAAGATGGTCCGGTAAAAGAAGGGGAAAAATATTCCTTTTGTGGTGCATTCACAGCAAATGGACCTCATGAACATGAATATCTTCAGGAGATGAACCAAAAAGTATTAAGCAGGTATAACCTTCTGACAGTGGGTGAAACATCATGCGTTACGCTCGAAGAGGCCAAAAAATATGCGCGAAGCGATGGAAAAGAGTTGAGCATGGTATTCCAGTTTGAGCATATGGATGTGGATTCGGATGAACATGGAAAGTGGACGGATAAGAAACTTTATCTCCCGGATCTTAAAGAGATCCTGAACCGCTGGCAGAAAGGATTGGAAGGCGTTGCATGGAACAGCCTGTACTGGGACAATCATGACCAGCCGAGAGTTGTTTCAAGGTGGGGAAATGATTCCGAAGAGTACAGGGAGATATCGGCTAAGATGCTGGCTACCTGTCTCCATATGATGCAGGGAACACCATATGTTTACCAGGGCGAAGAACTTGGAATGACAAACATGCGTTTTTCGAATCTGTCTGAATGCGATGATATTGAAGAAAAGAATATATATGTAGATCTTGTCACAGATGCAAAGGTGTACACACATGATCAGATGATGGATATTATCAGCAGGAAAGGGCGCGACAATGCAAGAACACCAATGCAGTGGGACAGCTCAGAAAATGCGGGATTTACGACAGGAACACCATGGTTTGGTGTCAATCCGAATTATAAAACGATCAATGCAGCTGCGCAGGTAGAAGATCCGGAGTCTATATACAATTACTATAAGAAACTTATACAATTGCGGAAACAAGAAGAAGTGATCGTATATGGAACGTTTGATGGTCTTGAAGATGCAGATGAAAACTTATACGTTTACACAAGGACTCTGGGTGATAAAAAATTACTGGTAATCTGTAACTTCACAGAGAAGGAACTGGATGTTCCGGTTTCTCTCGCAGATATGGTGAAAGAAAATCAGGGGATTTTAGTGGGGAACTATAAAGAAAGTTCAGAAAAAATACGCCCATACGAAGCGGTGGTGTATTGGGTAAAATAAGAAAATAACCATTTTGCGGGGATTGCAGGTATGTAGGGAATGATAAGAGAAAAAGATGATTTTTACCAGAAGATGTTCCGGTTGTCGATACCGATCATCATTCAGGGACTGCTCAGTGCGGCGGTGAACTCCGCAGATGTCATTATGCTCAATTATGTCGGACAGTCTTCCATTTCAGCGGTTTCCCTGGCAGCAAATTATTCAAATATCCTTTTTATGGTGTATAACGGACTGGGTACAGGTGCAGCATTGCTATGTACCCAGTATTTTGGAAGAAATAATATAGAAGCGATCCATATTATCGAGGGAATTGCTCTCCGTTTTTCCATAATCATTTCGGCACTTACGTCAGTGATCGCATTTACGATGCCTGGGCGTATGATGATGCTGTTTACAACCGATCAGGAGCTGATATCAATAGGGGCTTCCTATCTTCAGATCATGGGGATCACTTATCTGTGCTGGAGCATAACAGAGATGTATATTGCAGTGCTTCGAAGCGTTGGAAGAGTGACAGTATGTATGGTCTTAAATATATTGGCATTTACCCTGAATGTGCTGCTGAATGCGGTATTTATCTTTGGATTGTTTGGAGTTCCGCAAATGGGGGCAACAGGAGTTGCGATTGCGACAGCAGTGTCACGGTCAGCAGAACTGGCAGCGTGTGTGGTTGTTTCTGCTTTCAGCAGGGATGTGAAACTGAGCCTTGCATACATGTTTGCCAAAAATCAGGCATTGTATACGGATTTTATCAAAATGTCATTGCCTGCTTTGGGAAATGATGTGTCATGGAGTGTTGCGTTCTCCATGTATTCTGTTATTTTAGGACATTTGGGAACGGACGCAGTAGCAGCGAATTCCATTGTTTCAGTGGTGCGTAACATTGGAACGGTATTTTGTTTTTCCGTGGCGAGTGCGGGAAGTATCCTGTTGGGAAGCATGATGGGAAAAGGAGATTTGGAAAAGTCAAAATTACATGCATCGAAAACATTGAAGGCGACAGTGATCGCCGGAGCAGTTGGAGGAATGATCGTCCTTGCAGTGACACCATTTGTACTTGAGTTTGCAACCCTGAATGATAAAGCAATGCATTACCTGAAATACATGTTGTTTATCAATGCATATTATATCATGGGAGCAGCGGTCAATAGCGTTCTGATTGCAGGAGTATTCAGGGCTGGGGGAGACACTAAGTTTGGTCTGGTCTGCGACACGATTGACATGTGGCTGTATGCAGTGCCACTTGGTTTTATTGCCGCTTTTATATTAAAGCTTCCTGTTATGTGGGTATATTTTTTGCTGTGCACGGACGAGTTTGCAAAATGGCCATGGGTGATACATCACTACCGCAGTGGAAAGTGGGCACAGAATATCACAAGAGAGGATGTATTTGCAGAAAAAGCTGTATTCTTGAGTCATACAGATATAAAATAGAAGGCGATGATATAAAATGCGGATGAGGTAAAGGTATGTATAGAATAGGGATTGATTTAGGTGGAACTAATATGAAAGCCGGAATCGTGGATGAAAATCACAAGATTGTGATACAGGATTCCATACCGACAAGAGTGGAGCATCCATATAAGGAAATTATACGGGATATGGCGGAACTGGTAAAAGATTTATTAAAAAAGATACATATAACAGAGGAGAAACTTTCAGGTATAGGAGTTGGAAGTCCGGGAACTGTAGATGCCAAGAATGGTATCGTGTTATATTCAAATAATTTTAACTGGGAAAATATACCGCTTGCAGAGGAACTGGGAAAATATTTTGCATGTAAGATCAGAATTTCCAATGATGCAAATTGTGCAGCACTCGGAGAGGTAATGGCTGGAGCTGCAATGAAAATAAAGAATGCTGTGCTGATCACACAAGCCTGATTTTTGGAGGAGAACGCTGTACCTGTGGCAGAAGAGGATGCGCAGAGGCATATGTTTCTGCTACCGCTCTGATCAGAGAAGCAAAACTTGCTGCAAAAAACAATCCTGATTCCATTATGAATGAATTATGCAAGGGAGATCTTTCGAACATGAATGGTAAAGTTCCATTTGATGCAGCAGAGCAGAATGATGCAGCAGGGATCAAAGTTGTGAATGACTATATCATTTATCTGGGTGAGACAATCACAAATTATGTGAATATCTTCCGTCCGGACATAGTATTGTTATCAGGGGGTGTATGCAATCAAAAAGAGAAGCTTACGGAGCCATTGACGGAATATATAAAGACCCAGTGCTTTGGAAGAGAGAAGGCATATGTGCCTGAAGTACGGTGTGCAATTTTAGGAAATAATGCCGGTATTATTGGTGCTGCCAGTTTGATCGCACTCGTATCTTAATCGGGATAATTGAGCCGTCTGCACAATGCTGGCATATGAGAATCAGCTGTTTATATGCCAGACGCTTTAAACCATCAGTTGAATGACATAATCTGCCATCCGGTGTATGCTTAATGAAGGAAAATAGCCATTTATTGAAACCACTTTTCATTCAGATATAGCAGGAGGATTGCATTATGGGACAGACATTGGGAGACTTTTTAAAGATTACGTCAGCAGATGACTCTTTTATGATAAATGTTCATAAAAATAAAGAAACAGTATACTTCGGCTACGAAAATGCGGTTCCCGATGAGATAAAATCCTTTATTATCACAGAAATTTATATTGACTGGGCAAGTGAAGCATTGGGAATCCGCGTGTGCGAGAAAGAAGAATAAAATACTGGCGGATTTATTCAAAAGGTGCTAGAATGCAACTACTACATATTAAAACGGCAGATAAATAAGGGGGAAGTGCTTATGAAACCAATTTATCTATCAATCCAGCAACAAGAAACAGGAGAAAACATTCGGAGACTGTTGAAAACCAATGGGTATACGGTGAAAGATGTTCAGGAAGTCATGGGATTCGAGAATCCACAGGCTGTCTATAAGTGGCTTTCCGGGAAGTCACTGCCTAGTTTGGAAAACCTCCTGATCTTAAGCAAATTATTGAATATCAGTATTGAGAATATCCTCGTCTTGGACGAGGATATTAATATATTACAGAGAATTAATACACAATGGATACGGAATTGGATAAATTATGTTTTGGTGATCAAAATGGAATCCGCAATTATCGAATCAGATAAGCGATTATCGAAACAGATGTGCAATTATCGAATCAGATGAGCGATTATCGAAGAAAACGGTGACAAAATACGAAATATCGAAGGAAACGGTGACAAAATTGCAAATATCGAAGGAGACCGTGACAAAATTTAAAATATCGAAGAAAGCAGCACCATAATTTCATGTGGCGGCAGACAGGAAATCCAATTATAATTAACAATAGATATAGAAAGCGAGGACCACATCATGAAAAAGATTATTAGAAACCGAATCAAGTGTAAAAAATGTGGAGAGATTATTGAGAGCACCAGCAGGCATGATTTCAAGTTCTGCAAGTGTGGAGCGGTTGCTGTCGATGGCGGAAAAGATTACCTTCGAAGAGTCGGAAATAAAGACGACTATGAAGAACTGATTGAGTACGAAGGCGGAGATGATGACGAAGAGTGAGAATCTGAGGTTTGTCATGGAAGAAAGCGGGAGCC
>ERZ1106951.1849-NODE-1849-length-17709-cov-3.240512_pt1 | contig 17709 bp, 15 predicted proteins | sample MGYA00403676_ERZ1106951 | MGnify/ENA primary metagenome ERZ1106951 (study PRJEB35170, sample SAMEA104062398) | human gut metagenome | biome: human gut; feature: human-associated habitat; material: faeces | place: Denmark | collected 2012-04-23 ...
AATAAAATAAAAATCTTCATCTTTGTAGTGGAAAATAACAAGCACCGCCAGCAGAATGCCGCCACAGACAACGTAGATATCGGCAATATTGAATACCGGAAAATCAATCAGAGAAAAATAAATAAATAATATTTAAATATTTTTCAGTAGTAGCAGTAGTAGGGGTTGTGGATTTGAGGAAAAGTGGTTTTAGCCTTAGAAATCATTGAATCGAAGCTTTAGGACAAGTTCATAAATAAGTTTCTGATTTCTGTGAAAAACCATTCTTTTATACACAATCCGAAAATTTGCTGCTAAATTGAGCTTATGCTTTATTCACAAAAAATGTCGATATGTCAATAATATATCCACATATTCACAGAGAATAAGCTATTATCGGAACAAAACGATAGGAAAGAAAACGGTGTTTCTACCTATTATAATGTTACTTGTTATTGAGGATCAATCTTTTTGGTCAAAACATCAATCGTCTTGATAGACTCTTCATCACCCTCATCTAATTTCTTTTTGATGATTTCTTCCCCATGAAGAATGGTTGAGTGATGACGATTACCAATTTTGCTTCCAATCTCTTCGTATGTGCTATTTGTCAATTGCCGGCACAGATACATACAAATATGTCTTGGATAAACAATATTGGAGTTTCTTTTGGAGGAGAGGAGATCTTTCATTGTAATATGAAAATGATCTGCTACAGTCTCCATAATATAATCAATGGTAATCTGCCGCTTCATATTAGGATTGATGATGTCTACCAATGCTTTTTTAGCAGATTCCAAGGTGATTTCTGTATTACAAAAATCTGAGAAGGATAGCACTTTATTAATTGCTCCCTGTAGCTCTCGAATATTGGAAATAATGTTGCTGGCAATATAATCGAGAATAGAATCATCAATATTTATATTTTCTTCAGCAACTTTTTTTCTTAAAATAGCCATCCTCGTTTCGTAGGTAGGAGCCTTAATATCTACAGTCAGCCCCATTTCGAAACGGGAACGAAGTCTCTCTTCTAATGTTGTCATCGTAGAAGGGTGTTTATCTGAGGAGATAATGATCTGCTTCTGCGATTCATATAAATGATTAAAGGTATGGAAAAATTCCAACTGAGTAGATTCCTTACCTATAATAAATTGAATATCGTCGATCAATAGAACATCAACGTTGCGGTATTTATTGCGAAATTCCTGCTTTGTCATTGTATGTTCATTATGATGGCTGTCACGGACAGCATCGACAATGTCATTTGTAAAGGTTTCACTGGTTACGTATATAACCTTTTTACTTGCATCGTGTTCTTGAATATAATTAGCAATTGCATGCATAAGATGCGTTTTGCCAAGTCCCGGTCCACCATAAATGTAAAGCGGATTGTATGTGTCACCAGGCTCTTCAGCAACTTTTAATGCTGCTGCGTGTGCATAATCGTTGTTATCACCAACGACAAAGGTGTCAAACGTATATTTGGAATTGATCGTTGGATTATTATGCTTCTTTTCTTTCTTTTCAGGATCATCAGCTTTTTGCTGACCTAATTCTGAACGTGATACGAAAGAAATATCATATTGAATCCCAGTAAACTCTTCAATCGAGATTGCCAAAAACAGCGAATATCTCTGTTCAACGAAGGATTTACTGTTTCCAATCTTTACGTCATCGATCAAAACAGTAAGCTTATTACCCTCCACATGGTAAATGCTTAAGGTTTTAACGAAAGTGCGATAGATAGGAGCAGATATCTCAAATTCCGTCTTCATATTTTCTAAAATATCATCCCATTTTTCGTAAAGTTCGTTTTTCACAGTAACTTCCCTCTTTTCCAACAATAATCATTACTTATATAAATGCATTATAAGGCTTATACAGCCATTTTTCGGAGAAAAAGCCTATTTTGCACCATATAACATTATTTTATATCAAATAAGGGAAAATTACAAGTTCTAAGATGGGTTATAAAGCAAACTTCGCACATAAATAAATTATCATTGAAGACAATTTCATCGCAATTTGATGTCAATAATAAGAATAGCCTTTTGTGAATAATTGTGGATAAAATGAAAAAGTATAATATCCACAGTTATTAGTATGTTATCCACAAAATTTGTTAATAACTGTGTAAAACTGTTAAAAGCCCCTATTTTTCGTTATTTTTACATTAAAAAGTGGATAATGTGAATAACTTTGTTAATAACTGTGAATTGAATTAGGACAAAACAAAAAGTTATTCACAAAATGTGTATAGTGTGTTTATAACTTTATACAGAACATGCATTCTGTCTACTGATGTAGAACTATGAAAATTCAAGGATTTTTTCGTTTAAATACTATTGCTGTATAATGTGTATATTAATGATACTTCGTGTGTAGAATAAAATAAATGGAAATGAGTTTCTTCCTATTATATGAGATTAAAATTTAGTTTAGTGTGATGTGAATTTTAAATTCACATTATTAACATGTGCATTATATTGTGGATAATGTGAGGAATAATTCACATTTTACAATTTGATTCATTTGTTCTTATCTGAGGATCATTAACAAGCAAACAAACTTTTTACTTCAGTTTGTAGGAAAAATTAGAGTTATAGCTAGAATATGCTTGACGAAATGGGCATTTACCGTTATAATATGGGCTGTATGCGTTTTATGCATTTTATTTGTATGTGATTTTTCAGGGACAGTCCTGTTGAGTCATGATGTGTTAATTTTGAAGAAGGAGGTGTTTTGAGTATGAAGATGACATTTCAGCCTAAGAAGAAATCCAGAAGTAGAGTTCATGGATTCAGAAAGAGAATGCAGACAGCTAACGGACGTAAGGTTTTAGCAAGCAGAAGAGCAAAAGGAAGACATAAGTTATCTGCATAGGTCGCATTTATGTGACCTTTTCTTCTTATAAAGTAGCCTTACTTTAAGTTTGCTTTTGCAGAGGGATTATTGTGTTTGAATCAATTAAGAATAATAGTGATTTTTTGAAAGCATATCGCCATGGAAAATCCTATGCCAACAGGTATTTAGTTATGTATGTTCGTAAGAATGACCTGGACAGAAACAGATACGGAATTACAGTCAGTAAAAAAGTTGGAAACAGTGTTGTAAGGCATAGGGTTACCAGGTTGATAAGAGAAAGTATCCGTTTGAATGTGGAGAAGTTTGAGAATGGATATGATATTGTAATAATAGCTAGAAATACGGCAAAGGGCAGAAAATGCCAGGAAATTGAGAGTGCTGTATTACATTTGGGGAAGCTGCACAATATAGTAGTGAGATGATGTTAGAATGAAAAAATCGTTGATTTTTTTAATAAAGGTATACCGGAAGATAATATCTCCCTTGAAAGGAAGACCTACATGTATCTATACGCCAACATGTTCACAATATGCAATAGAGGCATTAGAGAAGTATGGTTTTATGAAGGGGAGTTTTTTGAGTATAAAACGTATATTGAGATGCCACCCGTTTGCGAAAGGTGGATATGATCCGGTACCGTAGCTTGCCCTGTTAAATCAGGAGGATTAATTAGAATGGTTGATGTTATATTGACGACCTATCAAGGATCCATTTTGGGACCGATTGCTAGGATGCTTGGACAGATTTTGGAATGGCTGTATCTGTTCATGTCAAAACTTGGAATTGAGAATGTAGGAATTTGCATGATATTGTTTACTTTTATTGTAAACTTATTAATGTTTCCTTTAGTATTAAAACAACAGAAATTTGCTAAGATGTCCAGTATTATGAATCCGGAGATCATGGCAATTCAACAAAAGTATAAAAATAAAAAAGATCAGGCATCTCAGCAAAAGATGTCAATGGAGACACAGGCTGTATATCAAAAATATGGGGTAAGCCCGGCAAGCGGATGCTTGCCAATGTTGATCACAATGCCTATTCTTTTTGCTTTGTATCGCGTTATATATAATATACCGGCATATGTAACACCAATATATAATATGTACACAAACGTGGCTGAATCTGTTCGTAAGTTAGGAATTAGCGTTTCTGATCTGAGTCAGATGACAAACAGTAAGACGTATGTTATTCAGAATGCAGTTAGTGCAAAGAGTTCTGCACTTAACTATTATATAGATGTGTTAGGACAGTTTAATCAGGATGCATGGGATAGTTTGGCGAATACATGCAATAGCAAGGGATTTTCATCAATTGCTGACATGGTATCTGATGTAGGAAGTCAGGCATTTCATATTAATTCCTTTTTGGGTCTTAATATCTCAGATCTGCCGGTTGTTCCATTTATCGGAGGTGCAGCATTATCTGCCAGTGTATTGATCCCGATATTATCTGTAATTACTCAGATTATAAGCATGAAGCTTAGTATGGCATCGACACCACAGACGCAGAATTCCGATAATACTGCGATGGCATCCATGAATATGATGAATAAAGTTATGCCATATGTATCTGGTGTAATGTGCTTTATGTTCCCAATTGGTGTTGGTATTTATTGGGTTGCCGGCAATGTATTTCGTATATTGCAGACATTGGCTATTGATGCATATTTTAAGCATACTGATATGGACGCAATTATTGCAAAAAATACAGAAAAGGCAAAGAAAAAGTATGAAAGACTTGGGATTGATCCCAATACTGCTTTCTCAGATGTGACAAAACAGCGTACAAGCAACATTAATACTACAACAAAGACAACGCAGCAGCGTAAGAAAGTAAACCGACCGAAGAAATCTTTAGCAGATAAGGATTATAAAAGGCCGGAAACAAATAAAAAATATAAAGAGGGAAGTATTGCTTCTTATGCAAATATGCTTGCAAGAGACAATAATGATAACAAATAGTAATTTACTTTATGTCTACGTACACTTGGCATGAAGTAAAAGATACGTGAAAGAGTGTGCAGAAATGAGGTTTATTATGTCAGAATGGCAGGAGTTTACAGCAAAAACAGTTGATGAGGCATTAACAAATGCAGTTGTATCTATGCAGACATCAAGTGATCAGTTGGAATATGAAGTAATTGAGGAAGGATCAAGCAGATTGTTAGGATTGATCAGCAAACCTGCAAAGATTCGTGCTCGCGTAAAACTTTCTTTGGATGCTATCGCTTCTAATTTTTTGGAAAAGGTGTTCCAATCAATGGGAATGCAGGTAAACATTGAAATTACAATCGATGAAGTTGAAAATCAGATGAACATTGATCTTTCTGGTGAAGAGATGGGTATTTTGATTGGTAAGCGCGGAATTACCTTAGATTCTCTTCAGTATTTGGTTAGTTTAGTTATTAATCGTAATACAGAAGATTATATGAAGGTAAAGCTTGATACTGAAAATTATCGTGAAAGAAGAAAAGAAACACTGGAAAATTTAGCACACAACTTGGCACATAAAGTTAAGAGAATTCACAGACCGGTATATTTAGAGCCAATGAATCCTTATGAGCGTCGAGTTATTCATTCTGCTTTGCAGAAGGATAAATATGTTGAAACACATAGCGAGGGAGATGAGCCATATCGCAAAGTGGTAATTACATTGAAGCCGGGTGTGGATACAGGTTACGAGCGTCGTGGAAAATATTCTTATGGCAATTCTCGTTATGGAAAAAGAAATAACGGAGGATACCATAAAAAATATAATAATTCTTATCAGAAGAAATATGATGAGTATGAGAAAGATTCTTCTGAAGATGTTCAGGATAATGAATAATAGCATTAGGAATCGAGGAAAGGGGCTGGTTTGGCTCCTTTCTTTTTCAATCGAAATAGTTTTTAAATAATGTAAAGGTGGATTTAGATTTACACATTTTGTAATAAGACAAATAGGAGACAGCAATGGAAGAAAAAACAATTGTTGGAATTGCTAGTGCTGCAGGTGGCGGGATTGGCATTATTCGTGTAAGTGGATCAGAATCAATGAAGATTGTTGATTCGATTTTTCATCCGGGAAAATTTAATAACGAAGAAAATGAAGCATTGATAGATAAATCATATCTCCAACAACAGAAATCGCATACCATTCATTATGGATTTATTATAGATGGTAATAATGAGGTTGTAGATGAAGTTATGGTTTCTGTTATGAAAGCGCCTGCAACTTATACGCGAGAGGATGTTGTTGAAATTAATTGCCATGGTGGCAATTATATATTACAGAGAGTTATGCAGCTTTTATTAGAAAAAGGTGCTTTTTTGGCAGAGCCGGGAGAGTTTACAAAACGGGCTTTTTTGAATGGACGTATTGATCTTTCACAGGCAGAAGCAGTAATGAAAATGATTTCATCTAAAAATGAATTTGCATTACAAAGTGCTGTAAAACAGTTGGAGGGGTCTGTATCAAAATATATTCAGCAGATCAGAGAACAGATTTTATATGAGATGGGACGTATTGAAAGTGCTTTGGATGATCCGGAACACTATGATCTGACGGGATATTCTGATGAATTATTTGATAAAACAGAGCAGCAGATTGTTTCTTTGCAAAGATTATTGGATCGTTTTGAAAATGGTAGAATGAAATCCGAGGGGATTAATACAGTCATTGTTGGAAAACCAAATGCCGGAAAATCTTCTTTGATGAATATTTTGCTGGATGAAGATCGTGCAATCGTAACAGATATTGCAGGAACAACAAGAGATGCTTTACAGGAGTCAGTTCGGCTTGGTGGATTGATGCTTAATTTAATAGATACTGCAGGTATTCATAATACGGAAGATACAGTTGAAAAAATTGGTGTTGATCGAGCAAAACAATATATTGAGCAGGCTGATTTTATTCTATTTGTGGTTGATGGAAGTGAAGAATGGTCTGATGAAGATGAACAGATTCTTCCATTGATCGCACAGAAAAAAGGAATTATTCTTTTGAATAAAGCAGACCTAAAAGCAAAAGTATCCGAACTTTTTTTGAAAGATAAACTTTCATGGGATACGATAGCATTTTCCAATGAGACAAAACAGGGATTGCAGCAATTAGAACAATATATTACGGACAAGTTTGAACGGGGAGATCTGCAATTCAACGATCAAATATGTCTTACAAGTATTCGACACAAAAATGCTGTTATGCAGGCAGTGAATGCATTGCATCGTGTAGAACAAAGTATTAAGGATGGAATGCCGGAAGATTTTTTTACTATTGATTTGATGGAAGCTTATCAACAATTAGGATTGATTAATGGAGATACAGCAACGGAAGATTTGGTAAATAAGATCTTTGAAGAATTTTGTATGGGAAAATAGTGGGTTTAAATTGGTTGAATAGGAAAGCTAAGCAATAAATTAGCAGAATGGAGTGGACTATGTCATATACATACGAGGAGTACGATGTTGTTGTTATTGGTGCAGGACATGCAGGTTGTGAAGCAGCACTTGCCTCCGCAAGATTAGGAATGCAAACATTGGTATTTACAGTTAGTGTTGATAGTATTGCAATGATGCCGTGTAATCCAAATATTGGAGGAAGTTCGAAAGGACATCTTGTTCGAGAAATTGATGCACTTGGTGGTGAGATGGAAAAAATATTGATCGAACATTCATACAATCTAAGATGCTCAATATGTCCAAGGGACCTGCAGTACATTCACTGCGTGCACAAGCAGACAAAAAAGAATATAGTAATTCCATGAGACATGTTCTAGAGAATACAGATAACTTGGTTATTAAACAAGGAGAAGTTGCAGAAATATTGGTGGAAAACAAATGTGTTGTTGGAGTTAAAACAACATCAGATGCTATTTATCCATGTAAGGCTGTTATAATGTGTACGGGAACATATTTGAGAGCACGTTGTATTTATGGGGATGTTAGTCAATATACCGGGCCAAACGGTTTAACTGCAGCAAATCATCTGACACAAAATCTGATTGATCTTGGAATTGAAGTTCGCCGTTTTAAGACAGGAACACCTGCGCGAGTAGATGGAAGAACTATAGATTTTTCAAAGATGGAAGAGCAAAAGGGAAGTGAAAGAGTGGTACCTTTTTCATTTACAAATACACCGGAAGAATTAGAGCGAGAACAGGTATCTTGTTGGCTGACCTATACCAATGAAAATACACATAATATCATACGTAATAATATAAATCGTTCGCCACTTTACTCTGGGGATATTGAGGGGACAGGACCAAGATATTGTCCATCAATTGAGGATAAAGTAGTTCGTTTTGCAGATAAAAAAAGACATCAGGTGTTTATTGAGCCAGAGGGAATGTACACAAATGAGATGTACATTGGCGGTATGTCCAGCTCTTTGCCGGAAGATGTGCAGGAGGAAATGTACCACAGCGTACCAGGCCTTGAGCATGCAAAAATTGTGAAGAATGCTTATGCTATTGAGTACGATTGCATTAACCCAAGACAGCTTTATCCAACGCTGGAGTTTAAGAAAATTAAAGGTCTTTTCAGTGGCGGACAGTTTAACGGAAGTTCAGGTTACGAGGAGGCAGCAGCCCAGGGATTGATCGCTGGTATCAATGCAGCCATGGAAGTGCTGGGAAAAGAGCAGCTGATCCTGGATCGTTCTGAGGCTTATATCGGTGTTCTCATTGATGATCTTGTTACAAAAGAGAACCATGAGCCATACCGTATGATGACCAGCCGTGCCGAGTACCGTCTCCTTCTTCGCCAGGATAATGCGGATCTGAGACTTCGTAAAAAGGGCTGGGAGGTAGGTCTTGTAGATGACGAAACCTATGCAAAAGTAGTAGAAAAAGAACGCTTGATAGCGGAAGAAATCCAGCGTGTGGAGAATACAAATGTGGGTATGACAGAGGCTGTTCAGAGCCTTCTGGAAAGCAAAGGAAGCACACCACTTAAGTCAGGAATCAGTCTTGCAGAGCTGATCCGCAGACCGGAGCTTTCCTATGCAGATGTGGCTCCTATTGATAAGAACCGCCCTGAACTTGCCTGGGATGTGCAGGAGCAGGTAAACATTAATATTAAATACGACGGCTATATCCGCCGCCAGATGAAGCAGGTAGAGCAGTTTAAGAAGCTGGAAGCCAAGAAAATTCCAGAGGATCTGGACTATGAGAAAGTAAAGAGCCTGCGTATTGAGGCACGGCAGAAACTGGAACTTTACAGACCTGTTTCCATTGGACAGGCATCCCGAATTTCCGGGGTTTCACCGGCGGATATTTCGGTGCTGCTGGTTTATATGGAGCAGTATGGGAAAAATCGTTAATAAAGGCGTATTTTTGCGCTTACGCAAGTAATAATCATATGCCAGAGCCTGTTTGAAAAATCATTCCCACAATTTGCACGCCCCACTTTGTGGTATATTTCACCTGAATTCGGTTGCCGTAGCCCGCTGCAGCACCCTCATCCGGGCGAAATCTCCCACAAATTGTGACGAACATCTTGCAGAAAGCCTTTTTTAAACACGCTCTAGTGGATTTCACCTTCGTTAAAAACGCACCTGAAATGACCTGCTAAGAAATATTACTTGCAAAAACGCTGTGTATTAAGCAACTGGAAAGTAAGTAGTTTGAGGTATAAGGAGACATATATGGAATACGATTTAACACTCTTTGAGAAAGGATTAGAAGAGCTTGGAATTGCTCTGTCCCAGGAGCAGAAGAAGCAGTTTATCACTTATTATGAGTACCTTGTAGAGAAAAATAAGGTAATGAATTTAACTGCAATTACCGAGTACAACGAGGTAATTTTAAAGCATTTTCTTGACAGTTTATCTATCGTAAAAGTTGGCAGTTTTGACCAGAAAAAGCTGACGGGAAAGTCCGTGATCGACATCGGAACCGGCGCTGGTTTCCCTGGAATTCCGCTGAAAATAGCTTTTCCGGAGCTTAAAATTACCCTTCTGGATTCTCTGAATAAAAGGGTGAATTTCCTTAATGAAGTAATCGAAATGCTTGGATTAAAAGACGTAACAGCCATCCACGGAAGAGCTGAAGACTATGCGAAACAGAAGGAACACAGAGAAAAATACGACTTCTGTGTTTCACGCGCAGTAGCCAACTTAAGCACCCTTTCCGAATACTGTATCCCCTTTGTAAAAGAAGGCGGCAGCTTTATTTCCTACAAATCCGGCAAGATCGACGAGGAACTTTCCCAGGCTGAAAATGCCGTAAAAATCCTCGGCGGGAAGGTTCAGAATGTGGTGAAATTCCCCCTTATGGACACCGATATGGACCGTTCTTTCGTTGTGATCAAGAAGATGAAACCGACCGCCAAGAAGTACCCCAGGAAGGCTGGCTTGCCGGCGAAAGAGCCACTGGCGTAGGATATATGTTAATATTAAGATAACTTTAGTCCTGAAAGAGGAAGAAATCCGTACTATATTTCTCTCCGATAATATCGGCGATTTTTTCTGAGATAACATAGGTTCTGTCTCAATCACTTTCAAAGGAATTGTCTTCATTGGGAATAGTTTGGTTAGTAGCTTGGTTAGTGTGATTAACCAAGCTACTAACCAAGCTCTTGAACATAACCATAATGTCCTCACGCTTAATCATATATTCTGGCATAGGATTTCCAGCTTCCTTGCAACTGTCATTGTTTTTTCTATTCCACATCCACCCATGCCTTAGAGCGTGTTTGAAAAAGGCTTTCTGCAATCTGCACGTCCCACTTTGCGGAATGTATTTTATTTTGGGACACACTTCCAACACAAAATAATCACATATTTCTCACATAATTATCTAAATTTCCTCACAGGTTGCACATAAAATAATCATAGATAGATGCATGGGATAAGCCATGCATCTGCAACTTGAAGGAGGTAAGAAACTTGATTGAAGTAAAAAATCTGGTAAAACGCTACGGCGATCACACCGCTGTAGACCACCTTTCTTTTGAAATCGAGAAAGGCAAGATTTATGGTTTCCTGGGTCCCAACGGCGCCGGAAAATCCACGACCATGAATATGATAACCGGCTATATTGCATCCACCGAGGGAACAGTAGTCATAGACGGTCATGATATTCTGGAAGAACCTGAGGAGGCAAAAAAATGCATCGGATATCTACCCGAAATGCCGCCCCTTTATTTTGATATGACCGTTCTGGAATATCTGAAATTCGTAGCAGATCTGAAGAAAATTCCTAAAGATAAAAAAGCATCCATGATCGAAGAAATCATGGACATGGTGAAGATCACCGACATGAAAAACCGTCTGATCAAAAACCTTTCCAAAGGTTACAGACAGCGTGTAGGTATCGCCCAGGCTGTGCTCGGCTACCCGGAAGTTATCATTCTGGATGAGCCAACCGTCGGCCTTGATCCGAAACAGATCAACGAGATCCGTGATCTGATCAAAGGCCTGAAACAGAAACACACCGTTATCCTCAGTTCCCATATTTTGTCCGAAGTCAGTGCCGTCTGCGACTACGTGCTGATCATTTCCCATGGAAAACTGGTAGCCAGTGATACCCCTGAGAATCTGGGAAAACTGGCAGCAGGCTCAAACAACCTGAATCTGCTTGTAAAAGGTCAGAAAGACACTATCAGAGCCGCTCTGGAGGCCGTAGAAGGGGTAAAAGAGGTTACGGTAAAGAAAAGCCCGGAGGAAGGCGTATACGCCATTACAGTGGGAACAGAAGAGAATATGGATGTGCGCGAAAAAGTATTCTACAGTATGGTAAATGCCGGCTGCCCGATTCTTGAAATGCAGTCTAAGAAAGTTTCTCTGGAGGAGATATTCCTTGAACTTACAGAGAGCGAGAAAAAAGATAAAGATGCGTCAGGAAAAAAATCCGGAAAATCTTTCTTTAAGACGGCAGCAGATGCTGAGAAGTATTTGAATGAGAAAAACGAAGATACTGTCCTTGATAATGGACTTGAAGAAAAAGACTTTGATGAATCGGGCAAAGTATCCAATGATGTGTCAGATAATGGACTGTCTGGTGATAAACAGGATAGTTTTGCCGCATCTGAGGAAGAAAAGGGGGAAGAGTAAACCATGCTTGCTATTTATAAAAGAGAGCTGAAAAGCTACCTGACCTCCATGGTCGGCTACCTGTTTATGTTTTTTGTGTTGCTGATCGCAGGTATTTACTTTTCAGCGTACCAGCTTTCAGCTGCTTATCCGAAATTTGAATATACTTTAAATGCCATGACCTTTGTGTTTCTGATTGCAGTGCCGATCCTGACCATGCGTGTACTTGCTGAGGAAAGAAAGCAGAAAACAGACCAGCTTCTGCTTACTTCTCCAGTATCTGTATCCGGCATCGTAATGGGAAAATATCTTGCACTTGTGACTATTTATGCAATCCCTATTGCAGTTCTGGCAACCTATCCGCTGATCATGTCAAAGTTCGGAACCGTTGCATTTGGCTCTGCGTACACAGCACTCCTTGGATTTTTCCTTCTGGGAAGTGCAAACATTGCGATCGGCGTATTTTTCTCAGCAATCACTGAGAGCCAGGTAATTGCAGCAGTTCTTACCTTTGTATTTTTATTTGCTTTTTATATGATGAATGGAATTTCTTCCTTTTTCTCAGAGACGGCAATGTCTACATGTGTGACCTTTGGCATTCTGATCATAGCGCTTAGCCTTATGATTTACAGTATGATAAAAAATGCAGTGATCTCAGGTGCTGTCTGCGTGATTGGAGAAGTGGCACTGGTAATCGTTTACGTTGTAAAATCCAGCGTGTTTGAAGGAGGAATCCAGAAGGTTCTTGAAGTGTTTAACTTAAGTTCACACTTTGAAAACTTTACAAACAGTATTTTTGATGTGACTGGAGTTCTTTATTTCCTGTCTGTCATTGCCATTTGTATATTCCTTACCATGCAGACGATTTTGAAGAGACGTTGGAATTAAGGAGGTGGGGAAAATGTTTTTTAAGAAGAAAAATGATAACAATATTGACAATAACGACAAAAACGTAATTAATATCGAAAGCGTCGAAAATAATAACAATAATAACAAAAAAGAAAAACGAAAATTTAAAGACAGTATTAATAAAAAGTACTTGAAAAATGGAAGCTACAGTTCTGTTATGATTGTTGTTTTCATTGCTATCATTATTGTTATAAATATGATCGTTGGAAATCTTCCTTCAAAGTATACGCAGCTGGATATCAGCTCCGAGAAACTTTACACCATCGGTGATGAGACAAAAGCTATGCTGAAAAATCTGGACAAGGATGTAACCATATATCAGATCGCCCAGAGCGGAAGTGAGGATGAGACTATCAGTAATCTGCTTCAAAGATATGCAGATGAATCTGATCATATTAAGGTGGAGCAGAAAGATCCAGTGGTCAATCCTAAATTTGTCAGTGAATACACCAGTGACAACCTTTCCTCTAATAGCTTAATTGTTGTATGCGGAGACAGAAATAAGGTTGTAAATTATAACAATATTTACGAATCTACAATGGATTACAACACATACAGTTATCAGACAACAGGATTCGACGGCGAAGGTCAGATCACAAGTGCCATCGCATATGTAACCAGTGAAAACCTGCCGGTATTGTATACATTAGAGGGACATGGAGAGCAGGAGCTTGATTCTACGATCAAGGAAGATATTGAGAAAGCAAACATGGAAATCAAATCCCTGAATCTGCTTACAGAGGGAAGCGTTCCAGAGGATGCCAGCTGTCTGCTGATTGATTCTCCTACAACAGATATCTCAGAGGATGAGAAGACTGCATTGATCGATTATCTGGAAAATGGTGGAAAAGCAATGATTTTCTCCGATTACACAGGAGAAAAAATGGAAAACTTTGATGCAGTGCTGAAAAACTACGGCGTAAGCAGAGTAGATGGTCTGGTATTTGAGGGTGATGCACAGCATTATGCCGCTCAGATGCCTTACTATCTGGTTCCAACTGTAAACAGCACAGATATTACATCTGATGTTGCTTCTTCCGGATATTACATCCTGATGCCGTATGCACAGGGAATCCAGAAATCTGATGACGTGAGAGACACTGTAAATATTGAAAGCCTTCTTACAACTTCCGACAGTGCATATTCAAAGACAGATTTGAACAGCGGTTCTCTTGAAAAGGAAGACGGTGATGTGGATGGCCCATTTGACCTGGGTGTCAGCATTACAGAGACTGTAGATGATGATAAAGAGACTCATATTATTTATTATTCCACGTCAAACCTGCTACAGAGCCAGATCAATCAGATGGTTTCTGGTGGAAATGAGAAACTTGTGATGGCTTCTTTAAGTTCTCTGGTAGACACAGAAGACAGTACAACAGTTTCTATCCCATCAAAGAGTCTGGAAGTATCTTATCTGACTTTGACAGCATATGATGCAAGCTTCTGGAAAATCTGTACCATTGGTCTGATTCCTGGAGCATTCCTGTTGATTGGATTTATGATTTGGTTAAAGAGGAGAAAAGCCTGATGAAGAAAAAATCAGTAAATCTTATTACAGCAGTGGGCGTTTTGGTTGTCCTCAGCGGCGCATACGTAGGCGTAAAAGCCTACGTAGCCAAGCAGGAGGCCGCGGATACTGAAAGTGCGGAGGAAGAAAATCCGGAAATTATTTCCATAGCGTCTGCTGATGTGAAATCAATAAAATTTGTAATTGATAAAAAAGAAGTTACCTTTGAAAAAGATGGAGATTCCTGGGTGAAAAGTGATGAAACTGGTTTCCCGGTAGATCAGGATAAAATCGACACACTGGTAAGCTCCATGAATTCTATAAAAGCGGAAAGAACACTGGAAAATGTGGAGGATGCATCAGAGTATGAATTGGATCAGCCGGAGAACACGATCACGGTTACCACAGAAGATGGGGAAACGACAGTAATCCAGCTTGGAATGGAGAATGATTCCACAAGTCAGGAATACATTGACTTGAACGAGGATTCTTCTACGGTTTATGTAGTAAGCAATTCCACGTTTTCTTCTTTTGAAGGAACTTTGTACGACTTTGCAAAAAGCGGCGTTTTCCCAACTGTGGATTCCTCTACGGTCAGCAAAGTTTCTGTAGAAGGAAAAGATTCTTCCTATGTTGTAGAGAAAGATGAAAATAATTTCTGGAATATTACTGGTGATGGAGAGACTGAGAAAGCAGATTCCGCGAAGGCCACTTCCTTAGCCAGTACATTATCCAGCGTGGCTTATGCAAGTTTTGTAAATTATAACTGTGCAGAAGATGAGCTCTCTCAGTACGGATTAGATAAGCCGTATGCAGAGATTACAGTGGATTATCAGGAAGAAGTTGAAAAAGAGTCCACTGATGATGAAAACGAGGCTGAAAATGGCGCTGAGGAGGTCTCAGAGGCATCTGGGGATGAGAACCAGGCGGATGAAAATGCGGATTCTGAAACAGATGGAAGCGAAAGCTTGGATGAAGATGCGGATTCTGAGACAGATGGAAGCGAAAGCCCAGATGAAGATGAGGATTCTGAGACAGATGGATACGAAAGCTCAGATGAAGATGTGAATGTGGCAGACACAGAAGATTCAGAAGCTGTAGAAAATGAGAATACAGATGAAACAGCAGATGACAATGTTGAAGCAGAAGATACAGATGTAACTGTATCAGATGACGAGGCTGGGGCGGAAACTGCAGATACTGAGTCTACAGAAAGTTCTGAAGATTCAGAAGAAGAATCAGAACCAGAAACTGAAATGGTTGACAGAGAACTTGTAATTCAGGTTGGAGATCAATCTTCAGATGGTGGAAGATATGTTCGTGTAAATGACAGCAACGAAATTTATACAATCTCCGAAGATTCTCTTGATACTTTCCTTGGAAAAACAGATGCTGATTTCTGGGATTTGACAGTAAGCTATTTGTCTGTAAATAATCTGGATACTCTGGATGTGAACTACGGAGAAAAAGATTATATCGTAAATGTTTCACGTGAAACATCTGAGGATGAAAACGTAGAAACATCGGATAATGAGACGGAAGATGAAGATACAACAGATAATATCAGCAGTGATGTTGCCGACGGCAACGATGTAGAGGGAAATGCTGCTGATGATAACACTTCATCAGGTGATTTGACCGACGAAGATACTGAAAATACAGATGACAGTTCTTCTACTGCAAGTACCACAAGCTCAACCAGTGTAACCTTATCTTATACACTAAATGGAAAAGACCTGGACAGCACAACATTTACAACGTTCTACAATAAGCTGATCAACATGACAGCGCAGAAACGTCTGACTGATGAATTTAAGTCCAATGCAGATCCGGAAATGACTGTGAAATTTACAGATATAGATGGTAATGAAATGGAAGTGGAGTATTATTCCTATGATACAAATTACTATGCCGCTGTTGTAAACAAAAAAGTATATCTGGTAAACAAAATGACAGTGAAAGAACTATTTCAGGCATTTGAATCTGTAACTGGTGAAAAAGAGAAAAACGAAAGCACTGAGACAGCAGATCCTGAAACAAATGCCACTACAGATAATGCTGAAACAGAAACGACAGAGACTTCAGAGGATGTTGAAGAGTAGCTAAAAAATATGCTAAAAAAGATCTTTGCCTGTGAAAAGAACAGGACAAGGATCTTTTTTTGTTGCTTGGAAAAACTGTTGAATTGTCTTCTGCATAAAAATTCTATCGAATATGAATATGCGTATATATTGTTTTATGAGTAACTACACTAATCAAGCAGGCTACGTGGAATTGAGGGATGGATGAAAAAACGCGTGGCGGGCTACGCTAGAACGTGTTTGAAAAAGCAGTCCCGCAATCTGCACGCCCCACTTTGCGGTATATTTCAACCGAATTCGGTTGCCGTAGCCCACTACGGCGCCCTCATCCGGGCGAAATCTCCCACAAATTGTGACACACATCTTGCAGAAAGCTTTTTTAAACAGGCTCTAAGGTTTATTTGTGCGAGCGGATCCACAGGAGGTGGGGTATAGTTAGTTCAAAAAATAATGTGTGAGAGAGTACTTGAAAAAGCATTCCTGAAATCTACGTGCCCAATTTTACGGTATATTTTGCAGAATGCCTTTTCAAACACGCTCTGGTCCGCTGACATTTCAAACGGTATGAAATATGTAATTAACGTTGGCTATTTTATCTGTTTAAATTTCTATATGCATTTTTTTGAAAATAAATTTTTAAAATCTTTGACTTTTACTCATATGGTTTTAAATTAGTTGACTGTATGAAAAGTCCGAAAACAGAAACTTTGCTTTTACTTTCTGCAATATTACGGTAAATATAAAATGTAATAATAACATTTATAAAATAAAAACCTATTAAAATACGCGATAAAGTCCAAAAAATGACACTTGACAACATAATGACACAACAAAGACCTATTTAATGTACTATAAATAACAAAACAAGCAAATGAAACCGTAAAAATCCTCTAAAAAATATATTGTCATGCGGAAATATACTTTTAAACAATTCTGATTAAAACAAAAAGATTGTATAAAGATAAAATAGAACAACGCATAATTGAAAAAATAACAAAATAATACGAAAAGAGCTCTGAGATATAATTTAAAAATCATTTCGCGATCTGCACACCCCAATTTGCAGTATATTTTACCTGTAGTTGGGTGTTGTAGCACGCTACAGCACCCTCATCCTGGCTAGCTCACCCACAAATTGTGGCGTACATCTTGCAGAAAGCCCTTTTCAAACACGTTTTGGAATGTATCAAAAAAATCATTTTCGCGATCTGCATACCCTACTTTACAGTATATTTTTCTTGAATTTGACTGCCATAGTTCGCTACGACAACCTCATCCTGGTCAAAGCCCCACAAATTGTGACGTACATCTTGCAGAAAGCTTTTTAAATATGCTCTGGAAATATAGAAA
>ERZ1106951.1857-NODE-1857-length-17676-cov-8.523864_pt1 | contig 17676 bp, 10 predicted proteins | sample MGYA00403676_ERZ1106951 | MGnify/ENA primary metagenome ERZ1106951 (study PRJEB35170, sample SAMEA104062398) | human gut metagenome | biome: human gut; feature: human-associated habitat; material: faeces | place: Denmark | collected 2012-04-23 ...
CTTCTTCGGCTGCTTTCGCTGCGGCTTCTGCATTTGCCTGGGCTGCTTTCGCTGCTTCTGCACTTGCCTTCGCTGCGTTTGCTGCTGCCTCTGCAAGGTCTTTCTGTGCACTTACGGAGTCTTTGGCTGCTTCTGCTGCTTCTTTTGCCTGTACTGCATCGTTCTTTGCAGTTTCTGCTGTCGTTTTGGCTGTTTCGGCTGCTGTCTTCGCTGCGGCTGCATCGTTTGCATAATTCTTTGCTGCATCCTCTGCTTCTTTTGCGGCTGCCTGGGCTGCATCTGCTTTTGTCTGTGCTGTCTCTGCTGCTGTCTGTGCTTTCTTTGCCTCTGCTTCTGCAGTTTCTGCTGCTTTCTGTGCAACTTCTGCTTTCGCCTGAGCTGCTTCTGCTGCTGCTTTGTCAACATCGGCTGCTGCCTTTGCTTCTTCTGCGGCTTTCTTTGCTTCTTCTGCGGCTGCTTTTACTTCTTCTGCTTTTGCCTTTGCTGCTTCTGCATCTGCTTTTGCTGCTTCGGCTGCTTTTGCTGCGGTCTCGGCATCGTTCTTTGCTGCGACTGCCTGGTTTTTGATCTCTTCCAGTTCGTCTTTGGATGGCTGATCCGGATTGTTATCGTCTTCTTTTACATAAACTTTTGCATCTGCGATATCCACGCAATCATCGTTCTTTCCGCCGACTTTATCAATGTAGATGATCAGTTTTTCTGCACCTGTCAGGTCAACATTCATAAGTTTTGCATTGTCCGGCTGAAGGATCACACCGCTCTCTGCCAGTTTGTTTTCTTCGCTGATGCTGTCTTTATAGAAGATAAAGTTTGCACCGTCACGGTTTGTCTTGGTAGATTTTATATAGTCAATACCCACATAACCTTCAAAGCGTTCTGCTTTGATGCCGCTTAAATCAAAGGTCAGGGTTGCATCGGTATTTGCACTTAAGCCCTGTGCAAAGACTTTGCGTACACCGTCAACATTCATGCTCAGCTCGCCTTTGTTTGTGCTCTCGCCGCCATCGTATTCGTTGACATGGAAGCCGCCCCAGCCGGATACGGAATTTGCCACATCCATATATAACAGACCGTATTTATCGGATTTTTCGGTATCGGTTCCGTATACTCCGTTTGCTTCGTCTACTTTTGCGGTTAAGTATACATATTTCTGCCCGGTAACCGGTGTTGTATCTTTTCCGCCTGCCGGTGTTACTTTTACTTCTTCTGCGGAAGTTTCGATCTGTGCATCTTTTCCGGCAATCGTCAGATTTTCAATGGAGAAACTTGTCTCTTTCTTTTCTGCATTTTCATTCAGGCTGAAGCTTGCTTTGAACAGATCTGCCTGTGCTGCAACTGCTTTTGTCAGATCGTAAACTACCTGCACACCATCTGCTGTTTCTTTTACGGAAATATTTCCTTCCACACCGTCTGCCAGTGCGAGGCTGTTAATGTTATAAGTTGCTGTATCATATTTCAGTGTGAAGCTTCCTGCCATCATTGCAGAGCTGCTGCTTTCGGATGTCTGGGAAATACTTCCTGTTACTTCTACGGTTCTTTTTTCTTCTGCTGTGTTGTCTTTTGCGCTTAATTTTACCGTTGCTGCTTCTTTTGCACCGTCAATATCTGCTCCGACTCCTGCAAGGACTTTCAGGGCTGTCAGATCGACAAGATCGACTTTGCCGTCACCGTTTACATCGGCTGCATAAGTATTGACCGCATCGAATGTGGCTTTGCCTGCCAGTGCTTCGCGGAGTGTATTGATATCAGAGATATCCAGTGTTCCGTTTGCACTGCCGTCCACATCACCGTTTACTGCCATGGTTACGGTATCTGCTACCGTACCGTCTTTGCGAAGTTTTACGAGATATCCGGTTGCTACCGGTGCTCCATCCTCGTCAAAGGATGCGTTATACGGATCTTCCATTGATAAGGTTTCACCCTCGTCAAGCTCAAACATTTCAAAGAGCTGTGCTTTTGTCATGCCTGCCGGAACATTATAAAGAATATTTGCCGAACGATCCATTCTGACTGCTGCATCTTCTTTTAAGGTCAGGGATACTGTCGTCAGTTCTTCTGTGCTTAACTGGACCTTGGTATCGCACCAGCTCACCATATCATGTCCGTCTTTGACATTTTTGTCTGCATACAGGCAGATTTCCTTTGTTCCTGCCGGGATCTCGATATCGAAGTACTGTGCGTTCTGACCATGTTTCATCAGCTCGCCTTTCCATACTTCTTTGCCGTCCAGTTTGATGATCGGATACGCTCCATCCTGTGTTTTTGCTTTATGAGCATCGATTCCGACATAACCCTGAAGGCGTGTTGCATTCAGTTTGGAAACATCGAAATACAGTGCAGAATCGGCATTGACACCAAATCCTTTTTCAAATTTTGTACGTTTGCCTTCCACATAGAGGTCAAGTTCTGTACCTGCATTGTCCTCGTTTACATGGATTCCGTTGTATCCGGATGTACTTCTTGCAGTATCGTATCCAAGATCTGAGAGCTGAATGGAAGTATCATTCTTGATCTCGATCGTGTAAGTTCTGCTAAATCCGCTCTTTGCGGTTGCTTTTACGGTTGCTGTGCCCGGAAGACTTTCCGGTTTTGTGACCTCAACGCTTACATCATCCGATACTGTTTCCGCTGTAATTTCCGGAACTGTTCCGGACAGGGAAGAAACGTTTACACTGTAAGATGTGATGTCATTATCAAATCCATCCAGTTCCTGGTCACCGATCTTGATGCCGTTCAGCAGTGCGGTTTCATCTGCATAATTTTTCTTGCTCTCTGTCATCAGCTCTTCGCCTGTTGCTTTGCTGATCGGTCTGAGGCGGTAAGTATAGCTGTAAGTTTTACCGCTTCCCAGCAGATATTTGGAAAGGGTTGCCTGTCCGCAGCTTGCGGTTCCAAGACCCATCTGTGCATAATCGATCGTCAGAACGGTATTATCTGTGCGTTCGATCTGGTATGGATGTCCGGCTGCTTCCAGTGCTTCCTGTGTGCAGTTCAGTGCACTCATCTCCAGCAGGTGATCCTGTGCATCAACCAGCAGTCCGTCACCGTCTGCATCGGTCACTGCCATCCATCTGACGTCGGTCTTGTTGCCGGTTTCCTGAGCGTAAACATAATTGGTAAACTGTTCATCTACGTTGCTGCTCCACACACCGACATCATATCCTGTCTTTCTGTCACTGTAGCTGTCCGATTCGCCGCGGCCATACCAGATTAGGTTGTCCAGTCTGGCTGCCAGCTGCAGGCGTGTGCCGACTCTCTGAAGGTTGCTCATGTTGGAGTTCGGAGCCATGGTTGCTTTTACAACAATTTCACCGTTTGCATAGATTGCATAGGTAAGACGGTCTTTGGAATCCGCACAGTTTTTCAGTGTACGTGCTACAGAAACATAGACTACTTTGTCTTCTTTTGCAACGCTCACTTCATCAATCTGAACATTCTCGTTTGCTGTTTTCCATTTTGCATCCACGGATTCCTTCTTATCATTATCCGTAGAAGCTCTCCAGTAGTTCGGCTCAATGCCTTCTGCAATCATTTCTTTTCCGTTTGACTGGTAAGAAGTCATCTCACCGGTTTTCTTATTAAAGGAAACAGACCAGTTATCGCCTGCTACTTTTACCTCACCATCGGTTTCTTCAAATGTCTTGATATCTTCCAGTTTGGAGGTATCCACTGCCTCCACTGCTGCATCCGTTCCTGCGAAATTCAGTTCAAACTGTGCTTCTGCCACTGCAAAATCTTTGTCTGCCCAGGTGAACTGATTGTCACTCTTTGTTACGAATGAAATATTCAGGAAATATTCATCACCTGCTGCCGCATCACCCGGTGTGTTGAACGGGATCACAACATCTCTGCTCTCGCATGCCGGAATATCCACATCCATGGTTCCGTTTTCTACTGCGGTTCCATTCTTCACAACTTCCCATTTCATGGTGTACTCATTTGCATTGGTAGCGATCCATTCGTTGCTGATCGTAACGGTCTTGGAATCCAAATCCTTGAGTTGCATTTGAAGTGCCTGATAAATACGCTTTACTTCATAAGCTTCCGGCTGGAGTGTACGGTCCGGAGATACAATACCATTGACACAGAAATCGGTGTTTCCGGACTTCCATGATTCATAACTCTTTGTATTTCCGTCTGCATCGGTATATGTTCCGTGGTTCCAGTCTCCGTCATAGCCCCAGTAAGTGCTCTTTCCATCCCATGTTCCGTCAGAATCCAGAACTGGTGTATTGTAACTCTGATCTACAAAATCCCAGATAAATCCACCCTGAAGGATGCCGTTTGCACGGATCTCTTCCCAGTATTCCTTCATACCTCCCGCACTGTTGCCCATTGCATGCAGGTATTCACACATCAGATATGGTTTCTGTTTGCTCTTCTGCTGTCTGCCAATGCTCGGATACATCTCAGACCATACATCTACACCTTCGTTTGCATTCCAGCCCTGATAGTGAACGACTCTGGTATCATCGTTGTTTTGGAAATAATCAATCTCTTCCTGAAGGGAATCACCGGTTCCCGTCTCATTTCCAGGTGACCACATGATAACACATGGATAGTTTTTGTCACGCTCCAGCATATTGATGGCACGGTCTTCTGCTGCCTGAACATATCCCGGAAGGCTTCCCGGCACTTTGTACTGGCTTCGTCCGTTGTGAGACTCTACGTTTGCCTCATCCATCACATAGATACCATACTCGTCACAGAGTTTGTAGAAAGTCGGATCATTCGGATAATGAGAAGTACGAACGGCATTGATGTTCAGCTCTTTCATCAGCTCAATGTCTTTTCTCATGTCTTCTTCCGTCAGATACCATCCATCCTGCGGATCGTTCTCATGACGATTCACACCGGTGATCGTAATAACCTTACCGTTTACACGAAGTCTTGCATCGTCTGTATTTGCATCGGTGATCTCCACTTCACGGAAGCCGACATCGGTCTGTGTCGCTTCTTTTGTCACACCGTCTTTTTTCAGTTCCAGAACCAGGTTGTAGAGGTTCGGTTTCTCTGCACTCCATTTTTCCGGATCGGTGATGTGCTGTGTGAGGCTTACTTTTGCTTCTTTCGTCCCGCTGTCAAAAGAAGTAACTGTTCCGGTGAGCGGTGTGGTTGTCACCAGCTTGCCTTCGCTGTCGTAGAGGTTTCCTTCTACACTCCATCCGCTCACATCCTCTGCGGAAAGATTGCGTACATCCACATCGACATTCAGGTCTGCATCTGTGTAAGTGTCATCCAGATCGGTAACTACCGTATAATCACGGATTTCCACGTCATCTTTGGATGTCAGGTAGACATCACGGAAGATACCGGAAAGTCTTACCATATCCTGGTTCTCGATGTAGCTTCCGTCGGACCAGCGGTAAACCTCTACGGTAATCACGTTCTCGTTTCCTTCTGAAAAATCAAGTGCATCGGTAATATTAAATTCATCTCTTGTAAAACTGTCTTCTGCATATCCGATGTATTTGCCGTTTACCCACAGATACATGGCAGAACCAACACCTTCGAAGTTGATAAAAACGTTGCGGTCTTTCCAGCTTGAATCGATTGTAAAGGTCTTGCGGTATGTTCCGACCGGGTTGCACTCTGTCGGGGCATCGCCTACTTTGTACTTGTTATAAGCTTTTCCTTCTGCATTCATCCACGGATAGTTCTGGTTGGAATAGATCACCGGATCGTATTTCCAGGAACCGTCTTTATTTACATAGGTCTGCCAGCTCTTTGGAACGGTAATGTTATCCCAGCTGCTGTCATCGTAATCTTTCTGGTTAAAATTGGCATCTTTTGCACCGATACGGTCTGCCGGTTTGACTGCCCAGCTGAATTTCCAGTCATCTCCATTTAAAAGCTGGTAAAATGAAGATTTCGTCCGGTCTTTCGCTTTTGCCTTTTCTGCTGTATCAAAGCTGTAAAAGGTCGATCTTGCCGCCTCGCGGTTCACCTGAAATACCCCCGGCTGTCCGTTCCATTCGGTAGAAGATGCTGCTGCGACTACTTCCGGTATAATCCCCTCCAGACCAGAAATGCTGCCGCCGCTTACGACCATCGCTCCTGCGAGTAAAACAGACAACAGTTTTTTTTGTTTCATATCCCTTTTCCTCCTTTTTGAATGAGTTTGACAGTTTTACATATAGTAAAATGTTTACCTTCATCATTATTTTATCACTTCAAGTGTACTTGAAGTCAAGTGGATTTTTAATTTTCGTTTATTTTACACACTTTTTTCTCTGATTTTTGTGCATTTTTACAACTATTCTGAGGCTTAGATATATAATAGCATATCTTTTTTGCACATACAACGTTACATTTGATCCTAAATGTAACTTTTTTCCTTTTTTCAGCATCTCGTACAAATTCCGTCATTTTTTCAATCTCGGTCACTTTATGTATTTTTACAGTAAACATTTGTATTTTATTTACGTCCATTCACCTGACAGAATCGCTGTGCTTTCTACAATCTGTTCCGGACGGAGATTGTACTCTCACTGAGACAACTTTGTTGCTCGCTGCTTATAGAAGCAGAAGTCTTCTCGACTGAGATAAAATATGCTCCCTCCTGAGTGACAAGTTTTTTATTATTTCACCTGTCTGCCCAGAAGGGAGCATATCATGATTCACTAAACATAGTTCCTGCTTTTTTGTATTCGTTTATTTTACTTTTCTGCTCTTCACCGCAGAATAACTGCCATAAACTTTCTTTTTGCCCACTTTGCGGTAAGCACATACTTTATAGTAGTACGTCTTCTTCTTTTTCAGTTTTTTATTGGTAAAGCTTATCTTCCTGGCTCCGTTTAAGACTTTGACTTTCTTATACTTGCCTTTTTTCTTATCGGCACGATAAACTACATAGCCATCCGCGTTTCTGACTTTTTTCCATTTCAGAACCAGTTTCCCTTTCGAAACTGCCTTGACGGAAAGACCTTTTACCTTCGCCGGTTTTGCTTTTGCCGGTGTCTCTGTGGACGGCATCTGCTGTTTTGTCTCACTCTCTGACGGCTTTGTCTCCTTTGTATCCGGCTGCGGCTTTTGATCCGGCTTTTCTGTTGCGGCTGTTTCCGATTCCGTCGGTTTTGTTTCGCTTTCGGTCTCCTTCTTTGTTTCGCTCTCCATCTCCGTTTCGCTCTCTTCCGTTCTTCCCGTCAGCTTGATATACTGATCTGTCAGGCTGGCGATGCCTGCCTGGAAAGTGTCCATCTCCGCAGACAGCGTCGTGATCTGTGCATCGGTCAGAAAGGCCGGATGTCCGCCCTGTGCGATTGTTGAAATACCGGCATAAAGTTTTTGAATCTGATCTGCCAGCTGTGGTGCTTCTTTTTTGATCACAACAAGCTTGTTGACATCACGCACGCCCTCTGCCATACGCTCCAGTCTTACCGAACTTCTGCTTGTCGGATGCTGTGTACTCTTTTCATCCGGATAGATCAGGAAACAGTCTCCCGGTTCAAATTTGCTGTGTGTGGTATCATTGAGCGGATCTTCTACCCAGGCATCATACGCCCAGCGAAGAAATCCTGCCGTGCCGGATTTGCCTGCATTTACGATCGACCAGTAACTTTCCACCGGTGCACTTAAGGAGAAGTTGCCCGGTCTGTGACCGGTACAGGAATATAAAGTGGTGCGAAGTCCTTTTGCTTCTCGTTCTTTTACCAGCTGTTCAAAATCTGCCGGATGTGCGGCTGCCGCCGTATCTCCGACGTTCAGGTCTGTCACTCGCATGGCGAGGTCTTTCTTTTCCACAAAGCTGTCCATCGCACCTGCTGTCTTTAAACATTTCCCATCCTTGTTTTTCACAGACTCGATCAGGTCAAAAGCGGTGCCGGAAAATCCACGCTCATCAATGCCGATGTAACTGTCATCAAACCAGCCTTTTTCAGTCAGGTGTGCGGTAAGATCGGTAAGAAAGTCCGTCCAGAGTGTGGTATAACGTGTGCTTCCCACAGAAAATCCTTCTTTTACCAGCTTGCCGTTCTCCCAATAAGTGAAAGAATTGTGCCACGGTGCCACGCTGTAAAGCACAATCTTATCTCCAATGCCCAGAGATTTGTTGAAGCTTATCCACTTATCAAAATCGGTATAGTCATACGTAAAGCTATCTCCGTTCTTTATCCATTTGATCATAGATGGATAATGCACATCATTTGCACTGTACGTCTGTCCGTCCCAGGCATCTTCGATGACAGAAGCAGTGATTGCATGTCCGCCTGCTTTTTTATAGAGCTCCATGGAGGACTTCATGATCTCCAGATGCTCATCGGAAAACGGCTCTACGTTATAATATTCTGCACTCGTATACGGATACTGCCACAGTTCAATATCAAAGGTATCTCTGTAGTTGTCCGGAAGTTCTGCATTCTGCACACGCACTTCATACTCAAACACCAGCGGCTTATCGAGCTGATCTGCTGTTACGGTCAGCTGTGTTTTGTAAGTGCCGGATTTTGCTGTCTTTGGAATCGCAAACTCAACCCAGACTGGCTGGAGTGTATCTGCTTTTATGTCGATCGGCGTACTCTGCCAGAGAATATCCGATGCTTCCGTACGGTTTTCTTCTGTTGCCGCCGGAACATCATTTCCATAGATATATCCATAAACATAAGCTTTTGTAGAACGAATAAACGTTGCCGTCACATTTTCGGCTGCGATCTTCTTTTTGCCGTCCGTCAGGTCAGATGCCTGAACTGTCACATTTGTGAAATCTCCACCGATTGCACTTAAGACCAGTTCACTGACTGCACGGTCATTCTTCCAGGCAGTCAGCGTCTCGCTGCGGTTTTTCTTTACCGAAACTTCCGCGAAACGTTTCTGGGTGTACTGCGTGTTATGATCAGTGACGGTGCCGCCAAGCGTATTTCCCTGCTCTCGCACTTCCACTTCCATTGTTCTGGAAATCCCTGCCTTCTGGCTGGATGCCGTGATCACTGCCGTTCCGCTTTTTTTTGCAGTAACCGTTCCCTGTGCACTGACAGAAGCAATATTTTCATCAGAAGTTGTATAGGACATATCGTTCAGTGTCGCATAAGACGGTGTATAGCTGTAAGAGATTGCATAACTCTGTCCGACACTTAAGGAAATCCCCTGATCTTCCAGTTTAAAATCTTTTGCAATGTACGGGCTGTGTGTGACCTGTACATAAGCCACCTGATTGACTACCGCACTGCCACTGCGTTCCTTCTGCGTAACTGCATAGAGCGTATGTTCACCTTCCGTAAGGTTTTCTGCTTTATATACAGACTGCGGCGTGGTACGGCTGCTCTCATAAAGATCCACCAGTGTCTCTGCCCCATCATCCACACGGTATTTCACTTTTCCGTGGTTGTGACTCTTGTTTGCAAAAACTTCGATGGCATTTCCCGTAAACGTTACCCTGTAAAAGCATTCTTCTGCTTTCTCATTCGATGATCCGAGGTCTATATATGCCTCGTCATCATTGTACGTCCAGCTCTTTCCGCTGAATGATTCGTAGGAAAAACAGTTGACCCCTCCCGATGTCTGGCTCGGCAGGATCTTCGTTGTTTCCTGTGTCTGGCTTTTTGCATTTCCTGCTGCCATCAGTGATACCGGCAGACCGGTAAATGCCAGGATCACGGCAAGAAACAGCGAAAGCCATTTCTTTTTTTTCTTTTCCATTTTCTTCTCCTTCTCTTTCATCTGCCTCTTACCTCAGATGCTGTTTAACTCTGCAATCCGCCGGAAGCGGTATCCGATGGGAATGAAATCCCTGCTGATTGTCCGTACTTATTCCGGCTGTTTGAAAATAATATCGGCAAACTCTCCCCTGCTTGCCTTTTTCAGATCTTCCGGTTTCAGCTCAATCTGTACGCCGAGGCGGCCTCCGCTGACGATCATCTTCTCCAGTTTCTGTGCACTTTCATCAATTCTCGTCACATACTGCTTTTTCATGCCGATTGCCGTACAGCCTCCGCGGATATAACCGGTGACCTGATTGATATCTTTGACATGGATCATGGAAACGGATTTTTCGCCGACTGATTTGGCTGCCTTTTTCATATCCAGCTCCTCGGCGATCGGTATCACAAACACAAAATAATTTCTGCTGTTTCCAATCGTGACCAGTGTCTTATAAAGCAGCTCATATGGCTGTCCGAGTGTGTCTGCCACTTTCAGGGCATCCACAAATTCATCACACTCATACGTATACTCTTTATACGGAATCTTGTTCCTCTCAAGGATACGCATGGCATTTGTCTTTACTTCTTTTGATTTTCCCATCTTTTTTCAGAACAATCCTTTCACAAAATCTGCCACCGCTTTCAGATCCTGACGGTCCGGATGAAGAAGTGCCTCGTCAAAGTTGTGAAGCAGCATCTCCACCTGCTGTGTATTGGAAGTGTTCTGCATCGCCTCATAGCGTTTGCGAACCTGGATCGGCATCTTGCCCTGACATAAAAATCCGCCCAGATATTCACAATCCTCCGGGATAAATGCTGCAACTCCGTTTAAAATCCGGTCATAATATTCCGGCACATTCCCCATGCCGCAGGTTCCAAACAGTGCAACCTTTTTCCCGTGGAGGTTTCCAAGCAGATCCAAGATCTCCGAACTTGCTGTCCCGCGATCCGTCCAGAACCCAACCAGATACATCTCTCCGTCATCCCGTTCTGTTCTCTCCTCGATTCGTTTTACATTTTTTTCTTTTACCGGCACTGCCGCAAAAACTGCTTCTGCCAGTTTCTCCGTATTGCCGGTGCGGCTTGTATATACAATCTGTACGCCCATCCTGATTCCTCCTCTGGCATGATATTGATGTCAAAAGCCATTAACTTTGATACTCTGCGGATCATTCCATGCTCTGCACTCACATAATCCTGATATCTTTGCATTATCATAGCATACTTGACTGTACATAAAAATAGTTTAACTCTAAACAATTCTAAAGTTTTTATAACTCAGATTTCATATCTGCATTCTCAGATTCCGGCATAAATGCATGTTTTCTGCACTTCTTCCAGCGATTTTCCTCAGTCTGCATTCTGGATCCTGACCACTTCCACACTTTCCTGATCGGAGTCCTCGCTTTGCAGTTCTCCGCGATAAGTAATCTTCACAGACATTCCTTTTGTGAGACCTTTTTCTAAATACAGCGGAACCTGTACAATCCGGAACTTCACTTCTTTTCCGTCAGAAGTTTTAATCGTCATGCCGGTCATGGAAATCTTTTCCAGTGTTCCTTTTACCGTCTGCTTCTTTGATGCATCCGCCTTCGTTTCTGTTTCTGCATCGCTCTCGAAAACATCAGCCGATCCCGCAATACGCACAGCAGTTGCCTTTTTGGTACCTTTCTGCGTGATCTTTCCGGTGTAATCTACAGAAACCAGATTGCCGATCCGGATACCGTACGGCAGATCGATTTTTACATCATCCGTGGAAAACGCAAGCTCATTTCCATTATCGGAAAGCAACACTACCTGATCCATGCTCAGCTCTTCCAGCGTCCCGATCACGGTATGTACCTCCGAAGAGTTCACTGTTTCGCTGCTTCCGGTGCTCTGCTTTGTCTCTTTTTCCGATGCGGCACTTTCCTTGTCAGTCTGTGTTTCCCTGTTTTTTTCTGATGTACTTTCTTTCTCTTTTGCAGTCTCACTTTCTGCTTTCTTTTTGGCTGTTTCTTTTGTGCTGCCCTTCGCCTGTGTCTCTTTTGCCGTTTCAGAGGAACTTTCACTTTCCGTGCTGCTCTCTGTTACCGTTTGCGTCTCGGTCTGTTTTGCGGTATCAGTCTGCGTTTTTTTGCTGCATCCGGATAACAAAAGTGCGGTTGCAAGCATTGCGGCTGCTCCTGCCGTCAGAAATCGTCTGTACATAAAATTTCCTCCATTCTTTTTACGATTGTTTTATCCCCTTAAGCTTTTGCGAAAAATGTCGTTTCACCATCCAAAAGATGATAAAACGACATTCTGGTTTTCTGTTTCTTTATGCGTTCGCTGCGATCACATCCTGCATATCATACAGTCCAGGCTCTCTGCCTGCCAGGAATTTGGCTGCCTGTACGGCACCTTTTCCGAAAACCGCCTTGGAATATGCAGTATGCTTAAACTCGATCACTTCGTCTGTTCCGGCAAAGATCACTTCATGCTCACCTACGATATTACCGCCGCGAACTGCGGAAATACCGATCTCTTTCGGATCACGCTCTTCTCTTCGGTCGCTTCTGTCGTAAGTATAATGATAGGCATTCCCCAGTGCCTCATTCATACTGTCTGCCAGTGCCAGAGCCGTGCCGCTCGGTGCATCCAGTTTGTGTTTGTGATGCTTTTCTACGATTTCCATATCAAATCCTGCTTCTGCCAGTACTTTTGCAGCACTCTTTAACAGGTTCAGCAGGGTGTTGATACCAAGTGACATATTTGCAGATTTCAGGACGGCAGTCTTTTTTGCTGTCTCTGCCACTTTCTGAAGCTGTTCTTCTGAAAGTCCTGTTGTGCAGACTACAACCGGGAGTTTATGTGCTCCGCAGTAATCAAGCAGTGCGTCCTCTGCTTTTGCAGATGCGAAATCAATTACAACATCTGCTTCTTCTTTGCAGTCCTCCAGGCTTTTGTATACCGGGTATTCCATTTTTCCGTTATCAAACGGATCAATGCCTGCTACGATCTGTGCATCTGCATCCTCTTTTACGATCTGTGAGATCACCTGACCCATGTGTCCGCAGCAGCCATGCATAATGATTTTTACCATTGCTTTTTCCTCGCTTTACATTCATGTAAGAATAATGCCTACGAATCGCTCCGTTACATAGTAACTCTGGCATTATCCATTATTCTGCCAGTTTGATGCCGAACTTTTTCATCTCTTCTGCCAGTTTTGCTGCATGTTCCTCTTCCATCTCGGAGAGCGGTCCGCGAAGCGGTCCGACCTCTTTTCCCATCAGATTGAGAGCTTTTTTGACCGGGATCGGATTTACTTCGCTGAACAGTGCATGGATCAAAGGCAGTGCCTTCAGCTGCAGATCACAGCTTTCTTTTACTTTTCCTTCATTATAAAGAGCAACAATGTCATGTGTTTCTTTTGGTGCTACATTGGAAAGTACAGAGATCACACCTTTTGCTCCAAGGGACATCATCGGCACGATCTGGTCATCGTTTCCGGAATACAGATCAATGCATCCGTCTGCCATCTGCATCAGAGTTGCAACCTGTGAAATATCTCCGCTTGCTTCTTTGATCGCCACAATATTTTCTACATTTTTTGCAAGATATACGGCTGTCTGCGGCTGGATGTTGCAGCCGGTTCTGCTCGGTACATTATAGAGAACGATCGGCAGTTTTACAGACTCTGCGATTGCTGTATAGTGTGCGATCAGTCCGTTCTGTGTTGCTTTATTATAATACGGTGTTACCAGAAGAATGGCATCTGCTCCTGCCTTTTCTGCCTCCTGGGAAAGGTAGATGGCAGTTGCTGTACAATTAGAACCGGTTCCGGCGATAACCGGGATTCTCTTTGCCACTTTTTCAACGGTATAGCGGATCACATCCAGATGTTCCTCATGTGTCAGTGTGGATGATTCTCCGGTTGTTCCGCAGATGATGATGGCATCTGTGCCGCCTGCGATCTGCTCTTCCAGAATCTCACTTAATTTTTCGTAGTTTACGTCTCCGTTTTCATGCATCGGTGTTACAATTGCCACACCTGCTCCTGTAAAAATAGCCATAGTTTTTCCTCCTAATCTGAACTGGCTGAAACGCTATAAAACTGATACTTGTACTGTAGAGTGCACAGCGATCCTGTCGGGTAAATGTCAGTAAAGCCTGCCGGAACCATATGACAGATCCCAGGTGCATCTGACTTGAACAGAACAGCTTCTGTATCATAAAAGGGACAGACCCGAGCGATCAGGTCTGTCCCAAAGAATAAACAAATGATAAAAACTGTATTCTTTCAGATAGCGCCCCATCGTCATTCGATGACAGTCATAGAGTTCTTAGCTCCATGCCCAAGCTGCAAGCTTCAGGTGCAATCCAGCTTTCGGCGTTTTCCCCTTTTGGCCACCTTCGCCTGTACCTGAATACATCGGATGACTTACTCTTGAAACACGCAACCTCTATCAAACTTATACATGATATCGGGGTCAACAGATATTTGCCCCCTTTGATACTCAAACCGGTACGCACGTACTTCTCCGTGCAGACACTGATTTGTTTATAATCTTATCATTGTCAAAATATATTGTCAACTGCCGGGTTGACTTTTTTATCTCAGCGTAGAAGATTCCACTACTGTCCGCTACTGTCCGCTTTATATGCTGTGACCATCTCCGTCACTTCGTCTGCATACTGCCAGATTTCTTTCGCCGGATAGATACCGGTCAGGATCAGACTGGTATATTCTCCCTTTGCCTCAAACAGGGCACGCAGTTCTTCTGCTTCGATCACCCCTGCTTCCACAAGTCCCAGAACTTCATCCAGAATCAGCACATCACACTCTTCCGTAACCAGTACTTTTCTTGCAAAATTGAGTGCATTTTTGAGATTTTTGATCTCTTCTGCTTTTTCGGCATCCGGAAGATCTTCAAATGCCTCTTCTGCCTTCTGAAAACGGAACAGTTTAATCTCCGGCTCCAGACGCTGCACAAAACCAATTGCTTCTGCATTTCTTTCCTTCATGAACTGTATAATGATAACGCTTCTCCCCTGACTTGCTTCCTGTATCCCCTGTCCGATCGCTGCGGTGGTTTTCCCCTTTCCCTCGCCACAGTAAATATGTATAGAACCTTTATCCATTATGCACCTCGTTAAAAATTCAAGAATGTTTCACATATCTTTGAACAGTTATACACCATTTTTTCAAAAAAAGCAAGAATATCAGATCTTTGCAAATCTCTGCTTCTCAGATATACTCTAATTTACTGACAGACACTTCATACGCCACTCTTTTCTGTGCTTCCTCTCCTTCTAATTTTTTCACATATTCACGGCTCTGGATACGTCCCCAGATCTGTACATGGCCACCGACTTCAAATCCCGCCGCAAATCTGGCATTTCTGCCCCAGCAGATGCATGGGATATAGTCCGATTTTCCATACGGCCGGTTCACTGCGATCAGCATATCTGCAATCTCTCTTCCAAGAGGTGTTTTCCGGTAAACCGGTGCTTTGCATATATATCCATCCAGAAAAATCTGATTTGTCTTTGCTTTATCAGTCTCTTCTTCCACAAAGCTGACTTCTCTTGCAAATACAGAAAGTACCAGACGGTTTCTCTTTTCTTCATGCCGGTTGTATGAACGGAACTGACCGTTGATCTGGACATATTCTCCTCGATAATCTTTGCTTACGTCAATCAGGCGTTCCGATATCATAACCGGAATGCAGTCGGAACAGTCGCTCAGTCTCTTGACCAGTATGTCAGCCATATAAAAACCTTCCCCGAATACTTCGTGACTGAATACAAATGGTGACGCAACCTCTCCTATGATCGTTACCTGATTGTTTTCAATAATCTTATCTGCCATAAATAACAGTTCTCCCTTCCCTATGAAGCTCTTTTTGTATTTTCCGGTGTCTTCATCTGCAACACCGCATAGTTTTATATATTCTGCGGATGGTTTCAATATGTCTGTTTTCCGATTTTTCTTCAAAATTTTTTTAAATCCCTTGTAATCTGGGAAAAATGTGATAAACTCTGTAGTGGTTTAGATGCGAAAAACGAAAAACAACATATACAAAAGGAAGAGTGTATTATTTATGATTAGAGAAGATGTACGCAACATTGCCATTATCGCACACGTTGACCACGGCAAGACTACATTAGTAGATGAGCTGCTCAAGCAGAGCGGTGTGTTCAGAGCAAATCAGGAAGTAGCCGAACGTGTTATGGACAGCAACGATATTGAACGTGAACGCGGTATCACCATTTTATCCAAAAATACCGCCGTATTTTACAAGGACACAAAAATCAATATCATTGATACTCCGGGACATGCAGACTTCGGCGGTGAGGTGGAACGTGTACTGAAAATGGTAAACGGCGTTATCCTCGTGGTAGATGCTTTCGAGGGTGCCATGCCTCAGACAAAATTCGTTCTGCGTAAGGCACTGGATCTGGATCTGCCTGTTATTGTCTGTATCAACAAAATCGACCGTCCGGAAGCAAGACCGGATGAAGTCATCGATGAGATCCTGGAACTTTTTATGGATCTGGATGCTTCCGACGAACAGCTTGACTGCCCGTTTGTTTATGCTTCTGCAAAAGGCGGTTATGCAACTTTAAGTCTGGATGACGAGCCAAAAGATATGGTTCCGCTGTTCGAGACGATCTTAAATTATATTCCTGCTCCGCAGGGTGATGAAACTGCCGGAACTCAGGTTCTGATCAGTACCATCGACTACAATGAATACGTTGGACGTATCGGTGTCGGTAAAGTAGATAACGGAACCATCCGTGTCAACCAGGACTGCGTTCTTGTCAACCATCACGATCCGGACAAACAGAAAAAAGTAAAGATCAGCAAACTGTATGAGTTTGACGGTCTGAATAAAGTAGAAGTAAATGAAGCAACGATCGGCTCCATCGTAGCGATCTCCGGTATCGCTGATCTGCACATCGGTGATACGCTCTGCTCTCCGGATCATGTGGAAGCAATTCCGTTCCAGAAGATCTCCGAGCCGACGATTGCCATGCATTTCATCGTAAACGACAGTCCGCTCGCCGGAAGAGACGGTAAATTTATCACTTCCCGCCACCTGCGCGACCGTCTGTTCAAGGAATTGAACACAGACGTCAGCCTGCGTGTCGAGGAAACCGAGACAACCGAATCCTTCAAGGTTTCCGGCCGTGGTGAGCTTCATCTTTCCGTACTGATCGAGAACATGCGTCGTGAAGGTTATGAATTTGCCGTAAGCAAGGCAGAAGTTCTGTATAAAACAGATGAACGTGGCAAGAAATTAGAGCCAATGGAGCTGGTTTATGTGGATGTTCCGGAAGAATTCTCCGGTACCGTTATCCAGAAGCTGTCTCTGAGAAAGGGTGAACTGCAGGGCATGAGCGTTGCCAGCAGCGGTTACACAAGACTGGAGTTCTGTATTCCTTCCCGTGGGCTGATCGGTTACCGTGGCGAATTTATGACCGATACAAAGGGTAATGGTATCATGAATACCATGTTTGACGGTTATGCACCTTATAAAGGAGATATCCAGTACCGCAAACAGGGTTCTCTGATCGCATTCGAGGATGGCGAGTCCGTAACTTACGGTCTGTTCAGTGCTCAGGAGCGTGGTACCCTGTTCATCGGACCTGGTGAAAAAGTTTACTCCGGTATGGTCATCGGACAGAACGGTAAGTCAGAGGACATCGAGCTGAATGTCTGCAAGAGCAAACATCTGACCAACACCCGTGCTTCCGGATCTGACGATGCTCTGAAACTGACACCGCCTAAGATCTTAAGCCTGGAAGAAGCCCTGGACTTCATCGATACCGATGAACTTCTGGAAGTAACACCGAACCATCTGCGTATCCGTAAGAAAATTCTGGATCCGAAGCTGAGAAAGAGAGCTTCCTTTAAAAAATAAAAAATTACCGTTGGTTTCCCGGCAGGTGTAAGGAATGGAAATGTCAGGTGTTTTTAAATACTGTTTACAAATGAACAGTATTGCATGTGCAAATGAACTGCATTGTAAAACATGGTGCGTAAAATAATACAGCCATGATGAATTCGAAA
>ERZ1106951.1865-NODE-1865-length-17629-cov-37.808524_pt1 | contig 17629 bp, 15 predicted proteins | sample MGYA00403676_ERZ1106951 | MGnify/ENA primary metagenome ERZ1106951 (study PRJEB35170, sample SAMEA104062398) | human gut metagenome | biome: human gut; feature: human-associated habitat; material: faeces | place: Denmark | collected 2012-04-23 ...
AGCCGCCGAAGCGGTGCTTAAGCCGCTAGGCGGGAATTGTGCGGTGTTGCCATAGAGAACGCACGGACGAAAAATATTCCGGAAATCCATGTACAAATGATGGAGAACGGCAACCGAACAACAGATAGCACAAAAGCACCCCCTGCACCAAAAGCACAATGCTTTCCGGTGCAGGGGGTGTTGTGGTTCAGTTCAGCCGGTCAGCCAAAACCATCAGTCTTCGATCGTGATTTTGGTGATGACAGGCATCTGTTTGGGCTTGTTCCAGGTTTCAGGGCCGTAAGTGGGCTGGTTGGCAATGGCGTCCAGCACATCAAAACCGCTCTCCATTTCGCCAAAGGCGGCGTAACGGCCGTCCAGCTTGGCAGCATCCTTGTGAACAACAAAGAACTGCGTGCCGGCGGTATCAAAGTCATCATCGCGCGCCATAGAAAGGGCACCGCGGATATGCTTGAGCGGGTTGTTGACGCCATTTTCCGTAAACTCGCCCTTAATATGCCAATCACTGTCCGTCATGATGTCATTGTCCGGCGAACCGCCCTGAATGACATAATCCTTAACGATGCGGCACCAACACAAACCATCATAAAAACCGCTGCGTGCAGTTTTCACAAAGTTTGCCACGGTGAGGGGGGCATATTCCGGGTACAGCGTAAAAACCATAGTACCAAAGTCCCTGGTTTCAATCGTGCAGCGCATTAGCCGACCTTCACATCCTTGAAGAACAGGTTGCCGGAAGCAGTCATGTAGAAACCGCTGATGTTGTCATGCATCAGGTAGTTGTTGGACTTGTAGTACAGGGGCAGAACAGCGTAATCGTTGGAAACGATAGCGTCAGCCTGCAGGGTCAGCTCAGCAGCCTTGGCCGGATCGTTCTCAGCCTTGACCTGCTCAACCAGAGCGTCATAATCGGCGTTGGAATAGAACAGGTTGTTGGAAGAATCGCCGGTCTTGCACAGGGGCAGGAAGCTCATGGGGTTCACGTAGTCAGCGCTCCAGCCCATGGCAGCAACCTGATAGTTGCCTTTCTGAACGTCGTCATAGAAGATGCTCCACTCGTTGGAGGAAACTTCAACATTGATGTTCAGGTTGTTCTTCAGCATTTCAGCCATAGCTTCAACGACCTTCTTGACGGTGTCGTTGTCGTAGTAGCTCAGGGTCAGAGTGGGGAAGCCTTCGCCGTTGGGGTAGCCAGCCTCTGCCAAGGCAGCCTGGGCGCCCTCAACGTCAGCGGTAGCGGACAGGCCAAAGCTTTCGCGGCCTTCGGTGATATCCTTGCCATCAACAGAGTAGCCGGGGGCCAGGAAGCTGTAAGCGGGCTGTGCATCGACCTGCACAACGTTGTCGATGATGGACTGACGGTCGATGGCCAGGCAGATTGCCTTGCGGACCAGAACGTTGTTCACAGGCTCGGCAGAGCAGTTGAAGTCATAGTAAACAGTGCCGTAGCTGGGGCTGGTCTGCACACCGGCATTCTCGGCCTTCAGGCGGGCAAAGTCAGAGGAAGGAATGCTGGCAACGCCGTCAACCTCGCCGGACTCGTAAGCGGTCAGAGCAGTTGCCTGATCCAGAACGTAGCGGAAGGTGACCTTCTGCAGGGAGACATTCTCAGCATCCCAGTAGTTCTCGTTCTTTTCCAGAATGACGTTTTCGTTCATGCTCATGCTGGCGATCTTGAAGGGGCCGTTGCAGATATAGGTATCTGCTTCGGTGGACCACTTGTCGCCGTTGGCTTCAACGGTGGCTTTCTGAACAGGGGAGAAGGTCCACATGCTCAGGATGTCGATGAAATAGGAGGTGGGCTGGACCAGGGTGATCTCCAGGGTCTTGTCGTCCAGAGCCTTCACGCCCAGGTCGTCAGCGGTGGCGGTGCCGTCGTAATACTCCTGAGCATTCTTGATGTAATCGGTAGCCATGCTGACGTACTGTGCGGCGGTGGCCGGGGTCAGAACGCGCTGAATGGTGTAAACGTAATCTTCAGCGGTCAGGTCGCTGCCATCGCTCCACTTCAGGCCGTCACGCAGGTGGAAGGTGTAGGTCAGGCCGTCGTCGCTGATATCCCAGCTTTCAGCGTTGCCGGGAACCAGGGTGCCGGTGCTGTCATAGGTAACAAGGCCTTCGAAGCAGTTGATCAGAACATACTGTGCGAAGGAGTTGTTGGTCACGCTCGGATCCAGGCCGTCGGGAATGTTGCTCAGAACAAAGGTCAGTTCCTGGGCGGCATCACCGGTAGACTCGGAGGAAGCGGTGGTGGAAGTTGCTTCGCTGCTGGCAGCAGAAGAAACATCGGAGATGTTCTGGGGCTCATTGGAAGCGCCGCAGGCGCTGAGCAAGGAGACCGCCAGCGTGCCGGCAAGAGCGGCACTGATGACTTTCTTTTTCATGTGTATCCCCCTCGAAAAGAAAATAATGTATGTTTGCCGTTCCTTTGCACCGACAGGGCGCAGTAAACCGGGCAGGGGAGCCAAAACGGAACAGCACTGTGTTGCATATCCCGCTTTGGCCGCCGGTACCCGTTTGCGGCAGGCTGCCGGAACAAGAAGCGGAGAAACCAAAATAAAAAGGCTTAATACAGGTGGCAGGCCACAAAATGGCCGGGTGCGGCTTCCTTCATGGCCGGGGTCTGCTCGCTGCAAATGGGCTTTGCATAGGGGCAGCGGCCACAGAACCGGCAGCCGGGTTTCGGGTTGACCGGGCTGGGCAGATCGCCCTCCACACCGGCGCTCGCATGGGCGCGGGCCAGCTTGGGGTCCGCGATGGGAATGCAGCTCAGCAAGCCCTTGGTGTAGGGGTGCAGCGGGTTTTTGTAGATCTCTTCGGAATCGCTGCTTTCCACCAGCTGGCCCAGGTACATCACGCCGATATCATCCGAAACGTAACGCACCATCGAAAGGTCGTGGGCGATAAACAGGTAAGAGGTACCTTCGGCCTGCTGGTAGTCACGCAGCAGGTTGACGACCTGCGCCTGAATGGAAACGTCCAGTGCGGAGATGGGCTCATCACAGATGACCAGCGCGGGGTTCAGCACCAGGGCGCGGGCAATGCCGACGCGCTGGCGCTGGCCGCCGGAAAACTCGTGGGCATACCGTCCGGCGTGTTCTGCCGTCAGGCCAACGCGGTTCAGCATGGCAAAGACTTTTTCGTCAACTTCCTGCTTGCTTTTGCAAACATGGTGGGCTTTCAGCGGCTCGGCAATGATATCGCGCACCGTCATGCGGGCGTTCAGCGAAGCATACGGATCCTGGAAGATCATCTGCATGTTGCGGCGCACCGGCTGCATCTGGCGGGGCTTGAGGTGGGCGATATCCTGCCCGTTGAAGATGATCTTGCCCTGCGAAGGCTCATAAATGCGGATGATGGTGCGTGCGCAGCTGCTTTTGCCGCAGCCAGACTCGCCAACCAGGCCAAAGGTGCGGCCGCGGCGCAGCGTAAAGTTGACGTCATCTACTGCATGAACTTCCGCGTGCGGGCCGACAGAAAAGAATTTTGTCAGGTGCTCTACCTGAAGAATGGGCTGTTCCATTAGTGTGCCTTCCTTTCGGCTTCTGCCAGTTTTTCATGCAGAGGATTTCCCTCGGCCGGGGCGTCCGGCTGCAGCAGCCAGCAGCGTGCCTGACGGCTGCCAACCTGGACAAACGGCGGGCACTCGGCTGCGCAGATGTTGCGCGCAAACTGGCAGCGGGAAGCAAACGGGCAGCCCTTGGGGGGCTTGGTCATATCCGGCGGGCTGCCGGGGATGGACTGCAAGCGCTCGCTCTTATCCTTGGTCAGGCCGGGGATGGAGGCCAGCAGGCCCATGGTGTAGGGGTGCAGCGGGTTTTCAAACAGATCGTTGATCTCCGCTTCCTCCATCACAAGGCCGCCGTACAGAACAACAACGCGGTCGCACAGCTCAGCCACAACGCCCAGGTCATGGGTGATAAAGATGATGCTGGTGCCGTATTCCTCCTGCAGGGAGCGCATCTGTTTCAAAATCTGGTGCTGGATGGTCACATCCAGGGCGGTGGTGGGCTCGTCCGCAATCAGCAGGTCGGGGTGGTTGGCCAGCGCCATGGCGATCATGACGCGCTGGCGCATACCGCCGGAAAATTCATGCGGGTAGGATTTCAGCCGCTTTTCGGCTTCGGGAATACGTACTTCGCGGAACAGCTCCAGCGTGGCAGCCTGCAGCTCGTCGCGCTTCATCTCCGGGTGGTGTACATGGATCATTTCGGCAACCTGTTTGCCAACAGGAATCAGCGGATTCAGGCTGGACATGGGGTCCTGAAACACCATGGCGATCTTCTGGCCGCGGATTTCGCGCATCTGCTTATCGCTGACTTTGGTCAGGTCGGTGCCTTCAAATTCAATTTTGCCGTTTTTAATGCGGGCAGTATCGGCCAGCAGGCGCAGGATGGACATGGAAGTAACGCTTTTGCCGCTGCCGGATTCACCAACGATACCAAGGATCTCGCCCTTATGCACTTCAAAGCTGACGCCGCGCACAGCCTGCACTTCGCCGGAGGAAGTCATAAAGGAGGTTTTCAGATCCTCTACCTTCAAAATCGTCTCGCTCATTTTGCTCTCCTTACTTCTTCAGCTTCGGGTCCAGTGCATCACGCAAACCATCACCGACAAAGTTAAAGGCAAACATGATCACACAAATCATCAAAGCAGGGATCAACAGCTCGTGCGGGCTGGTGCGCAGGTTGGCAGATGCATCGTTGCACATGGTGCCAAGGCTGGCCAGCGGGGGCTGCAGGCCGATGCCCAAATAACCCAGGAAAGCCTCCATAAAGATGGCAGAGGGGATGAGCATGGTAATGGTAACAAGGATGGAGCCGAGCGCGTTGGGAATCAGGTGGTCAAACAGAATCGTTGTGGCAGAGGAACCAATGGTCTTGGCGGCAAGAACGAATTCCTGCTGCTTCAGGCTCAGGATCTGGCCGCGCACAACACGGGCCATATCCACCCAGTACACGCTGCCCAAGGCAACAATGATGCTCTGGATACCGGCACCCAGCACCTGCATAATCAGGATAACATACAGCGTCAGGGGAATGGTGGAGATAATATCCACAATACGCATCATGATCATATCCACGGTGCCGCCCAGGTAACCGGAAATACCGCCGTACAGAATGCCGATGATGAGGTTGACGAATGCAGCCATCAAGGCAACCAGCATGGAAATGCGGGTGCCGTACATCAGGCGGGTCAGCACATCGCGGCCCAGGGCGTCAGTGCCAAGGATGTAGGATTTGTTCAACATCGTCTTGGACGGGTAGATGCTGCCGGTGGCTTCATCGGCAATGACATAGGGGCTGCCGCCGTAATACAGGGCAACCTCGGTGCCGTCGGCATCAAAGATGGTCATGGATTTATCGGATTCATCGCGCACCTTGCGCAACTGGCCGCTCAGTTTGCCGTCCGGGGTAACGGAGATGACTTTCAGGGCAGTGGTAATGTACAGGTAGTCGCCGTTGGGGATCTGGTAAACCTTCATGACCGGCGGAACGTTGACAACTTCCAGATTCTGCACGGAGTAATCATACGGGGTAAACAGGGGGCCGACCAATGCAAAAAGCATCAGGGCGATAATAATCACAAAACCGGCGATAGCCGTCGGCTTGCGGCGGAAACGGAACCAGACGTCACCTGCAAAGGTGCGGCTTTTGGACCAGATTTTTTCACGGTCGCTGTTATCGGTAGCAAGCGGTTCCCACTTGTTCTGTGCGGTTAAATCTGCCATAAGTGTTTTCACCTTTCCTCAACATTACGCGTCAAACTTGATTCTGGGGTCGATCAGGCAGTAGAAGATATCGACCAAAAACACCATTGCCATCAGGAACGCAGCAAAGAAGATGGTAACGCCCATGATGGTGGTGTAGTCACGCTGGGTCACGCTGTTTACAAAGTAATAGCCAATGCCGGGAATGGCGAAGATCTTTTCTACAACAAAGCTGCCGGTCAAAAGGCCAGCCACCGTGGGGCCAAGCACCGTGATGACGGGGATCAGCGCATTGCGCAGGGCATGCTTGGTAACAACGGCGAACTCGGTCAGGCCCTTGGCGCGGGCGGTGCGGATGTAATCCTGGCCCATAACTTCCAGCAGGCTGGAGCGCATCAGGCGGGCCAGGTAGCTGACGGAATAGCCGCCCATGGCGATGACGGGCAGGATGTAGCTCTTCCAGCTGTCCAGGCCGAAGGTAGGCAGTACGTTCAGCTTAAAGGAGAATACATAAATCAGCACGGAGGCGATCACGAAAGACGGAATGGTAACGCCGATGGTGGCAATGGCCATCAGCAGCATGTCCTGCCATTTGCCGTTTTTCAGCGCGGCCAGTATGCCCATGGGGATGGAGGTAAGCAGCACAAACACCAGGGTGACAAGGCCCAGCTTGGCGGATACCGGCGCACCGGTGGCAATAAAATCGTTGACGGTTTTGCCGGTATATTTATAGGAAGGACCGAAATCGCCATGCAGCAGGTTGCCCAGATATTTGACAAACTGCACCGGCATGGGCTGGTCCAGGCCGTACTTAGCTTCCATGGCCTGGGTAACCTCTTCCGGCACGCCCTTGGTGTTGGTGAACGGGCCACCGGGAATGGAGTGCATCAGGGTGAAGGTGATCAGAATGATCATGAACATGGCAATGATCATGGTTCCGATGCGCTTCAGGATAAATTTAACCATTACATTTTCCTTCTTTCGTGTGCACGGCCGCCGCACAGGGAATGGCGCCCCGACGGCTGCTCTGTGGCCATAGTGTGCACATGCGTTGTTCCTGGCGGCGGTACTGACTGACAATCCAGCCGCCTTATAATTATCTTATTATATAGCGGCAGCTTGCGGTTGTCATCGATTTTTATTCATATTTTTTTCACCTTTATAAAAATATCTGATTTGCATACAAAACAAACGGCGGCGGTGAGAAAATGTGTAGAATAAGACCATGGATTATGAGGGAAAAAGCGATAAGCAAAGCAAATGTGTCCTTGTGACGAGAACAAAAAAAGAGAAAATATGGGAATGAATGCAGTATTGCCGACCTGGAAAGTTGGAAATTCCAGCGGGGCGGGCTTTGTATGGGTGGTTTAACGGCTTAAGGCAACACCGCACAATTCCCGCCTTGCGGCTTAAGCACCGCTCCGGCAGCTGCGGCACGGCATCTGCGTTGCCAAAATGCTCGATAAGACATCCAGTATTATCTGCGCTTTTGGCTTGGCATCTGCCGCACCTCGCTCGCCGTATCGGCACTTAGAATTATGCGGTGTTGCCTTAACACTCTAGTGAATCGCTGTGATGGTTGAAACAAAGAGCAATGCTCTGCCGCTGGAACGTGGGAAAGCGCTTCCGGCGCAAAATCATGGGATCACTGCGGAATGGTAGGGAAACAAGCAGCGTACAGGGGGATGTGGTGGACTGTTTATGTGCGGAAAAAGGAAAAGTGAGACGAATGGAGGCGGACGGAGAACATACATAAGCCCAAAGGGATGCCCACCTCATCAAGTGAAACACGGCGCGAAAAAGCATAACGGCCACAGCGAGATGGCCGAAACACAGACCAAAACGCAAAAAGGCAATGGAAATGCAGCAAAATAGTAGAGGTGAGGAACAACAGAACAAAATATCTGTCCTTGAATGAAATACACAAAGTATAGGGAGTGGAAACGACGTATGCAAGCCCGCCAAAACTGTATATATAACGCAAAAGCTCGAATATATATACAGTTTAACGGTAAAGACTCCTCCGATGATAAAAGCGTAAAAATCGGCTATCCATGGCACAGGAAGCCAGGATGGCGGCAGGCGCTGCAAAGTCAAAAGGTGCAGAATCTTTCCCGATATGTCCTCTATGCAAAAACATTTTTGTTCTGCATCCCCGATTCCCGCACCTGTTCGGGGGGAGTTTTGGTATTTCCGTATCAGATAGAAAACAGCAGGCCTGTGCTGCGGCAGTACAGATTTGCGGGGCGTTCTGCTTTCCCTATACCGCAGGGGGGCTGCATATTGCAGAAAAATTACCGTTTCCCCGGTGCAGAATGGATGGCATATTCATTTATAGTGTGATAGAACGATTTCATTGAGTTAGCCAAAGCTAATGTGGCAACAAAGAGCAGCACCGCGAAAGAATGGCTGCCGGAAACCATGCCGGAACCCACGGTCCACAGCAGAATGTTGAACACCGTCACAAAAGCGCTGGCATGAAGTGCAACGGTTATAAAGTTATAAGGCAACACCGCACAATTCCCGCCTTACGGCTTAAGCACCGTTCCGGCAGCTGCGGCACGGCATCTGCGTTGCCAAAATGCTCGATAATGTCGGGTTGCGGTACCCGCATCGTGCTTCGGGGGCAAAAGCCCCTCGCACTCTGCGACCGCTGCCCCTGCTTCGGTTCGCTGTTTCCGCCACTGGCGGCGCTCACCTTTGCAGCATCCAGTATTATCTGCGCTTTTGGCCTAGCAGCTGCCGCACCTCGCTCGCCGTATCGGCACTTAGAATTATGTGGTATTGCCATAAGCAGCCTGAAGGCATTGCCGCACATGGTGCCGGGAGAATCTTTAAGTGATTTAAGGAGATTTAGGGATAGGAATGGGGCGATGGGGAGAATGTTTAAGCCAGACACGTAATTTCGCTAAAGCCCGGTTTAGCGAAATATAGAGGAGAGCAGGTCAATGCCGTCTGCCAGAATGCCGCCAGAAAAGCTGGCGTGCGCCGCTGCACAGGCTGCGCTGGCTTCGTCACCATCAGCATTATGCTTTTGATGGACCCTGCAGTGGATGCAGTGGGCGGCAGGACAACGCGGACGATGTATCAGAGATCATGCAGCGCTCACCTGTCGGTTCCCGTCTTGCCGTATCATTCTGCTGCTTTAACAAGAACGAAAATCTTTACGGCGGCAAAGAAATGCTGTATACTAAGATGTAAAGACACCTTGGAGAAAATACTGTGGACAGGGAGCAAATGCTATGAATGACGAAAAAATCACCCTTGATCTTGTGATTGATGTGCAGAAAGATTTTATTACCGGGACACTGGCCAACACACAGGCGCAGGCCAATGTGGCGCACCTGGCAGAGACCGCGCGGGCACACGCGCAGGCCGGGCACTGGATGTTCTTTACCCGTGATACCCACCAGGACAACTACCTGACCACGCGGGAGGGCCGCAGCCTGCCGATCGAGCACTGCATTGAGGGTGAGGATGGCTGGAATTTTGCGCCCGAACTGGAAAACGTCATGGCGGACACCGAGCCGGAAGTGTGTCACATTGTGGACAAACCCACGTTCGGCGGTTATATGCTGCCCAGTGAGATTCTGGATGAACTGATGGCACACAACAAGGCTGTTGAAGATATTGAAAAAATTGTTATTTATGGCTACTGCACCGATATCTGCGTGATTAGCAACGCCATGGTACTGCGTGCAGCTTTCCCGGAAACAGAGATCGAAGTTTTGTCGGACTGCTGCGCCGGGGTAACGCCCCAGAGCCACCAGACCGCGCTGGATGCCATGCGGGCCTGCCAGTTTACAATCATATAATAGGTGATGAAATAAAAAATACCGTGCAGTTCAAAAAAAGCTGCACGGTATTTTTATCTGTTTGTCAGCTGACGCAGCTGGTTCAGGTCCTCCCGCGAATCCACATCCCTCAGTTCGGCATCGTTCCGGGCGGACACAAGGCAGACGGAACCGGGGTGGGCCCGCGCAACGGCATTGCCGCCGCGGCCATCCGGCAGGTGAAGCAGCTCCGAAAAATAATCCGCGCCGAACAGCACTGGGCTGCCGGGGGTGCCATCGGCAGCGCACAGCCGCACAATGGCATCAGGGGCCGCTGCCAGCGCCAGTGCTTCCACACTTTGCTGCGTGAGCAGCGGCTGGTCCCCCGGCAGAAACAGGCAGCCGAGCAAAGCGGGCTCTTTTCCCAGCAATGCCGCCAGCCCCAGCCGGACCGTATCGCTGCGGTAAGGCTGCGCGTGGCGCAGAACAGGGAAGCCCTGCGCGTTACAGAGCGCCTCAACCTCTTCCGATCGGGTCACGACAATGCGGCAGGCCAGCAGCGGCAGGGCGGCTAGAGCCAGCGCATTGGCGATCAGCGGTGCACCGCAAAAATCCGCCATCAGCTTGTTTCCGCCGAACCGCCGCCCCAGCCCGGACGCCATGACCACGCAGCCGAGAGCGGGCGCGGGATCGTCCAAATCCACCACAAAGGCATCCTGCCGGGCGCACAGTGCGGTTAAAAATGGGGTATCCTGCTTACGCACAATAGCGAGAACGCGCTTTGCATCCAGCAGCGCTTCCACTGCCTGCCGGAATTCGGGGCAGCTATTTTCCAGGTAACCGAGTTCATCCAGCACCGCCCATTCGCTCTCCCCTGCCGCCATGCGGTGCAGGGCGGGTACTCCCAGCAGCAAAAAGCCGTCCGCCACGGGGCGCATCCGGTTTTCGCCTGGGGGCAGTGCCGGGTCAAAACGGCCGATCACCGCTATTTTTCCGCCCACACTTTCTCGAATTTCCACACGGTCCGCAGGGTACACTGCTGTGGTAATTTCCTGTGCCCCGGGGCAAAGCAATGGCACCAGCGCACGCAGCAGGGTGGTTTTTCCCGTACCGCGCCCGCCGGTCAACAGCAGGTGGCGCTTACCGCTCGCCCGGAAAGAACTTATAATAGAGCTCGCGGTCAGTCTGTACACAGGCATCACGGTAAGCCTCATACCTTTCCATAAAATTGCGGGCTTCATCCGTCAGGGTGCTGCCCCCGCCGCCGCGCCCGCCAATGGTTTTGCGGGTCAGCGCAAAGCCCAATTCTTTTTCCGCCCGCTTGACCATGCGCAGCGCTTTGGAGTAAGAAAGCCCCATGGCCTGTGCCGCCGCCCGCAGTGAGCCGGTCTCTTCAATCCGGTGCAGCAGGCGGCAGGGGCCTTCGCCAAAAAAGCGCTCGCCGATATCATCGCAGAGCATCACATGAATCTTCGGTTTCATTTTTCTTTCCTCACAACGGCAGCAGCGCCAGCCGCACCCGGCCCGTGCGGTCGGTCACAGGCACCAGTTCCAGAGGGCCGTATACTGCTGCCAGCGCGGATCGCAGCGCTTCAACCGGGTCGGTTCTGGGGTACAGCATGGCTCCAACCTGCCCGTTTTGCAGCACGATCAGCGTATCGCACCAGTCCAGCATCAGCATGGGGTCATGCAGGCAGATCAGCGCTGTTTTGCCGCTTGCATGCACAAATTCTGCCAGCAGCGCCGCCATATGGCTGCGGTTGGCAAGGTCCAGGGCGCTGTCCGGTTCATCCAGTAGCAGCAAAGGCGCATCCTCCACAAAGGTACGTGCCAGAATACAGAGCTGGCGTTCGCCGCCGCTCAGCGCCAGGTAGTCCTGCTCGGCTTTATCCGCCAGGCCTACCGTGCGCAGGGCTTCTTCCGCTGCTGCACACATGCCAGCGGTGGGGCTTTGCAGCACGCCAAGGCGGGGGTTGCAGCCCATCAGCACAACTTCCCGTGCAGACATGGACACCGAAATTCCGCTTTGCTGCGGGATGTAACTGACCGTTTGTGCCAGACACCTGGTAGAGAGGCTTTCCAGCGGCACACCATCCATCAGGCAGCACCCCGTATGGGGCAAAAGCCCGGCCACTGCGCGCAGCAGGGTGGTTTTTCCGCTGCCGTTCGCCCCCAATATTCCCACCAGCTGGCCGGGGGTATCTATCGTAAAATGAACATTTTGCAGGATGTTCTTATCGCCAAGACGGACGGCCAGATTCTCCACAGTGAACATTACCGCGTCTCCCTCCCCGGCTTTATAATAAGGTAGAGCAAAAACGGAACCCCCAGCAGCGAGGTGAAGATACTGACCGGCAGTTCGGTTGCCGCCACCGTTTTGGCAATGGTATCCGCCGCCAGCAGCAGCGTGCTGCCCACCAGCCCGCTGAGCAGGCTGGTGGAGCGGCGGTTGTGCCCCGCCAGCAGCCGCGCACAGTGGGGGGCCAGCAGCCCGACAAAGCTGATCAGCCCAGTCACGCTGACAACCGCGGCCACCACCAGCGTTGCCAATGTCAGCAGCAGAAAACGCATCCGCCCCACCGGAACCCCCAGCAGCCGCGCTTCATCCTCTTCCACGGATAAAAGCATCGCCTGACGGTGCAAAGCAAAAATTACGGCGCAGCAGGAAATAACCATTGGAACGGGGAACCACACCCGGCTTTGCGTTACCCCCGCCAGGCTGCCCATGATCCAATATTCAATGCTGGCCAGCTCTTTTTCCGGGTCAGCGGTCAGCTTTAGCAGCATCAAAAGAGTTTGCGCCAGCGCATGTACGGCAATGCCCGCCAGCACCAGGTTCATCTTGCTGCGCCCCGGCGCGGCGGCCGCCAAGCCAAGCGAGAGAAACACCGCTGCCAGCCCGCCCGCAAAGGCGCATACCGTGGTGCCCAGCGTGCCCGAAGAGACAAACAAGATGGCAAATGCCGCGCCAACGCTGGCCCCCGACGATACCCCAATGATATCCGGGCTTGCCAGTGGATTGCGGAAAACAGTCTGGTACACAAAGCCCGCCACGCCAAGACCGAACCCGCCCGCCAGCGCCATCACGGCACGGGGCAGGCGCAGTACCGTAAAGGTGCGCACTGCCATAGCGTCCCCCGCCAGCAGTGCCTGCAGGGTTATGGGATAACGGCCGAAATAAAGTGCCGCACCAAAGGCCATAAAAACGCAGAGCGTTGCGCCCAGAAGGCACAGCGCCGTGCGTTTGCGGTTATTATTCATAAGATTCGGGGGTAAAGCCATAGAAGCTACCATAGAATTCATCGGCAGCGGCGTGGTAATACTCCTCGGTCACCTGCTCCGGGTGCAGCACGCTGGCAAGATAAACACTGCCAAGGAAGCTGGCCGGCACGGGGGAATCCACAGCCTCAACAGCGTGGGGCAGCTGGTAAACATGGCTCTCCTTGACGGCGGTGCAGTCCGCCAGGGCGGCATCGTTCAGAACAGAATCAACATCATATTCAGCATCGGATGCCAGAATGATGTAATCGGGGTTCCAATCCAGGATCTGCTCATAGGAAACTTCGGCCCAGTAGGTATCTTCCACGCTGGCGGCAACGTTTGTGCCGTTGGCGTTTTCGATCATCGTGTTCTGATACATGGCGGGGCCTGCGGTTTCCAACACGGAGCTGTTGCCTGCCAGGTAAACGCTGGGGGCATCGGTGCCGGCAACGGCTTCGGCCAGGGCGGCCAGGTTGCTGTCAATGGCCATTTCCAGCTCCTCGCCGCGGGCGGTGGTGTTGGTTGCCTGTGCCAGCAGCTCGATCGCGCCGAACAGGCCGGCCTGGTTTTCCGGCTTAACAGCCAGCACGGTCAGGCCCATTTCCTCCATCTGGGGGATGGAATCCTTGAGCTTGGCGGGCACGATGACAAGATCCGGGGCCAGCGCAGCGCAGCCTTCCAGGTCAAACTCTTTGGCGGTGCCAATGCTGGGCAGGGACTGGATCTCCGGGGCGGACAGGCTGTAGATGTTGCGCTTGTCGGCTTTGGCTTCCACGCCAACCAGCTCGTTCTGCACGCCCAGCGCAATCAGCAGGCTGGTGGAAATGTAGTAGCCGCTGGCAAGGGTTTTGGGTTCTTCCTCAATGGTAACTTCGCGGCCCAGCTGGTCGGTAACGGTCAGCGGGTAGGTAACCGCCGTTTCGGCGGCAGGTTCTTCCGGTGCAGCAGTGGCTTCCGGGGCTGCGGTAGTCTCTACGGAAGCAGCCTCGCTGGCTGCGGTACTGCTGGCAGCAGCGGTGCTGCCGCAGGCTGTCAGTGCCATAGCGGCGGCCAGCAGCAGGGCGGTCATTTTGGTCATTTTCATGTTTCTTACTTCCTTCTAAAACCAATATTCCGTTATGTTTTTCAAACAACAACGGAATTATAGCAGAATTTGTGGTAAAATAAAAGTGGTACTGCACAAAAGTATGATTTTACCCAAAAACGGAGAGCATTCTATGATAACGATTCGAGAATATGCCCGCCCCGCCACACTGGAAGAAGCATGGCAGCTGAACCAGAAGCGCCCGAACCGGGTGCTGGGAGGGATGCTGTGGCTGAAAATGGAAAAAATCAGCGTTGGCACAGCCATTGACCTATCTGCGCTGGGGTTGGATACCATTGAAGAAACCGATACCGATGAAGAAACCGATACCGAATTTGCCATTGGCGCCATGGCAACGCTGCGCAGCCTGGAAACCCACGCCGCGCTGAACGCGGCCACCAACGGCGCCATGCGGGAGGCCGTGCGCCATATTGTGGGGGTGCAGTTCCGCAACTGCGCCACCGTGGGCGGCAGCGTGTACGGGCGGTTTGGCTTTTCAGACGTATTAACGCTGCTGCTGGCGCTGGACTGCGATGTGGAGCTGTACAAAGCAGGCCGGATGCCCATTGCACAGTTTGCCGCCCTGCCCTATGACCGTGATATTTTGACCCATGTTTACATAAAAAAGACGCCGGGGCTTGCAGTGCATTACCAGTCTGTGCGGGCCACCCAGACGGACTTCCCGATTTTGACCTGCGCTGCTGCACGCACGGCGGATGGAGCCTACCGCTTTGCCATCGGTGCACGCCCCATGAAAGCCATGCTTGTCTGCCCCACGGCTGCCCCGGATGAGCTGCCCGCCGCCGTACAGGCTGCGGTGCCCACCGGCAGCAACCTGCGCGGCAGTGCCGCCTACCGCACCCATCTGGTGGGGGTGCTTGTCAAGCGTGCCGTACAGGCACTGGGGAACCTGGAGGTGCTCTGATGCAAATTCATTTTACGTTGAACCATAAAAAAACAGCTGCTGAGATCGCCCCCGATACCCTGCTGATTGATCTGGTGCGCTCTTTAGGCTGCAAAAGCGTCAAGCGCGGATGCGAAACCGCCAACTGCGGGCTGTGCACCGTGTTTTTGGACGAAAAGCCGGTGCTTTCCTGCTCTGTACTGGCGGCGCGGGTGGATGGCCGCAGCGTTACCACGCTGGAGGGCCTGCAGGAGGAAGCCGCTGAGTTCGGCGCGTTCATCGCTGACCAGGGGGCCGAGCAATGCGGCTTCTGCAACCCCGGCTTTATCATGAATGCGCTGGCCCTTTTCCGCGAAAAGCCCGACCCCAATGAGGAGGAGATCAAGGAATACCTTGCGGGCAACCTTTGCCGCTGCTCCGGGTACGAAGGCCAGCTGCGCGGGATCCAGAACTTTTTGGCGTGGAAAAAATCAAAGGAGGCTGCCCAATGAAAACTGTGAACCAGCCTGTGCGCAAGAAGGACGCCATGCAGCTTGTAACCGGCCAGCCTGTGTACATGGATGATGTTATCCCGCAGGACTGTCTCATCGTCAAGCTGCTGCGCTCCCCCCACGCCAATGCAATCGTCAAAAATATTGATACCTCCCGCGCCATGCTTGTGCCCGGCATGGAGGTGATTTACACCTGGAAAGATGTGGACCAGAACGCCCGCCGCTACACCCAGGCGGGCCAGACCTACCCCGAAATGAGCCCTTACGACCGCCTTGTGATCGACCGCCATGTCCGCTTTGCCGGGGATGTTGTTGCGATCCTTGCGGGCAAAGACGAAACATGCGTCGATAAGGCGATGAAGCTGATTCAGGTGGAATATGAAGTTCTGCCCGCGGTGCTGGATTTCCACACAGCGCTCGATAACCCTATTCTTGTGCACCCGGAGGATAACTGGGAAGCCCTTGTTCCCGGCATCGGAGCTGACAAGAACCGCAACCTCTGCGCCCACGATGAATCCGGCGAGGGTGATATTGAGGCGGTGTTGGCTGGGTGCGATGTGGTCATTGACCACACCTACCACACCCGCGCCTGCCAGCAGGCCATGATGGAAACCTTCCGCACTTATTGCAGCATTGATGCTTACGGGCGGCTGAATGTGCTCAGCTCAACGCAGATCGTGTTCCATTGCCGCCGCATTTTGGCAAACGCCCTGCACATCCCCAAATCCATGATCCGCGTTGCCAAGCCGCGCATCGGCGGCGGGTTCGGCGCAAAACAGACGTCAGTGTGCGAGGTTTACCCTGCCTTTGTTACCTGGAAAACGAAGAAGCCCAGCAAGATCATCTATACCCGCTTTGAAAGCCAGACGGCTTCAACCCCGCGCCATGAGATGGAGATGCATGTGCGGCTGGGCGCAACAAAGGACGGCATCATCAAGGGCATTGACCTGCACACCCTTTCCAACACCGGCGCTTACGGTGAGCACGGCCCCACAACGGTGGGGCTTTCGGGCCACAAGTCCATCCCGCTGTACGGCAAGGCCGAAGCGTTCCGCTTTGTCAGCGATGTTGTTTATACCAACCACATGTCATCGGGTGCGTACCGCGGGTACGGCGCAACCCAGGGTCTGTTTGCGGTGGAATCCGCTGTGAATGAGCTGGCCGACAAATTGGGGATGGACCCGTTCGAGCTCCGGCAGCGCAACATTGTCCATGAGGGCGATGTTATGCCCGCCTACTATGGCCAGGTCAACACCAGCTGTGCGCTGGACCGCTGCCTGAAAACCGTGCATGACAGGATGGATTGGGACCATAAGTACCCCGTGCGCGAGATCGGCAACGGCAAGGTGCGTGCTGTTGGCATGGGCATGGCCATGCAGGGCTCCGGCATCGACCATGTGGACGTGGGCAGCGCCACGCTGAAAATTAACGATGACGGGTTCTATACCCTCTCCATCGGCGCAGCGGATATGGGCACCGGCTGCGATACGATCCTGGCGCAGATCGCTGCCGAAGTGCTGGAATGCCCGCTGGAAAACATTGCGGTTTTGGGCGCAGATACCGATTCTTCCCCCTATGATTCCGGTTCCTATGCGTCCAGCACGACCTATGTGACCGGCAAGGCTGTGGAAAAGTGTGCGCTGGAACTGAAAGATAAGATCTGCACCCTGGGGGCACAGATGCTTGGGTTGGACAAAGCCGCCGTGCTGTTTACCGGCAATGCCGTGACAAGCGAGGACGGCACCCAGCGCGTGCCGCTGGCCAGCATTGCAGCGGCATCCCAGTGCGGCAACACGGTGGCGCTGGAAGCCACCGTGACCCACAGCTCGGAGATTTCGCCCCCGCCGTTTATGGTTGGCGCCGCCGAAGTGGAAGTTGACCTGGAAACCGGCGAAGCCCAGGTGGTGAACTATGTGGCCGCGGTTGACTGCGGTACCCCTGTAAACCCGAACCTGGCCCGCGTGCAGGCTGAGGGCGGCATTTTGCAGGGCATCGGCATGGCGCTGACCGAGAATGTGACCTACAATGACCGCGGCATGCCGCGCGAAAGCTCCCTGATGCAGTACAAGATCCCCTGCCGCACTGATATTGGACATATTGACGTAAGTTTTGAGAGCAGCTACGAGGGCACCGGCCCGTTTGGCGCAAAGTCCATCGGTGAGGTCGTCATCAACACCCCGCTGCCCGCCGTGGCCGATGCCATCTACCACGCCACCCACAAACGCTTTTATGAGCTGCCCATCACCCGCGAGCAGATCGCAATGGCGGTGGAAAAGTGAGTGACGGGTGGCTTGCGCCAGGAGATGCAATGGCGTTTGCTTTATAAGCGCACGGTTTGCTTCATTTTTCCCCTATGGCAACACCGCACAATTCCCGCCTAGCGGCTTAAGCACCGCTTCGGCGGCT
>ERZ1106951.1866-NODE-1866-length-17625-cov-3.053785_pt1 | contig 17625 bp, 16 predicted proteins | sample MGYA00403676_ERZ1106951 | MGnify/ENA primary metagenome ERZ1106951 (study PRJEB35170, sample SAMEA104062398) | human gut metagenome | biome: human gut; feature: human-associated habitat; material: faeces | place: Denmark | collected 2012-04-23 ...
CTTGGCTAAGATCACCTTGCTTCCAGTTCCAGCTGCCGTTACCTTATACTGCAGGTAGTAGCTCGTAGCCCCTCTCATATACTTTTGTAAGCTCTTGGTGCCGTACTTTATCATAGTAAGGGTTTCTACCCATACAGCATCTGAATCTGTTTCATATCCATATGCTGCGCCCTGCTTGCGTGGGTATGCGATGTTTGCATAGGATATCTTGTTTCTCACTGGATTGTATCCCTCGGTAACATATGGGATGCCATCTATCTCGGCTGCTGCACACTTTGCATGGAGCATCCAGCCCTGCACCGTACCGTCTGGGCGCACGCACTCTTTTAGCGGCTTGTAGCCCTCTGCCACTCTCGGAAGCATCGACCAGTGATGGAGTGTTCCGTTTCCGGTAGCATTACGTTCCTTCTTGTAGTACAATCCCATGTTCATTACAGCCAGGTTCACCTTGCCAGTACGCGCAAAGCCCGGCATTCCTTCGATAGCGGTGATGATCTGATTGCCATCATCATCAAGCTTCCAGTTAACGATTGTCGGCCGAAAGGCATCCAATGCTCCGACATCATCACGACCTCTGTATGTGTTGGTGGATGGCTCACAAACAAGCCCCTCAAGCGCATCCAGGCGGTTAACGTCAGTGCTCTGAGATACACTTGCATCCAACTCCTCTACTGTGTAGATGTCTGGTCCTCTTCGCATCGCGTAGTATCTTTCTACTGCTTCATTAAGAGATACTTTCTCGGATCGTGCAAAGTTTGTTTGCAACTCGCTGATAGCGGTTGTATTTGCCTTGATGTTGGTTTCGTTTGTTTTTTCTTTTGCGTCAAGATTGTTGGCAACTTTGCTGATCTGTGTGAGTGTATCTGCCAGTCGATCCTCGTCCTCACTGGTAAGCTCTGCCGGCTCTGCACGGCGGCCTACTACAAGCTCGATGCGATACTCGGTTTTTCCGGTAGTACCATCATCAATATAAATCCACGCGAAGATGCTATATGAGTCGCTGCTATATGCGCTCTTTGGGCACTCTCGCAAGAGTGCATCTGGGATGTTAACCGTGGTAATCTTGTTTGAAGTTGCTGCCACGCGATTCTCGGTTTTGCCATCCCACTCCGAGGTTGCAAAGTGTACCTGCACCATGGCAGGCAGGTCCAGCCCTTCGATTTGCAGCACCTGATCATGGTCGTACTGCCAGAGGCCGAGAACTTTCAAAATTCTCTTTTCATTTTCAAAAATTGCTGTTACCATTTTCTACTCTTCTCCTTTCTTATTTTTCACTCTTTTGTATCAGGCTATTTCATTTTTTCTCTCACCTTCTTTGTTTGGAGCGTTTTTAATCTTTTAGAGGTTGGCATTATGGATATTTGCAAATTTTTCAAGACTCCATAATGCAAGTATTTTTCTAGCTTTTCAGAGTTTTTTGCTTCAACCTTTAATTATTGGAGCGATTTTAATGCATTTTTGTAATTAGAGACATAATTAGGCACATAATTAGCGATGTAATTAGAGCGTTAACTGATCAACTAACGATTCAACTAACAGCTTAACTAACAACTTAACTAACAACTCAACTAACACTATTTAACAAATATTTTGTAAAAATTGCTACTGCACAAAGAAGGTATAGCACCCGTTTGCGAGGTATGTGCCGGCTGTTACACTGGATGCTGGAAGCACTGTAAGTATCGCTGAGTTTTGGTTTTGCCGAAAAACTCCAAGAAATGTACCACCCCACTGACCTACTATCGGGTGGGACGGTTGCAGCCAGTGATCAACCGCTTTTAGGGCATCTGGCAGTGTGATCTGGATTTCCGATGGCACTGATCCGCTCACGCTCTTGATCTGTACCATTAGCACCACGATTGCAACGTGCCCGATTTTGGCATAGCAGCCATACTTCCCATAATACTCGCCCGATACGTTAACTGTCGGTGTAAAGTATGTAAGCGGCATTCCCTGCCAATCAAAATTCTTTCTGGCGATGAGGTTCCAGCCAACGTCCAGTGCACCCTCCACCTCTGCCACCTTTCCGATGGCCATGCCTTTTTTGGTGGTGTCTGAGTCGCTGGCAAGCAGGATATCAATAAACGCTGCCGCTGACATTACATCTGAGCCGTAGTAATCGATGAGTTTAAAGCTATCTTGTAGGCGCACGCAGATGTTATAGCTTGCCGCTGTATCTGCAGGTATGATTACATAGCCGGATAACGTATAGGCAGACATATCGAGCACTTTCGACTGCCATCCTGTTTCTGTGGCTTTTTTCCAATAGATTGTGCATTTTCTTCCATTTGTGCTGCCCAGCGGCGTGACACTGCCACTTGGCTTGATGCAGATATAGGCTCCTGCTGCATTAAGTGATGCATCAGTTGCCGACTTGCATCGATACGCACTTACGCCGGTTACTGCAGGCGCTGTGTATGCCTGCACAGTGATATCCTTGCTTACGGTAGTTTTCCAACCTCGGCTATCCGTTACAGTGGCCGTTACTCGGATCGCGCCAGACTTGGCTAGTATACCAGTAGTATAAGTTGATCCCGAATATGTTGTGTCATCCACTGTTGAGCTATACGACGTGATCGTTGCACCATACTTTCCAGTTGCTGAAATCGTTACTTTGAGCTGATCCACTCCCTGCACGTATCCAGTTACAGCAGGTGTTGTAGTTCTTGGCCGCTCAAGCGTGATCGTTACCGTAGGAGCCGTTGACGATGGCACGGATGCCTTAAACACAACTGATTTTGTACCGACAAAAGTGCCGCCGTAGTAGGTATCGCAGTAGATCGTACCCCATCCGCTATACTGGCTAGGAATTTCGGATGCGAGCTCAATCGGAATCGTCCATTGAATGTTATTTTCTACGTTGGTTCCAATTGTTCCTGATTTGCTGCCCCACGCATACCGCACCGTATGCGTAAAAGAAGCACTTGCGCGGTTGGTGTGGATATATATTGTATCTCCCATATATCCAATATTTTCAGTGGTAGCAGGATATGTAATGCACGATGGTTGTGACGCTCGTGCAATCTGTGTTAACACCATCGTGCCGGATGCCGACCATGCAGATGATGCCACCCACTTATAGGCACAGTTGAAGGATACCGATAGCGTTTTGCTACCATCTGCATTATGCGGTATGGTGGCCGTGCCAGAAGCAATTGTAACTGGGTTGGCCTCGGTGGTGTGATCCGTGCCAATGCTTATCGTAACTTTTGTGCCTGATGCGCGACTAAAAACTGTCGCCCCGTTGATTACCACGCTAATATCATGTGAGTTGTTGGAGTACCAGTTCGAACCTACAAGCCAGCCGATCAACGCCCAGCTCACTGTTGATGAGTTGCTGTTTACGTCCGTGCTTGTCTCTGTAACTCGCAGTGCCATCTTAACATCTGCGGCTACTGCACTATAAAATGTTGCCATCTTTCCTCCTTAACTTATCCGCAGATGTCGTCCGGATTTTGTGATTACGAGTCCAAGAATATTTGCTGTAGTCGTTACCACCAGATTGGAGTTGTACAGCTGGTTATTGGTATAGTAAGCTACTACCTGCCCCGACTGCATAAAGCAGATCCTGTCGTTTCGGATTTCCAGCGTGATCGGGCTATCCGACTTTCCAAGTGCGATGCCGTTTTGCGTGAGCCTTATATATGTTTCCAGTTGTGCCCATTTATTATCCGACGCATTTCCAACTTTGGAAACATTTTGCTCAATCGTTGCAAAGCGCGCTTCAATCGCGTCTGGAGTCTGTGATAACTGCGATGACACCTGTTTTTTGTACTCCTCGAAGTCTGTAGACTTGGTGTACTCTTTCATCGCCGTTGTTAATGCCTCTGTTGATGTTTTGAGACTTTCCACTTCCGTGCGCGTCTGTGTTACCGTTGTCTGAACATTATCAGCAGTTGATTGTGCGGTATCGATGCTTGATTGCACATCTTCCGGAGCTGGGGTCCAGTCGGTAGCTTTGTCACCAATTTCGGCTTTCAAGCATCGCCAGTAGAAAATTCCATTTCCATCTGAGTTATCACATCTTAACTGGATATCATACTTGTGTGCCAGCCCATCCCACTCATTAGTAACCGTATAGATTTTCTGACCGCTTGCTGTTCCATCGTATGTATATAAGTTCTTTGTGAACGGGTTCACGTTGTTCCATCCCCCGTCCTGGCTCCCTTGCATCCATGCACTCATCGTCTTTCCAGATTCGACCGCACATTTTTCCCACTTTATTTCAATTGTGCAAGTTACTTTCGTTCCTTTTGGGATAGATTCATCAATTTTTGCCGGTATTCCACTTAAAAAAGAATGGCATTGATTAATGCCTTTTGGCGGTTGAAAGCTCTGCCAGTCTTGGCTCTGCTTCTGTGCGAGATTTCGGCCACCGATCCTCAAATTCTTGATTTCTGTGGTGATATCTTCTTTCCACACTTTTTCTTGGATTTGATTTTCTACCACTTTCAAGCTAGATCCCTGCTTGCTCACAGTTTTCTTTACTTCGCTCAGATCCTGCCCCAGCCCGTTTAGAGCACTGGCCAGCACTGGTGTTGTGGTCGATGTGGTGCCATCATCCCAGGTGATATATGATCTTGTCCAGATATACTTACCATCTGCCCATGCAGGCTGTGTGGTGTTCCAACTGCCGCCCTCTTGCTTGGTAGATGAGGTTGATAGGTAGTATTGAGGCACGATGGTTTTGACACCTCTGCCTGTCGCTCCTTTTTCACCTCTATCTCCCTTCGAGCCATCAGATCCAGAAGCTCCAGTGCTGCCCGTGATACATACTGGTGTGCTGTAAGCCACTGTGCCGCCTTTAGTGGTAGTCTTAGTCCTAGACCAGATGTAACTGCCCTCTGCCCACGTCGGAGTCGCAGACTGCCACTTGCCGCCTGCAAGCTGTGTTGGCGATGTACTCTTGTAGTACTCCACTTCCACAGATGCAACGGCTGCATTTGTGGCATCTGTTGCACTCTTGGCCGCAGCGGACGCATCACTTGCCTTACTGCTTATCTCTTCGATACATTCCGTAAGTTTTTTGCTTTCGACTTTTACGTTTTCTGCATTGATTCCAATTACATAGATGCGGTCTAGGATTGCTTTTCCGGAAACATCCAGCCCATAAGGATAAGTTTTTCCGCCATCCGCACTAATGCCTATGGCTGTGGCAGTCATTTTCCATACAATTTGAGATTCACTCAGTTTTGGCTTATCATGCGCATAGTAGATTGTGCTGCCATCCTCTTGCTTTTTTGATGTGATGTACATTCCAGAGGACTCAGCAAGTTGTCTATTCATTTCTTCCAGTGCTGCTTCTCGCTCTGATCGCTCGTGTTCCACTGCCTCGTCTGCATATTTTCGGTTTGCAATGATTGCTTTTGAAGTTTCAGAAAGTCTCTTGCCACCATTGATAGTAGGTGATGCAGCGTTGCAAGCTACCTTCTGTGATTCCAGCACCGCGAAGGTGGTAGAAGTTACCACTGTTTCATACTCATTGCCTTTTTCGTCTCTCACGGTGATTCTGTCGCCTGCCTCGATTGATGGATCTGATTTGCAGGTAACTGATAGTGGGCGAAATTTTAGCCCGATGAGCTTGTTTCCAAGATAGGTTGCAGTTTCCTGCGCCTTATCCTCTGCCAGAAGGATATTATCGCTGATTGATAGGCGGTATCCATCTGCTCCAGATTTTGCAGTGGTTTCTCCCGCTACAACTTCGGTGCCCGTGATCGTTACATCATCAGTACAGATACTTTTGCCATACAAGATATCAATGCTTTGGGATACTGTACTTGCATACCAAGTAATCGCAATCCTGCCATTCGTCCGCGCCTTTGCGTAGCAGCCTGCAAGCTGTGCGGCAGCTGCTACAACCTCTCGGCATGTGGCATTTTCTGGAGCCTTTTCAATCGCGTATGAACTACGCGGAAACTGTGATCTTTCCAAAATCACTCCACACTGAGAACACGCATCTTTCACGATACTTGCGAGCGTTGCAGGATAGGCAATCTTTGGCTCATACAGCTTATCAAGCAGGATCATGTTATCGTAGGCCGTGAGAGCTATGCTGATGCCTGGCGAAACTGGCTCATCAACTATGTAATGTCCCATCTCAAGCAACTCCGGTTTGCCATCTACCAGGATGCCAACATATGCAGAGATATGTGCGCCGTAGAAATTCTTGCCATCAAACTTGCCTGTACGGTTGTTTAGTGTGATCAGCGCCTCACCGATCACGGCCGCGCCAATCTCAAACTCACTTGTGCCAGAGCATTCATCTACAATCTTAATTTGCATAAAATCTTGCAGATCTGTGAGAGTCTGTGAGTTTCCGTCTGCGTAGTTGATAATGATTTTTGCGCAAAATTCTCGGTTTCCCTTGATTTGCGTTTTAAATTTTGAACTTGTATTTCGCATCTTCTCGCCTCCTATCTCTGCACGATCTTACAAGTCACCGACTTGTAGTAGAACATGCCATCGCCTATGTATCCGAGTGCCACTTTGCTCAGCGTACCCCTATACGATTCAATCGTGATTGATGCGCCTGCATCCGCAAAGGTAAGTGGAAAATACCCGGCCACAAGTTTTTGCTGTAAGAGTGCCACTTGTGCGGCGGTTAGATACTCCCATCCGATAGTTACAGTCTTCTTCTGACTTATAACATCGCCCGAAAAAAGTCCAGATAAGTCTCTGCCGGAATCCGAAGACCATATGATCTCATCATCCACTTGCAGCGACGTAGGGGACGGCAATGCCGCCCCACTTACTGATAGTATTGATGTTGCCATATGCCCTCCTTATATCGTCACCGTTACAGTGCTGTGTCTGCGTTTTAAGCGGAGTGATCCGGTTATCATCGCTCTGGCAAGCTCCTCGCCATCCACTGCCAGAACAATATCATCGCCGCCCTGTACCAGGGAAATTAGCGTTTCCAGCAGACTGATAATCTTCTGCAGCTGTTCTGGACTTCCTGCCTGGGAAGCTGCCGTCTTAGCCATCTCCAGAAGTTTTCCCTCTGGAGCTACAACCTCGCCCTGGTGGCGGTTATCACCGATCATGGCAAGCTGCGGGGTGTTTTTCTTGACAAAACCACCTTGAGCCAACCATGCGACTTTTACGTCTGGTAGGGAAAATCCCACGCCTGCGGCAGAGGTGGCAACTGTTCCAACGCTAAAGCGTGGTGACGGAATGTGGACGGATCGGAATCCGTCTGCAAGCGATTGGGCTGCATTTCTTCCAATCGGTGCCAGATCTCCAATCGCATTCTTGATCTGCTGCGGAATGGACTGAAAAACTGTCATTACGGCAAGCCAAGGAAGTGCAAAACCTGCAAGCAATCCAGCCGGGATCAGCGCACCAGAAAGTGCAAACGTCGCAACCAAATCGCCAAGGCATTCGATCATCTTGCCAGGAAGCGAACTCATCAAATCAGTGATTAGATTCTCGGTATTAGTTACACCGTTTACAAGTCCCTCAATCATATACTCGCCATCCTGTTCCGTTTTTTTGGATGGCGAATGGATTTCTGCCTCACTTCTAAATTCTTCAATCGCGTCCTTTGCGACATTTCGGAAGGTGTTGTTCAACTCATCTTTCTTGTTGAGGATACCTTCTTCATAGCCTTCAAGCATGTTGGTTCCGTTACCTTTCCAGGTATCGTACCAACTCTTCATTTCCTCATCAGTCTCGGAAAGCACGCTTGATAGTGTACTCTGAGGAACATATCGGCCATCTTCGATACCTGCGCCAAACTGGATCATCATGCCGTCTGCCGTCGTGTAGCAGTAGTCTGGTGCCTTCTTTAACTCATCAGCAAATGCTTCGTAAAGCTCAATGGCATCTTTTCCTACTACCTGTTTTCCATCAACAAGAATACCATCCATCTCATCAATAGCGGTCGCGATGTTGATAACTGACTGTCGCATATCAATAGAGTCGGCAGCTGTACTTAAACCGCCTACATACTCTGTGAGCGTTCCGATCTGTGATGTTGCATCCATATAGGCTTGATTTACTTCTGATAACGAGGTGTTTAGCTCATCCTGTGAGTTACGACACTGATTCATTTGCTCTGACAGTGATTCAAGCAAGCCGATATTCGGTTCTGTTTTCGCCATTTCCTCGTTATACTGTGTGATCAATCCATTATAGGTTTCACTGATGGTGTTCAGCTCTGACTGCGCCGACTTAATACCTGTGATCGCCTCTGCCTGCGCCTTATACGCATCTGTAAGTAAGCTTTGAGCTGCCTGCTTCTTGTAGTACTCTTCTGTCTGATTAACTAATGCTGTAATTTCATCTTTCTGGTTTGTGAAAAGTCCTGTTTGCTCGTTGATGTAGCCATTCATTTGCGGACACAGCTCAGCCATCATTTCAGCAATTTCTTTCATTCTGGCTTCGGCATCTGCGCTTTCGCCTGCCTTTTCGGCAAGTGTCTGATACTCTTCCCATAGATCTTTGATTTGTTGTGACTCCGCAATTCCAGCCACATCCAAGGAGTCTTTGATCGTCTTCATCTGGCTTTTGACATTGCTGCCGCATTCGCTCAATGTTTTGCTTAAAGCTTCTACGTCTTCGCGGAATGGTCCGTACTTATTTTCTTTGTACTTTGCACTTGCAAATCCAATAACTGCCAAGGCAAGTGTTGTAAGCCCCGCCGCAATTGTAAGAAGTGGATGTGCAGTTGCTGCCGCAACCAGATTTTTAAGTCCGACTCCGATTCTCGTGAGTGTATTGCCTACACTTGCGTAGAACATGAAAGCGCCCACGCTTACCGCAAGTGCTCCAAGTGCTCCTCCGATTGCTTCCAGCACTGGTGCCGGGATCAGGTCGAGAACATTTGCAAATGCTTTTAAGGCATCTGCAAACAGATTTACTACTGTTGCAAGCCCCTCTGTAATTTTAAAATTTTTGATAAAATTGATTGCGCCTTGACCAATGCCAACTACCAGTTTTGATAGCACTTTGTAAAATTGGTCGAAAGCATCATTCAAGAAGTTCCAGTCAACATTGTTGTTGAATTTGGTTAGTTCATCGACAAGCTGTGGGATCGCGCTGCTCATTGTCCATGTCGCAATTGGTTTCAAGAAGGACTCATAAAAGTTCATCTTATCAGTCCACTTGAACTTCGCAGGTCCCTGTAAAGAGGTGTAGAACTCGGATAATGATTTTTTCAGCCTATCCCAGTCGATCTCGTTTAGCAAATCATTTGTAATGTTGAAGAAACGCGGAAGTCCTGCGTTATCGTTCAACATCCACTTTCCCATCGGTTTTAGAAAATTGTTCCAAAAGTCGTTGATGGTTCCCCAGGTAAAATTCTCAAGCTTTTGAAAACCCTCGTTGTATAGCTTTTTCATTGCTATCATTGTTGGATTTGCAAGTTCAAGAAGCTTATCCAGTGACTTTGAAAGCTTGTCTACAGTATTCTCGCCCTCTGCCAGCTTTCCGAAATCTGTCGCACCGCTTCCGAGTCCAGAGAGACCGCCTCCACCAGTTCCACCAGAGCTTGGACTTGATCCACCGCCTCCAGATCCGCCGCCAGAATCACTTCCAGTATCAGTCCGCTCTGCAAGCTTGTTGATCTCGTCGAAGCCCATGAGAGTCTTCATTTCCTTGGCTGCCTTCTTCGCTGCCGCTCCGACTGCCCCAGTGTTATCCGCAAGGTTTCCGGCACTGTTGGCTGCATCCGCAAGTCCACTTCCTGCGTCCCCTGCCGCTGCTGTGGCATCATTCAGCCCACTTGTGAGCGTGTCTGTGATACCGCTGCCGCCGCTCGACTTCTTGCCTGTAATCAACTCCGTAAAGCCTTTGAAAGCCTCTGCCAGCTGCGCCACCTTGCCAAGTACAACATTGATAAGTTTGATCGCAGGTGTGAATAGGTTGATAAGCCCCTGCCCGATAGATGCCATGATGGATTGCGTCTGCAATGCCATCAGTCTCGTCTGATTCGCCCAACTATCGGACGTTCTGGCAAAGTCGCCCTGTGCCAGAGATAGCTGCCCGAGAACAAACTTGTATCTCAAGGCAACCTTTTCCTGCTCTGTCATTGCAGAGGTTGTCTTGCCGTACCCGTTGGCCATCGCATACGCATCAAGAGCTGTCTGAGTCATTACGATACCGAGGTCTTTTAAGCTCTCAGTCTCGCCCGTGAAGACGGATTTGAGCTTTGTATATGCCTCATCCTGTGACAAGTTGTAGAAAGATGCCACATCTCCAGCAAGGCTTGTAAGTGCCGTAGACATCTCATAAGCCTGCTGCTCACCAAAGCCGAAAGCCTTAGCCATGGCTCCGAAGGTACCTGTGTACTGCTTTGCCATGGTTTCTGAGAGTCCGAAGCTCTTGGCAGCTGATTTTGCAAACTTGTCTACCTGGTCAGACATCGTAGAAAAAGTTACATCTACGACATTTTCAACCTCTGCCAGATCAGATCCTAAGTCAAGACATTTTGCACTAAAATCAACTAACTTTTTTACTGCAAAGGCACTGGCAAGCGTAGCACCTGCCTTTTTTGCCAGCCCCTCCATTTTTGATACTTGCCGCTGAAATCCAGATGAATTGATCACAAGATCTAGGCCAATTTCACCAACGCTAGTAGCGCCCATATTATCACCCACCTTTTCATATCAAGGTAGGCACGCGCTGCTACTCTCTGGTGCAGCCTATTGGCTCTTGCCCTTGGAAATTGATTTTATTTACTTTCCCACATCGTGGGCATTTAATTTCACCCTTTACGAACTCTGCTATCAGCAGAGTTTTTCCACATTTTCCACATTTTATCTTCTCAATTTTCTCCACCCCCTGCCATTTCGATAAAGGCCTGTTTTAGCTGTTCCACATAGGCCATCGTTTCGCTTTCTGTCTTCGCTTTCGCCCTGTTATGCATCCATTCGGCTCGGATTCGTCTCTGCCCTGGCGTGAAGTGTTTCAAGATATCCTCATCATCTTCCGAGCGGATGGACACCATTCTGCCCAGCGCAGTATCTGGGCTGATGCCTGCCAGAAGTTGGCAGAACTCAGCCCATGGCATATCGTGGATTTCTTTTGATAGTCTCAGCCCATACTGAGACTGGAAAGAAGATACAATTAAGTCGTAGTCTTCGATTAAGTCGTAGTATGGGTCTGAGCTTCCCCCACTGATTCATCGTTTCCAGATACCAGGTCTACCGCTGCCTCGATCACCCTATTCAGGTCCATAAAGCTCAGTTTCTTCTTTTCGATCAACTTCTTGCTCTTCTCAGAGAAGAGTAAATCGTACATATTAAGAGTTGTCTGTACCTTATTCACATCACCAGACTGGTTATCCGCAAATATGCTCATTACTTTTAACATAGTGGCTGCATCTGCATTCACTTCCAACTCTTCACCCTGGATCACCAAACACGGATTTCCATTTAATTCAAGCTTATCTGTAATATCGATCTTTTTTCTCATCGTGATCTCCTTTTCACTTTACAATTTCCGGCTTGCCGTTGCTCTGTACCTCAAATTCGAGAGGTGCCACTGTTGTAGAGTCTCCGCTGCCTGCATTACTTACGCTGATAATCGCATTCTTAAACTTGATGGTAGTGCCATCCGGGAATACCCAATAGAAGTTAGCTTCCGCATTGCGACCATTCTTCATTGCTTTTCCTGCCACAAAGTCATTACCTTCGTCACCTACGTTTCGTTTTGCGGTCACAGACATAGTAATGCCCTTAGAAGTCATCAAGCGGCGCACCCATCCTTCCTCTTCAAACGAATGCCACTCCTCAATGCCATTATCAAATGCCACACTAAAAGTTTCGCAATCGGCAATTGTTACCATATTTTCTGCGGCTGATGTATCTGAGATATCAATCTTAAACTGATTCTCATAGCATGGATACACGCCCTTCTTTGGATTGCTTGCAAAGAGCTGTAACTTCATCGGTCTGTCAGCTCCTCTTTCTACTTTTCTCATCCTGTTACCTCCTTGCTGTAAATAAATGCCGCTTCGATCACCATTTCATAGACTCCCGCATCATCGGTGCCTACGTCCTGGATCTCGTAAAGCGGCTGAACAAATTTTATAGTTGCGTCATTTATTTTTACATCTCGTGCTGCACAAACCTTGTCAAAGAGAACTGTGGCAATCTCTTCGGTTTTTCTGGGTGACTTGTCCCAGTGCACCAAAAGTGTAACGTATTTTGTACCATAAGATTCAAGCTGTTTGCCACCTATGGCCACCTTGTACGGGTACTGATGCTTGCTGTTGTATACGCCGATGGAGTGCTCTGGCTTGCCAGGCATTTTTCCCATATACACGCGATCTGCGATTTTAAGCGATGCTATATAATCTCTTACATCTGCCAATGTCATAGTCTCGCCACCCTCCTATAAATTTGCGCAAATGCCTCGGCACAAAAGTTTGCGTATTTTCCACCCGGCAACCAGTCCTCATACCACTTGCCCTTTGCGTTTGGGTTCGCAGTCTTTTGGAACTTGTACTCTGGGTGGAAATATAAGCGTCTGGCATATGGTGTACTTGATACGATTGTTACCTTGCCTTCGCTGCTCTGTGAGTAATCCACGAAGGTACTCTCATCTTGCAATGCGCCCGTATCCCTTGGGAAAACTTGCGCTTGCGTAACTTCACTGTGAAGAAGCTCGGCAGTTTCCTCTAAGGCTTGCACTTGCGCCCTCTCCAATAGGTTGATCTGGCTACGGTTGAGCTGTACTCGTGAGTTTACGCGTATCATATCAGTAGCACCTCCGTGTAGTTCACTGTGCCGTCTGGATTTCTCGCCTTTCTCCCTTCCAAGATCCGTCTCGTAGCTCCCAAGATAGTCGCCTCTCCTCCAGAGATCACTGGAAGCTCTGGGCAAATATCTCCCGGAAACAATGCTGTTCCTGTAATCTGGATCAGCTTTTTTTCAGCTGTTAAAACTGTTTTCGCTTTATCCTGATAATTGCAATTTCCCGAATATGTTACTGTCGAAAATGGTTCTCCGTATTCATTCAATCCTTCCTGATCGATCTGGATGCTGATTGGCGTCTTGCAAAGCCTTCGGGGAACTAAGCATGGATATCTCATCTCGCCACCTCCTTAGATTGCCAGGCGGCAGCACAAACCAGTCTGGCATAAAAGCGCATATACATCGCGCCGCATAGCAACTCCATGTTCTGTATATATGTTCCAGCTGCTGCCAAACTGGGCTGATACCCCGTTAATACTGTAAGAGGACAAGATCATGTTGATCTCATCCTCATTCTCAGTTTCAAAGTCTGCCTGCTGGCAAACAACCTCTTTGATTATATCCTGCTGAAACGCGGTTAAATGGCCGAACCCCTTAGCGCAAATGCGATTGTATGTCAATGCGTCTACATGCCGTGATGCCTGTCTGAGGGCATTCTGGAGCTTCTCAGGCAGGATACTGCCACTTCCAAGCGTTCCATATTCCTCTGGTGTTACATACGGCGTATACATCAGGCTGCCTCAGTGGTATCAACATCAACGTAGATGCTATCAATATTTCCGTCACGACCGTTAGGGAAAACAAAAACATCAGACAGGCTGCGGTTCTGGTATAAGTAACCATCGCCCTTTGTATGTGCGCCAGGATCAAAATAATAGATACTGGAGATCTTTGGCACAATCTTACAGGTCAGACCACATGCAACCAGAACGTTAATCTTATGTGCACCAGTTACACCGTCTCCCTTGCCTACAGAAGATTCTGCCTTCTTTTTCAGCGGCTGGAAACCACCATTCTCTGGCTCCCAGTCAAATGCATCATAAAAGCGCTCATCATCGATAACTTCCATGATCGGAACGCCATCGATCTCGGTTACTCTGGTCTCAATTCCCAGTCCACCCTCTGCAATCTGAGTCATCTCGATTTTACGTGTAAATTCTGTGGACTGCTCAAGCGCGTCCATAATTGCACTGGTTACATACATAATCAAGGCTCCCTGTGCCTTATAGCGTCTAAGCTTACCTTTTGACAAAATGGCTTTCAGCTTGCTATACACCTTTTCTTTTGTGTACTCGGATGCTGCTGTCGAGGAATGATACCCCTCTGTCTTCTGAGCTTTCTGTGCGATCTTTGAGAAAAACAGTGCGTCCGTCTCCGGAACGACCTGTGTCTTTTCAAAAACCTCGCTGATATTGTGGATGGATGCGGTTGCGTTGGTCTCGTCCACATCTGCCTTATCTACCAGAAACTCAATATCACGGTCATGTGTCAGGGTGTATGGCACGTCTTTCTGCGCGTACTCACCCACATTCCATCCACCTTTTCTATCGTGGTTCTTGTAACCAGATGTACTCATCTGTGTGAAGTGGAAGCTCTTGGCACCTACCCATCGCACATTGCTGGTTACAAATGGTGAGGTTAAAGTTCCCTGAATAAGGATTTCTAAAAGATCCTTATTCCAGGTCTGTGCATAATTTAAGCTTGGCATATGCTATGCCCTCCTTTCTTAGTTCCAGCGATTCCAACGGTGTGTTGGAACAGCTGATTGATTGTTGTTTGTCTGCTGAGTGTGCTGCGCTGGATTTCCTCCAGTTCCGATCTGTCGAAAGCCTCTGCCAGAAGCTTCCTGCGGCTTTAATGCCGGAACATCCTCCATCACTTTATTGAGTGCTGCCTGCACCTCCTCTGCATTGATACTTCCGTCTGTTCCTACGGCCTTGCTGAAATCAGCCAGCTTCAGAACATATGGAATCGTTTTGGCATCCACGCCAAGGCTAACAGCTGCAATAGTGGCAGCTGACTCGATCTGGGCCTGCTGTGTCATCTTCTGAGCTGCTGTAAGCTGTGTCTGCGCTTCATTGATCTGATTCTGCATCCCTGCAACATCAGGCTGCTGTGCCGCTTTCTGCTGCTTAAATGCATTGATTGCCTGTTCCACTTCCTGCTGTGAAAGTCCCTGCTGCTTGAAGTATGCTTTCAGTGCGGTGTCCTCTTTAGCTGCCAGTGTGCCGTCAAGCATCTGCTGAATCTTATCATAGTCGATCACCGGATTTGTTGACTGATTCTGTTCCTGCTGTCCCGATGCCTGCTGCTCCTGAGAAGTGTTCGTGTTATCTGCCATGTTACTTGCTCCTTTCCGTTTTAAGAGTGTCACTCTATCATCCATTGTCTTCGGTGTCACCGTCCGCGCACCTTTTAGTGCCGTATCGCGTTTGGGCATAAAAATAACACGCATTGCTGCGTGCTTGTTAACATTGTTGATTGTGCTGGCGCAAATTACTCCTCGTAAATCACGTCAAGCCCATACGCAACTGCCGCATCATGTTCAATGCGACATCCACGAGCATTTTCCCAGCCCTTACAAAAATACGCTGCGTGACAAAGACTCATGTTCTCTAATGATTTTGCTAAAAAGCAAAGAGGAATCTGTACAACACCGCGTTCCTTCATAGCTTCATTGCTGTACCATTCATCTGTAAAAAGTGTATTTACAATTTCGTAGCCTTTCTCTTTTAATGTTGTGATCGCCTTTTCTCTTGTAGTCTCGATCTCTTCCTTGCTCTTGCCAGCCATTGGCTGTGATAACATTGCTTTCACTTGTTTATTCCTCCTAAAATTTAAAAATGGGTGCAAAAAATACCACCAGCCTCTCGACCAGTGGTATCAATCAAATTACTAGTACCATAATACTGTTTTTTCTGTCGGTATGACATCTCTTTGAGATAATCGTTTTAATTCTCGCCTCACATGTGAGGCTGCAAACGAACTTGCATTGTCGTGCTTAATAACAGTAGCATCACTCATTTTTATCTCCATAAATCCTTTTGGCTCTTTACCTTCCGGGTAATAATCAGCAGATATTGTACTACTTGTCTTTTTTATATTTTTTAAGATTACCATAATACTCCATCGCCTCCTTTTGGTAATTATATTCTTTAGCTGCTAGTTCATGTGCTTTCCAGTGTTCCATTTCAGGATGTTCCTGCTTGATTTTCATTTCCAGAAGTTCATGTTCTATCAGTGTTTGATCGTGCTGCTTTATATCTTTTCCTGCCATAAGTCGCTGCCAACTTTGAGCAATTGCGCAATCTGGGTCAAATCTTCTGTATGACTTTGTCTCAGAATCGTATAGCGATTCATTCTCAAAAAGATATGCTTTTATCTTCTTGATATCAGATTCTTTCTTTCCGAGATTATCAGCAATCTTTTTTGCGTCTGTAGAGAAGCTTCGTATTTCTTTGTAATACATTTCAGCAAAATCATCCGCCTCTTTGCTAAAAATATCAGTAATTCTTGCGCCTGATATCATTATATCAGAATCAAACGTTTTTACAATAGATTTTTCTGCTCTTCTGTGAAAGCCTTTCATTTTTGCATCTAAAAAAACTGTGAAATCTGGATCTATCAATTTTCTTTCGCCTTTTATGTATGCTGCAAAGCTTTCGGCAAAATACTCTGATTTACTTGCCGTTGCATATCCCGATATCTTACCAGCGTATTGTTGCATTTTTGCTCCGATCTGGTTGTTGGTCCTCGCGTCAAACGCTTCCCATTGCACATGGTGTCCTATTTCATGCGTTATATAATCTTTTGCCGAACCATCACCTACAAGACTTCTTCCTGCTGCTTTATATCTCTCAGCCATTTCTTTCTGGCTTCCCGATAGCGTATCAATGTTGTCCATGACGTAATCCCAAGCTTCTTTTGAACGCCTGTTGTACTCCGTCAGTGTCTTTTCATTTTTTAGAATCGCCTTGTTGACATAGATGCCATGCTCTACTGGCGAATACGCTGCAACCGCATCTTCCGCAAAGATCTTTTTGCCTTTTGCAGATTTTGGATCAATTGCTTTTATGCCGTTAATTTTAGGAAGATCATAAGTATCATAGATTTCACTTAATGCCTGGTTAATACCATTTGCATTCTCAAGCGATATACCCTTATAGTCCACTCGGCCTTTAAATGTTTTGTCCAAAAAGCTTTCCTGGCAAAACTTCTCTGCAAATTGTTGTGCTTCCTCAATCGTAGTAGCAGGTGAAAATTCTGTCTTGATCGCACCTGCCCACTCATCTACCTTCGCTGCATACTGTTTCTTGTTTTCCGAGTCCAGTGAATACTTTTCCAAACGCTCATACTTCTCTGCTTGTCTGTCTGCATACTGTTGGCGTGTCTCTCTCAGATTCTGTTCTGCCAGATCGTTCAGCTCTTTCTTCGAGAATTTCCCGTTTGGTGGTGTGCTAATGCCCTCGAAGTATGTTGTATGTGAGTCTCGACATCGGGGATGATACAGCCCTGCCGCAATGGCGCTACTGATCAGTGGATACTGCTTGCCAGTAACAGGGGATTTTCCGTCCTTTGGGCCATTGCTCCACACATCATCAATCATTACCTTGCCCACGAACGGAAGGCACTTTGGACACGGATTATCACCGCGCTTATTGATGATCACAGTGGAAATCCCCCACTCCTGACGTTTCGCGCCTTCGCCTTGCAGGTAAGCTCGCTTGCTGGCGGTGCGGATCGCCATGTCAGCATAATCAGAAAGCGTATGTCGTGAGCCATTTTTGTATTCGATACAATTAAGCCCCGCTTCCAGAAAGTCCCGTGTTGCCATATCAACAGCCTTCTCATATGTACCGGCTCCCGTGTTGGCTGCGAGACGAAGAAAGTTCCTGTGGTTTTATGCACCACAGGACTTTCCGAGGAC
>ERZ1106951.1880-NODE-1880-length-17516-cov-6.692973_pt1 | contig 17516 bp, 19 predicted proteins | sample MGYA00403676_ERZ1106951 | MGnify/ENA primary metagenome ERZ1106951 (study PRJEB35170, sample SAMEA104062398) | human gut metagenome | biome: human gut; feature: human-associated habitat; material: faeces | place: Denmark | collected 2012-04-23 ...
TACATTTCTTGATCAGACGGCTGACTTCTTCTCTTCTGAATAATCTCTGGATCTTACGTTCTGTTGGTGGATTACCTTTCTGAACTTCAGCTCCACATGTTTCGATAGATTCTTCAGTATGAACTTTAGATGATCCTGTTGCTCCTCCACAACCATCACGTCCTGTTCTACCACCTAATAAGATAATGATATCTCCTGGATCAGAATTCTCTCTGATAACGTTCTTTCTAGGTGCTGCACCCATAACGGCACCGATTTCCATACGTTTTGCAACATAATCTGGATGATATACTTCATTGACATATCCTGTTGCAAGACCGATCTGGTTTCCGTAAGAGCTGTATCCATTTGCAGCTTCATTTACGATCTTGTACTGTGGTAATTTACCTTTTAGTGTATCTTTTAATGGAACAGTTGGATCAGCAGCTCCTGTTACACGCATTGCCTGATATACATAAGAACGTCCTGATAATGGATCACGGATCGCTCCACCAAGACATGTTGCAGCTCCACCAAATGGTTCGATCTCTGTTGGATGGTTATGTGTTTCATTCTTGAAACTGATCAGCCATTCTTCTTCTTTGCCATCAATCTCTACTGGCACTACGATACTGCAGGCATTGATCTCATCGCTTTCTTCCATGTTATCAAGAACTCCGTCTTTCTTAAGACGTTTCATAGCCATTAATGCCATATCCATCAGACAAACATATTTGTCATCGCGATCTTTGTACATCTCTTCAAAGTCATCCATGTAAGAATAATATGCTTCTTCTAATGGTGCACGGTAAAATCCATCCTGGAATCCAATATTTGTAAGTTCCGTAGAGAATGTTGTATGACGGCAATGATCAGACCAGTAAGTATCCAGTACACGGATCTCTGTCATAGAAGGATCTCTATTCTCTTCTCCCTTATAATAATTCTGGATATGAAGGAAATCTTTGAATGTCATTGCCAGATTTAAAGAATCATATAATTCTTTAAATTTATCCTCTTCCATATCTTTAAATCCATCAAGAATCTTAACATCTGCAGGTTCTTCAAAATCCATTACTAATGTCTCTGGTTTCTCTGCAGATGCCTCTCTTGAGTCAACTGGGTTGATGCAATACTCTTTGACTGCTTCTAACTGTTCGTCAGTTAAGTCACCTTTCACAACATAAGTTGTTGCACTTTTGATCAGGGCATCTTCATCTTCGTCTAACAGTTTCACACATTGCTGTGCGGAATCTGCTCTCTGATCAAACTGTCCTGGCAGAAATTCAACGCTGAAAGATACTTCTCCATCGGCAAGTGGTAATGTCTCTTCATACACGTCGTCAACTGGTGGTTCACTAAATACTGTAACCAGTGCTTTTTCATAACTTACATCGGACAGATTTTCGATGTCATAGCGGACAAGGACACGAACGGATTCGACATCCAGTCCAAGATACTGCTTCAATGCTGCATGCAGTTCTTTTGCTTTTACTGCGTAGTCTTTTTTCTTTTCAACATAGACTCTTCTAACTTCTCCCATGATTTCCTCCCATTTATTCATGTAGTTTCTTAATCACCTGAAATGCAGATGCATTTTCCAAAATCGTTGGCTGATTCTCGGCAAAGAATATAATTCCGTCTGCCGTTGAACGAATCTCTGATAAGATTTCTCCATTGTATGGATTCAAAACTTCTCCTAGCAACTGACCTCTGTTGACTTCCTCATTGATCGCTGCAAAACGTCTTAAAAATCCTGGAGCACTTGCTTTAACTGATACAAGATCCTCTTCTTCTATCATACTCGCAATATACCCGTTATGGCAATTATATTTTAAAATACCCATTCGAGTCAAGAATCGAAGTACAGCAGATACTGCCTGTTTGGCCAGATTCACATCGATATTGTCCGTTTCTCCGGAATATAACGAAAATGCATCCGTTCCATTGATCTGCCAGTTATAAGTTAAAGTCGTTTTATCAAAATTTCTTGGTTTGCTTGTTAATACATATGGCAGACCAAATAAACTTGCCAGACTTGTACTTTCTTTTCCTGTTGCTGGCATTCTTACATGCGGTACAAAATCACCACATCGAAAAAATGATGCAAAATGAATTCCGTAGCGGAATCCTTTGACCTTCTCAAATAAATGTGCTGCAAGTCTGCTTGTCGGTTCCCCATCAAAATTACCAGGAAACTGTCGGTTAATATCACTGTTATCAGATACCCAGTACTTCATTCCAACATTCATTGAAAAGTTATTGACACATGGAATGACAAGAATCTGATTATCTCCAACGATCGCACCGCTGTTTTCCAATTCTTTTAGGCGTTTGACAAGCTGTGAACATATATATAATTGTTGGTATTCATTTCCACGCATAGCACCTACAATACATGCTGCTTGTTCTGATTCCTCGCTTTGCTTTCCAAAACGATATCCTTCTATCGTAAATTCTCCTCTTAAATAATTGCCTGAGGAATATATAACTTCTTTCTTCATAAATTCCCGCCTCCGATCACTCTGGCAACCAGAGAGCCTTCTGCTACACTTGGATGTTCTCTTAATGTCATTAATATTCCATCTACTGGAGCGATCACTTCTTCTTCTGTCGCTCCCATTAATGGATTCTGTATAATTCCTATGATCTCACCTTTTTTTACTCGATCCTTTAATCGTTTGTATGAAACAAACAATCCACTGAATTCACAGTTTAAATAACAGATCTTATCTTCATTGATAAATGGTACATCAGTCTTACCATTTGTCTTGCCTTTCCAAATACCAAGTTCTGCCATCACAGAAAAAATTCCATCAATGATCTGACGGCAATATTCGTAACGGATACGGAATGCTGATCCTGATTCTGTTACCATTGTCGGAATTCCCATTTGATTTAATGCATATGCAAGACTTCCTTCATTGACTGTCTGTGAAGGATGGATCCATACCAGATCTGTATTCATATACTTTGCTAAATGAAGCAGCATCTCATCATAGTCATCATTCAAACGTACTTGAGGAACTTCCTGCAAAAAGATATTACTGGAATGAATGTCTATACAGCAAGATGCCCCTTTGATATCTTCAAGCAGTTTTGCTGCTGTATAATCTTCCAGTCCTCCATTGATATCTCCCGGAAATGCACTGCTATAATCGATATCAGAAATAGGTACTGCTCTTGTTCTGGCATCCAGTCCTAATGGATTGACCGCTGGATAAACATCTACGATTCCCGTAAGATTGTGAAATTCTGCTTTGATCCTTCGTATGATCTCTCCACAGATATACTGACCTCCAAGCTCATCCCCATAAATTCCTGATACCAGACAGATTCTCTTTTCTTCCCCCGTCACATGATCTGGCATCAAACGATTTCTCTTGATCCTTAACATCTCTCCGATCGGAAGTTTTACAGATACTACTGTGTCTATCATCTTAAAGCCTCTTTTCTATTGTTTTATCTGTGTCGTAATATTCTTTATTTTGTAAAAAGCATTTTTAATATGATCGGTGATAACAAGGTCGTCACAAGTACCATGATAACAACTGGTGCAAAGAAAACTTCTGAAAGCAATCCTACAGAAATTCCTTTCTGTGCAACGATCAGTGCAACTTCACCACGACATACCATTCCTGCCCCAATCTGTACAGATTCACGCTTTCCATATTTACAAAGCAAAGCCCCAAGACCACATCCTGCAATCTTTGAGATCACTGCGATCACACATAAAATAATCGTAAATACGATCAATGTCTGTGTCATTCCATGAATATCAACATTCAATCCAATACTCGCAAAAAATATTGGTGTGATCATCATATAAGATAAAACTTCAATCTTATTGTAAATATAAAATCTCTCTGGAAGTCTGCAAAGAATGATTCCAGCAAGATATGCTCCTGTAATATCTGCGATTCCAAATAACTCTGCAAAAAATGCAAGAGCCAGACAAAACGCTAATGCAAAAACAGGAACTCTTCTTCTATGTCGTTCAATCTCAGGGTTCTTATAAGTAGACAACCATTGGAAAAACTTCTTGATTCCGATTCCTCCAATAATTGAAATTGCAAAAAATGCTGCCATCTTTACCAAAACCATAAGGATTGCCTGAATATGAAATCCTAATGCTCCTCCAAGACTTGTCATTATTGATAATAAGACGATTCCGAGAATATCATCAATAATCGCAGCTCCAAGGATTGCTGTCCCGACTCTTCCTTTCAAATGTCCCATATCCTGCAGTGCTTCTACCGTAATACTTACAGAAGTTGCTGTTAAGATCACTCCGATAAAAATTGACTCTAACATATTTCTTCCATATGCTAACGATAATGCTGCACCCATTACAAGCGGAACTAATACCCCACATAACGCAATAACAAAAGCAGGTATTCCACTTTTCTTCAATTCATCTATGTCGGTTTCAAGTCCAGCCTGAAACATCAGTACTACAACTCCTACTTCAGCCAAATTTAAAATCGAATCTGAAGGATCCACTATATTAAGGACGACTGGCCCTAAAATGATTCCCGCGATCAACGCTCCAACAACTGGCGGCATGTTAAACTTCTTTGATACCAGGCTGAATGCCTTGGTCATTGCCAGAATAATCGCAATATCCAGCAAAAATTTGTATTCTTCCATTGTGTTACCTCCATTATTTCGTATCGTATCACACCTGTTTTTTCTTGTCAATTCTTAGACAAAGTGATCTTTTTTTATCCTTTCCTTGCTTTTTTCTTCTTCCTTTAGTATAGTGAAACAAAAGACTAAGAAAAGAGGTAGCAAAATGAGCGAATTTAACGAACAAGATAATATTATCGAAGAAGAAACTCCTGTACTCCATTTAGAATTAGAAGATGGAACTGAACAAGACTGTGCTGTCATTGCTTTATTCTCTGTAGAAGAATTAAATGATCAAGAATATATCGCACTAGTTTCCATTGAAGATCTAGAAAGCGAAGATGAAGAAAGTGCTTTACTTTTATATCGTTATAACGAAGATTCTGAAGATCCTGATACTTTCAGTCTTGATAACATTGAAACTGATGAAGAATACGAAACAGTTACTGCTGTCTTAGATGAAATTCTTGAAGATGAAGAATAATTAACTAATAACTATCTATTTCTTTTAGCAAAACTTCGGATGCTTATTAAATTTAAAAAGTCCTGCACATTAAATGCGGGGCTTTTTCTCATATTGAAGTTTTGTTCTGATCACTTTATCAAGTTCGTAATACTGTTCTTCCAATGTCTTTCCAGTTAACACACAGTCCATTGCCATTCCCATAGATTCAAGCATTGTCTCTGTGATCTGGTCTTTATACTGAACCAGAATATTAAGGCGTTCATTAAGATCTGATGCATCAAGAAACTTAAGCAATGGTTCAATATTATTTTCTTGTGCTTCTTCCTCTTCCTGTGTAATTTTCTGAACATTTTCTGATGTTTCCTCATATGCTGGTTTGGCATCTGCTTTTTGTTCAGCTGCTATTTTTACACCTACATGATCTCCTGCATTTTCACAAAGTTCAACTTTTCTAAAACGATATTTTTGTTCTGCCTTTGGATATTTTTTATGATCCACTTCACTTAAAAACATTTCTAGTGGTCTTGCATAGGTTTTATATGTCCCATACAACGCTTGATAGATCACCAACTCTTCTTCTGTCTCCGTGTGTGATGCAACTGTAATGATCTGATAAAGTTTCCCTTTAAAGTGCATATAAAACTCACCAGCTCTTGGTATTGGTCTATTTTCCATCTTCTGCATTCCTTTCTTCCTGCCGTTTTTCAAGTTCCACAAGGAATCTTGATGGCCTGCTGTCTTTATTATATAGCTTTTTTACTGATAAAATATGTAAATATTTCTTTGCCCTTGTCACACCAACATAAAAAAGCCTGCGTTCTTCTTCAACATCTTCCTCTTTCATTGATTTCTTATGTGGAATCACATCTTCATTGACATCTGGAAGAAATACTCGTTCAAATTCCAGTCCTTTTGTGCTGTGCATAGTGCTTACAATCACACCTTCTTTCGACTCTTCGTTTTCTTTTGACTGACGGTTCAATTCCTCTGTATATTCTCTGATATGATCAAACCACTCTTCGTATGTATCATATCCTTTGGCACTTTCCTGAAGTTCTTCGAGTACATGTGTGAATTCTTCTTCCTGAATCTTTCGAAATCTTGCATATTCCGAAATGTATGCATTATAACCAACAGACTTTCTGATATAATTAATTGCCATTAATGGAGTCATATTCTTCATGATACGAAGATCTTCCTTAAAATCTTCAACATATTCATACAGCCATGGCTTATCCTTAACTTTCTCAAGCAGATCATCAAAAGAAACTTCTGAATCCGTCAGATACTCACGGCTGATATAACGTTTTGGTCGATTCATCACTCTTAAAAATGTACTTCTTCTCATGTCTCCTCTGGCAAGTTTCATGTAGTCAATAATATTCTTGGAAATCCAATGATCAAAAAGATTCGGCACTGCATCCTGCATATAAAACGGAATATTATATGCCATCAAAGCCCCGATCAACTGTCTCGGTCCCTGATTGGTGCGATAAAGAATCGCAATCTGGGATAATGGTGTTTTCTTTGCCATCTCTTCCCTAATTGTGTATACAATATGCTTATTTTCCTCATAATGATCTTTAAATGTTCGAATCTCAACCTTAGCTTCACTGTATGGCTGTGCTTCCATTTTCTTTTCAAAACGCTTTGTATTATAAGAAATAATATCTTCTGCCGTCTGTACGATCTGCTTTCCACAGCGATAATTGCGATTTAATATTACTTGTTTCGTATTCTTAAAATCCTTCGGAAAGTTCAACATAAGTTCTGGTCTTGCACCACGAAACTTATAAATTGACTGATCATCATCACCTACAATAAACAGATTCTGATTTTCTCCGGACAGCATCTTCACAATCTCATACTGAATCTTATTAATATCCTGAAACTCATCAATCAAAATATATGGAAACTTCTGCTGCCACGCCTTCCTGATATCTTCCCGTTCTTTTAATAATTCGTATGTATACACCAAAATATCATCAAAATCAATCCATCGATTCTGATGAAGTTTTTCCTCATATGCATGGAAAATCTCTTTAAACACTTCATCTCCACAACATCCACTATGATAATAATCAAGCGGTATCATCTGTCCTTTTACCAGACTGATCTCCTGAATGACCGAACGCATAAAATCTGCCTCATCTTCTATGTCTAGTTCATGGTCTGTAATGATCTCACGGATAAAATCATATTTCTTATGTTCAGGCAGAATATTATCCGCACTATAATGATAAGCATATTTTAAAATCGTAAAAAATACAGAATGAAATGTTCCAAAAGAAACCGGCAGGGTTTCCCCTGCCAGCCGCCAAAATCGCTCCTTCATCTCATTCGCAGCAGCTCTGGTAAATGTAATGACCAAAATCCGCTGCGGCAGAATCTGATAATGCGATATCAAATATTGAATTCTCTTTGTGATCACAAGGGTCTTTCCTGATCCTGGTCCTGCAAGTACCATCATTGGTCCATCCTTATGCATCACAGCTTCTTTCTGTGCCTCACTTAAATGATTACGCAAGTGCTGCCTCCAGTTTTGCGATTGCATCATTGATTCTCTTTAAAGATTCCTCTTTGCCAAGAAGTTCCATTAATTCTGTCGCTCCACCCGGTGTCATCTGCTTTCCGGATACTGCTGTACGAACTGGCCACATTACATAACCATTCTTATACTCATGTCCTTTTGCAAAGGATACTAACATCTCATATAACGCATCATTTGTAAAGTCTTCCTGTGCTTCGATCACTGGATAGATTTCTTTTAATACTGTTAATGAAGTCTCTGGTGTTGTCTTCATCTTCTTATGTTTATACATTTCTACATCATATTCTGGAACTGCTTCAAAGAAATCAATATGTCCCGGAATCTCTGTAAATAATTCAATTCTTGTCTTAACCATTGAAAGAATCTTATCAAAATTCATCTCTCTGTGGATCGTCTCTGTTACATATGGCATAGCCAGTTCTTTGAAACGATCAAAATCCATAGCTTTGATATATTCACCATTCATCCATTTGATCTTATTCATGTCAAAGACTGCTGGTGTCTTAGACATATGTTTGTAATCAAAGATCTCTTCTAATTCTTTTAATGAGAAGATTTCCTGTTCTCCTCCTGGACTCCATCCAAGTAATGCAACGAAGTTTACGATCGTCTCTGGTAGGAATCCCTGTTCGATCAGATCTTCGAAGGAAGAATGTCCTTTTCTCTTACTTAATTTGTGATGTTCTTCGTCTGTGATCAGTGGACAGTGAATGTATACTGGTTTCTCCCATCCAAATGCATCGTATAAACGATTGTATTTTGGTGTAGAAGATAAGTATTCGTTACCACGAACAACATGTGTGATTCCCATTAAATGGTCATCAACTACGTTTGCAAAGTTGTATGTTGGATATCCATCGGATTTGATCAGAATCATATCATCTAATTCGATATTATCTACTGTGATCTCTCCGTAAATCTCATCTACGAAAGATGTTGTTCCTTCTGTTGGGTTATTCTGACGGATTACATATGGTACTCCTGCATCTAATTTTGCCTGAACTTCTTCTTTGGATAAGTTTAAGCAGTGCTTGTCATAATGACTGATCACAACATCTCCTGATTTTACTTTCAGTGTGTCTAATCTTTCCTGATCGCAGAAACAATAATATGCTTCTCCTTTATCGATCAACTCTTTCGCATATTTTAAATACAGTCCCTGAGCCTGTCTTTCACTCTGAACATATGGTCCAACGTCTCCACCAACATCTGGCCCTTCATCGTGATTCATCCCAGCTTTCTTAAGAGTATTGTAGATGATCTGTTCTGCTCCTTCTACCTGTCTTTCCTGGTCTGTATCTTCAATTCTTAAAATAAAATCTCCGCCTGCATGACGTGCAATCAGATATGCATAAAGGGCTGTTCTTAAGTTACCTACATGCATACGCCCTGTAGGGCTTGGTGCAAATCTTGTTCTTACTTTGCTCATGATTTCCTCCCATTGGTTTTTAATTCTATCTTTCTATTCTACAAAACTTATCTTTCTTTGTAAAGAAGCAGTCTTGCTGATTTTTGTTAATTTATGCTGATTTTTTGAAACAATCCGTCTTAAATCTCATTTAAGATCCTGCTGGCTTCCTCAAATGGCTCTAAGGTTCTCTTCAAGATTCCCTGCGTTGCCGCGATAAAGATTCCATAGTTCACGATCGGAACACCTGCATCTTTGACTCTTGCGATACGGTTTTTCATCTCTCTTCTATTTAAAGTACATCCGCCACAATGAATGACCAGATCATAAGTATCCAGATCTTCAGGGAAAGAGTTTCCACTGCTTGTATGAATATCAAACGTCTTGCCTGTATACTGTTTCAGCCATCTTGGGATTTTCACCGTTCCGATATCATCACACTGCCTGTGATGAGTACATCCTTCTGCGATCAGAATCTTTGCTCCGTCTTCTAGATGTTCTAAAGCTTTGACTCCTCTGACTTCCTCTTCCAGATCTCCTTTGTATCTTGCAAACAGGATTGAAAATGAAGTTAGTTTAATATCTTCTGGAACGATCTTTGAAACCTTTCCAAATGCCTGGGAATCTGTGATCACTAAGGCTGGTTTCTTGCCGATTTCTTCTAATGTCTTTTCTAATTCTGTCTCTTTCACAACGATCGATGCTGCACCCGCTTCCAAAAGATCACGGATCGTCTGCTGCTGTGGCAGGATCAGTCTGCCTTTTGGTGCTGCACTGTCAATCGGTACGACTAAGATCACAAAATCATTTGGACAAACTAAATCTCCTACGATCTTTAATGTATCATCATCGGTTGGAATCAGTTTTCCAATCTCTTCTTTCAACTCCCAGATACCTTTTTTATCCTTGGCACTGACGAAACATGCTTTGTCTTCTTTCCATTCTTTTGCATCAGTAAGATCCATCTTATTGTAGACTTTCAGATAAGGAATCTTCTTTTCTTCGATCAAACATATCATATCTTCTTCAAACTCTGTCATGCCTGCGGTCGCATCCATGATCACGAGTGCTATATCAGCTTTTGCCAATACTTCTTTTGCTTTCTTAACACGCTTTGCTCCTAATTCTCCTTCGTCATCAAGCCCCGGTGTATCGATCATAACAACCGGTCCTAATGGAAGAAGCTCCATTGCCTTGTATACAGGATCTGTTGTTGTTCCTTTGACATCGGATACGATCGCCAGCTCCTGATTAGTCATTGCATTGATGACACTGGACTTTCCGGCGTTTCGTTTTCCGAATAATGCGATGTGAATCCTGTCTCCTCTTGGTGTTGCATTTAAACTCATAAGATTCCTCCTGTCTGTCTTTATGGATCGTTAACTTTTTTATCTTTGTGCCTTACGATAACCTGCTGCCTGTGCTTCCTTTTCACTCTTAAATGTCACTAAATATTTTGATGTTCCCATACGGTCATAGTCTCTTTGTCCCGGACAATGATAAACTTTTGATCTGCTGTTTCCTCGAATTTCCTGTGAAGTACTTGTTTTCGTATTTGTTTTCGCTGCTGTTGTATTTTTGTTGCTTCTGTAACTTTTGCTGTTTGAATTGTTACTGCTGTCTGAACTGTTGCTGTTATTGGAAGAATTCTGATCTGTATGATATTTCTGGCTTGCTTTGGAATTCTCTGTTGTCACCTCTACGCTGCTGTCTGCTTCACTGTCTCCTGTTTCATAATCAATCTTCACTCCATCCTGTACGTTGTATACAAAGACATTAAACTTGATATCTTCTCCCTTATCTTCCACAGACATCGCTTCCATCTGTACCCCTTTGGCTACCAGATCATCTCCGTCAAAGACTGGTGTGACTCTGTATAATACATGGTTTCCTGTCTCACGGACATAGTCACCGACCATCTCTTCATATGGTAACATTCCATCCACGTTAAAAGATCTTGTTCCTGTGATCAGGTTCTTGTTATTGGCATTCTCACCGGTCAGCTGGTAAGCGATCAAATGACAACGGTTATATAGATATTTCCCATCAACGTTATTGTATTTTGCTGTATGCCATCCGGTTGGTTTTACCATACCGATTGTTCCGCGTTTTCCTTTTGGCATGATATCTTTTCCAACACACGCTTCCGCCACCTGACATCTTCCTTCAGAGTCAAGTCTGCTGTAAGACTCGTAGGATTTTGTTGTCAGATCTTTGGATGTAAAATCTGGATTATTATTGTCAACAGCAACCGTCATATTCCCTGAAAAATCCGGAATATTGTCAGATGATACAGATTTGGTGGAAGAATTTGTACTTCCTTTGCTGCTTTGTTCACTCTGTGCATTGTTTCCATCACTGCTATTGTTTGTACTCTGGCATCCTGCCAGTGATACTGCCATCATTCCTGCGATCAGCAGGGCATATAATTTCTTTGTTACTCTCATCATCAACTGTTTCTCCTCTTGTTATATTCTTTTCTGATCTAGCTTATTGTTTTGGAAGATAGATCTGTTTTGTAATCTCGTGAGTGGAACCTTCGATCTGTTCTTCTTCTGCAAGTTTCCATTCCTCAAGATTCACATCCAGTACCTGATCGGACGGATAGACTTTATTCCAACGGAAGATCACGATCTCTTCAATCTGATCTATCACTGGTTTTAATGGAAGATTCTCTACAATACAAGTCTCCCCTTTTCCTGCCTTGTGTAAGCAATCTTCACAAACAATCGGATCGTTGATCTCTTCATACAACTTCTCTGTATATGCATTCATATAGACCTTCTCCCCTTTGGTCATCTCCGCAATATACTCTCGCAAGCCTCGATCCTGACTCTGCCTTCGATCATTAAACATCATACCGTTGTTGTTGTCTAAGCATAGAATTATTATCATTCTTTCCATTCTCCAATCGTACTTATGTTCTATTTATGTATTATATCTTGTGCGAGAGGATATTGCAATAAAAGAAGCTCTGAATTTCTCCAAAGCCTCTTCTTACTTTTCATTCTTTTTTGTATTCTAATTGTATTTATGACACTGCTTTCATCACTTTTTCTCTCATAGGCTGTGTCATTTTCTCTGGTTTTAAGATCTCTTTTAATTCTTCTTCCTTTAACAGACCTTCTTCTAATACCAGCTCTTTTACAGAAATTCCTGTTTTTAGTGATTTCTTTGCAATCTCAGCAGACTTTGCATATCCGATATATGGACATAACGCTGTTGAAATTCCAACACTTTTTTCAATATATTTTTCGCACTGTCCGGCTTCGGCTGCCATCGTGATCGTATAGTCATGTCCAATGATCAGGTATACAACCTGTGATACAACTTCTGGAATCACTGGGTTGATCTTTCCTGGCATGATGGATGAACCATTCTGTCTTGCTGGAAGATTGATTTCTGATAAACCAGTTCTTGGGCCAAATGACATTAATCTCAGGTCATTGGATATCTTGGAAATATCAACGGCACATGTTTTTAACACCCCGGATACACTGACAAATCCATCTAAGTTCTGTGTGGCATCGATCAGATCATCTGCCTGTTTTAATGAAATTCCTGCAACTTTGCTTAATTCATAAGAAATGTTTGCAAGATAGTAAGGGGCTACATTGATCGCTGTTCCATTGGCTGTTGCTCCGATGTTTAAGACTTTCATCTCATCCATAACATTTTTTAGTCTCTTAATATCCCTTTTTAAAACATGTGCAAATGCTCCAAAACTTTGTCCTAGTCTCATTGGAACGGCATCCTGAAGCTGTGTTCTTCCCATGATGTACAATGCTGTAATCTCCTTTGGTTCCACCAAGGATTTCTATCGCACGATTGGCAATCACTTCGTTTGCATTCATATTGGCAGAAGTTCCAGCCCCTCCTTGGATTGCATCCACGATAAACTGATCTCTTAAATTTCCATCCAGAATCTCATCACATGCCTGAATGATCGTCTAAGCGATTTGCTGGTCAAGTTTTCCAGACTTTTCATTCGTGATCGCTGCTGCTTTTTTGACCATTACGATGCTGTCGTCTTGTTTCAAGATTTTATGTGTTGAAGCTTAACACAGTATGCAATGTTCGTAAACCTTAATCCTGTCTTTCCAAATTTAAAGTTCAAATTTTGTGTTTCAGCTTTTCTTTTTTTAATGAAAGTCTTGATTTACTTTAAATAATTAAGCGGTTGGAAGCGGAAGGAATTCTGACTGGATTCCATGCTTCTGTCGATCCGATCAAACTTGGTTATCACATTAAAGCCTATATCAGCCTTGAGATCAGCCCTGCACAAAAACCCGAAGTTTATCCTTTTCTTCGAGCTCATCCAAATGTACTGGAATGTGATTGTGTAACTGGAAATTATTCTGTGCTGCTGAAGGTTGCTTTTCCTAGTACGATGGAACTGGATGAATTTATTGGGAAATTGCAGCACTTTGGGAAGACTAGTACGATGATCGTGTTTTCTACGATCGTTGAGAATCGTGGGGTGGTTCCTGAATAGTTGATTTGTTTTTAATTTCTGTTATCTAAAATAACAGGGTAAAATTTTACATATGGAACATTTTCTTTTATAATTTGTGCAATTTTTTTATTTATTATGATTTCCCTATACTCATCGTAAAATTCATATGTCTTATTTACATCCTTTAAATTTTTTATTCCTTCTTCTGTTATTCTTTTCGGTATGAAATAGAAAATGTTTTCATTTTCTGTCATATTTATTCTTTCACATTTTTCACATTGATTTTCAAATTTATAATTTTCATCAATATAACTTTTCTGTGGTAATATATTATCAGTAATAAAAGTATATCCTAATATCTTTTTACTTTTGCTTATAATCGGCTGAAAATATTTTTTATCTACTCCTGATTCTTTTAATTTCTCCACCAGTTTTGGTAATAACAACAACTCTCCTGTTCCATCCAATCCTGCAAACCCATAATCATTCTCATGTTTTTTTATATATCCTTTCGGTTGTGCATAAAATAAGCTATTTGTTTTTTCTTTACTATGACAACTTTCACATTCACTATATTCATTTTCAATATCTTCGTATTCTTCACAGTAATATTCTGGAAAACATAAAACGAATGCTTTTGCCTTTTCAAATTCTTCATCTGAAACTTTAACATCATAATCCAAACAGATAAATTCTACATCTTTCCTATTTGATTTATAAAATTCAATTATTTGTTTATATAGTTCTGAATCTTGATTAATCTTATATGTATATTCTCCAGAAAATCGATTTCCTGTTCTGTATTTCTTTAATCTGTATATGAATCTAGAAATATTTTTTTTTACTTTCCAATCTGTTTCTTCATCATTATAACTTAATACAATTTCTACATTAACTTCCAATTTCGTCTCCTCCTGTTATCACTACAATTTTGCTGCTTTTGAATTGTAATTTTACCTTTGAAAATCCAGAAATTACCAATCACCAATTCATTGGGTCCCGATTTTATATGATCTAAATCTGTTTCACTTATTTCTTTTTCTATTATTTTTTTCTCTGTTATATGATAATCCGTATAATCAAACTTGCCTGCATATACATGAATTCCATCTCTTTCATTCTTAATCATATCAATATCATCCTTAATTAAGATACTCTTAATAAAGTCGCCATTCTTGTTAAATTTCTGAACGACACCTAACATTCCAGTCGCAACATATATATTCCCTTTGTCGTCAATGGTTGCTTTAATAAAAGAATCTTTTTTATTTTGTAATTGTATATTACATACTATCATTGTTACAAAGTCTTTAACATTACTTACAGTAAAAATATTTCCCGAAAATATTGATCTATTTCCGAATTACTTGGAAATAGTTTTTTAATTTCTCGTAAATACCATTTTCTTTTTTTTATCCATTTTTTTCTCTTTCCTTGTAAAATGCAAATATAAAAAATATATACTTCGAATTTTTCTTGATTATCATCATATAGTTTTTTTATTATATTTTTTCCTTCATCAACTATATTATAAATATCATTTCCCTTATTTAAGAAAAATAAATATTCCGTGGTCGCATAAAAATAACCTGTAAGTAATTGTATTTTGATATTTTTTTTAAAAAACCTTTTTTGATATTCTACTAATTCAAAAAAAAGTTTTTTTTCATAACAATCTTTCTTATAATAATCTATAACATTCTCCATATAAACTTCTTCTAATGCCATCCAAAGCTGTGTATATAAAAGTAAGAAAATATCATCTCTCTTATTTTGTTTCCACAAAATATATAACTCTCGATTCGTTTTTCCAGTTTGATTTAAAGAAAAAAATGGCTGATTATCATAAACCAATTGTTTTAACCCATGCATCACTTAATTTTACAACTCCTTTCTTAGCTATACATGTACCTTCGATAATTTTCTCTTTATAATTGTATACAAATTTATATACAATTTCTTTTCCTTTAGTTTTTCCTATAGCTTCCATTTTTCCACTTTTCATTTCCTTTTTTACAATTGGTTTTACATACTTCCACTGATTCTTTTTTGTTACTTTTGTCCACTCATGTTTACTCTGCATAATGTGCCTTACTTTATTTTGATCAGAAGCTACTCTTCTTATTGCACTATTGACTCCTTTTACCGCTAATCCACTACTTGATGATGCTCCCATAGCAACACCGATACCATAACCTGCAAATGCTCCTATAATGGCTCCTACTACAGCTCCTTTAATTCCATATGTTGCTATAAATAAATTTCTTTTTTTCCCTTTATATCCTAATCTTTTAGCAACTAATCTACCTTTATATGAACCAGCTATTGCACCAACAATTCCTCCTACTCCGACACCTACTAAAACTGCTGTACTTACTAAAAAATGCCCACTAGGATCCACATAATTCACTGGATTATAATACCGTGCATTCAGATAATACAATCCCGTACTCTGATCATAAATTCCACCAGTATAACACACTTCATTTTTCGCCTGATCATCTCCATGAATAATTGTCTCTCCATAATCCGTATACTGATAGGTTGCATCTGCACTTCCATCTTCTTTCACTAGGCTAGTTGTACTTCCCTGAATATCTTTATTATACAGATAATATTGCGTATCATCCCCTTTGAATCTCTCAGTTGCAAGGATATTTCCTTCTGTTCCAATCAAGTTCTGTGAGTTTTGATTTCCATCACTTTTTCTGTCTCTAGATCAGTGTAGATCATCTCTTTAACACGGTCAAAACTGTCATAGATATAAACTTTTTGAACTGCCTGATCACCATTCTTTAACAGATTCCTGTAATCCTTGATCTCTTTAACTTTTCCGTACGCATCATAGGTATAACTTCTGAGGACTTTCTCTGTTGTCTGATTCTTGGAATACAGTTCTCCTTTGATCTCCTGCAGCCATCCGTTTTCATCATAAATATAAGATAATGACTGGAGTCCATCTTTGGTGGTCGGATAGGATACCTTACTGAGATTTCCATCCTCATTATAAGTATATCGGATCTGATGGGCTTTGATATCATCTGCCGTTGGCTGGGCATTCTGACTGATCTCTGCAAATGCTGTGAGCCTTCCTCTTTGATCATAAGTATATTCTGTATAACGATATTCGCTAATCAATGACTTCGTAAGGTCTCAGGGAACTTAAGTCCTTTCTATTTACATAAAATAATAATTATCTCTATTTACTTCTATTTTTTTTATTTTAAACCCATGCGAATGATCTTTAAATCCTGGAACTATTGCTTGATATTTCTTTTTTACTTTCCTTGCTTTTTTATAACTACTATAATATCCTATATTCATAGATGCTATTCCTTTGTTTTGCTTTTCGTATATTAACTTATAAACATACATATTTATTACATATCTCCTTTCAAATCGTCACTGCAAAAATAACCATCTTTCCACTCCTCATGATTTATTATATATTTACTTATGTAAAAGTCTTCCTCATGACCTATAAATCTTGGTTGTATTTTAAATCTTTCTATTGCTTTTTGAGCTAATTGTTCAGATGAATATACTGCAATTACCTGTTCATCAGATTTTCCACTCTCTTCATCTAAATACCACCAACTCAGTTCATACACTATCATTTTATTTTTCCTCCTCATAATTTATTTCCTATGATATTTTATTATACGACTATATTCTGATCCAGGTCCTTTGCCCCAATTCCCTTTTCCGTATTTTTCATTTAGTATTCTTGTTGCATATCGTGTCTTGATTCTTCGTCTTTTCCAAGTTGAATATGATACATAAAATACCACTCCTCCAGCAACTATCTTTACTAACGTATACAATGCCACTGCATAATGCCCACTAGGATCCACATAATTCACTGGATTGTTTGCACAATACACGTATAAATGTTGCGTATCAGGTTTATCATTTTCTCCATGATAAGTATCTTCTGTTAGGAATCTTCCATCTTCTGGATTATAATATCTGGCATTCAGATAATATAGACCTGTACTCTGATCATAGATCCCACCCGCATAACATA